>Ga0307378_10006797_pt1 | contig 15546 bp, 20 predicted proteins | sample UN1MG_FD_202238 | JGI IMG/M metagenome (GOLD analysis project Ga0307378, IMG submission 202238) | Soil microbial communities from Risofladan, Vaasa, Finland - UN-1 | ecosystem: Environmental > Terrestrial > Soil > Coastal area > Acid sulfate soil | place: Finland: Risofladan, Vaasa | collected... | reverse complement strand
TTATGTCAAAATTGATATATGCAACCGTAGTAGTCTTTGCGAGAGGGAGAGCTTTAGCAATCAGATCTGGTACGATCGGTGACTGAGTACTGAATCCTATTTCACGGCCCCGTTTCACCCCATCGATTAAAGTAATATTTTCATACCCGGTGCACGCTTCTTTGATACCTATTTCATTCATGGGAGCTATAACCGGTATACCGTTAACCTTCCATGAATACAGAGCTGAATGTTGTATCATGTTAAAAGGAGGCCGAAATTTCCGGAATGCTGTAATGAAAGTGATATTATTCATGAATAATGGCCTTTAATTTTTCTAAAGGCCCCTGTTCAAACTCTTGGTTTAATCTTTTATTCTGATATTCTAAAATTTCTTTCTGAAAAATAGTAGATTCTTGAATTCTTTTTAATTCTTTTAGAGCCTCTGATAAAGAAGAATACAAACAATCGGGGTGACAGACTCTTTGATGATAAATTCTGTTTTTAGAACCTAAACAAATGCAATCCATAGAAACTGCATCTAAAAGACCCTGTCCCGCGCCACTATTTCTTCCAATACTTATAAAATATTTTGATATAGCTAACGCCTGATAATATTTACGAGCACTATTCCATTCTGGGGGATCACTTATCCCAAAGAAAGCCTTCCCAAAAAAAGAATTACAAAAGCTATTTTTAATTAATCCTTTTATTTCAGTATAATAATTTTCAGCATCAACACTCCACAGGTCTTGTTTAGTTAGGGCTGTAATAGAACGCCAGTCTAAAAAAACCGCTTCTTTTTCCTCTCTTCTAAAATAGGGCCTAATTATAGAGGGGCAATAAAGATAAGGAAAAGAAATTACTTTAGTATTATCACTTAAAGATAACAAGTGAGCGAAAAAGTAATCATATAAATTTAAAGGGCCTTTAATAGAATTAGTATAAGGGGTATCCCAATGTTCATTAGCGTAATAGGCAAAAATAGTACGCCCTTTTTTAGGGATACCTAAAATAGGATCCATTGATATTATTAAGTCGTATTCCTCTACTGGAATGTCTTTTATAGAGGTACATTGAACATATCTATCTATAATTTTATTTATACCCCGATTAAATAGCTCCTTTGTATATCCAGACTCGTAGCTCTGGGGTACAATAAACCAGTCTGCCTGGAGTAAGAGAGTTAATTCAAAATAGGATACTTTTCCTGGCCATTTAGATAAAAGTTTATCTATACCTTCTGACCATTTTACGGGCTGCCAAGGACCAAAGCAATCGTATTTTTGTTTTATTATAGCACAATTCATATCTTAATAAAATTATTGACATACTAATCTGATATTTTTATCAACATAAGACTATCAGGATTACTGGTTCCAAAAACCTCACGTAAAACTTTCTCCAGACCATTTTGTTTAAATATCTCTATAGATCCTTCTAACAACTCTTGAGGAAACAAATAATCAACAGTGCCATTTTCTCTTTTTACAGGTTTTTTCAAACACAAAAAAACACTTTTATATTCATCAAACTTTTTCTCTCTGATAAGAAACATTAAATCCTCAAACGAGATAGGTAGTCCTTCTGTATTGACAAAATAACGAGCAAAATAGGGGTCAAAAAAGAGCTTATTTCCTTCAAATTCTACTATAGCTCCTATATGCGTTATATACCCAATGGAGAGCCCATAATTATAAGATTCATTTTTTATAGAATAACTTGTTAATATCTTCCTAAAAAATTTATTATTCAAACCACACCAACCCCCTATCTGAATCTTTTTAAATTTCTTATAAATACCCCTGAGATCAGTGTCACTCTCAAATTTAACATCTATTAAATCAATTTCTCCCAAATAAGGTGTTTCAGTCCAAGGCACTATAGTATAAACAGCTCCCAAGACTTTTAATAAATCTTCAAATTTATTTATAATAGGGACACTTTTCAATTCCTCAATAAATGGGAGGGGATGCTCATACATTTTTATTGTACTCCTTCATTAAATCCATGTATATTTTTTTATTTTTTATATAGATTTCTTCATCTGAACTCTTTTTAGAGTCATCGTAACTCAACCCTGCCAGTTTTCTCCAACTAGCCCAGAAATCAGATGTCTGAGTATGTAATTTCTCTAAAAATAGGCCACAACCGCACAAATCTACTTTACAAGGCTCAGCTGACTCAAAAGGACATTTAATTTCTGTTTTATCATAAAGGCAACGTTGTATATTTCCTGATGGAGTGATATAAAATAAAGACCTACCTGCTCGACAAGGTATGTCTTTAAAATTTCTGCAAAACACATCCATCTTCAATCTTTGATACCAATTATTTGCCTCCTTTACAAGTTCTCTCTCTTTTTCTGTATAGGATATAGGGTATTCCTTTCCATTAAAAGTGCCTGTAAATGGAGCCAGAGTTAAAGAGATATCAAATTTTTTAAATAGGTCTTTGTATAATTTAGCTTTTTCAATTCTTTTGGGATGCATAACAAAAAGGGTAGTAATGGTAGCACCTTTTTCTCTTGCATAAAGCAATCTATCAATAAAACTATTTATATCCAACTCTGATTGCGGGTGTAGTGCTGCTCTAATGTATACTTTTCGAGGGTCTGAAGGGAGCCATTTTTGAGGGTCTAAACTGTTATTTGTAGGAATAGATACCAGCCCTTTTTTAATACATATCTCTAATAAATCTTGGAATTGAGGGTGCAATAGAGGCTCCCCTGAACCGCACTCAAAACTTGTAAGACTGAAACCTTCAAAAGTACTATAAAATGATTCTATTTTTCTCAAGTCAATGGGAATATAAAGCTGAGAATCATGACTTCCTTGAGCAACACAATAATAACAGTGGTAGTTACACGGATTTCTTATAGCTATTTGAATTTCAATATTATCCATTTATAATACCTCCAGAATATCCGATGATAAAGAATATTTTTGATAGAACAGGTTTTTTACTGTTTGAAATCTCTCCCTTTCTTCCGCAGATAAAACAGCACTGTTAGAAAAATTTTTTACAAAATCATAAATAATAGAATATTGATAATAAAAATCTTTAGATTTCCCTGCCTTCTCCTTTAAATCACATGCATAACAATAGACATCAATAAATTGCTCGTAGGAACTCTTTCCAATAATATATTCAAAAGATCTTTTATTTAGAGCATAAGCAAGATATTGGTATCTATTATAAATATCTAATCTATTATTAATAAAATCATTTATATTCCTGTCAACAGAATCTCTCATATCCCAGAAATGAAAAAATTTATATTTTCTTTCATTCAAAGGAAACCAAGAATCGATACAGACAGAGCTATTTAAATAATGCATAATAAGAAACAGAAATTGCATATTATCAAACATATAATATTTTAATGGCCAGTTATGAGAAAAAATATTCCATAATTTTTTCTCAGGCACGAGTTCTACAGCATAATCTTTATCTAAAAGCATAAAAGGGGTCGAAGGTACTCTTTTCAAAAGTTGCCATTTTCTAGATATAGACACTAATTTTTTTTTATCTAATAATTTCAAGCAATCGCCCCAAAAAACATTGTCAGTGCAAAAAAAATCTGCATCCATAATTAGGGCGTATTTTGTCGGAATTGTTTTTAATATATTATAGATACTTTCTCCATGACATAAAGAATGAGAAAATTTTTTATTTACAAATTCTAAACCGTTATAGAGGCAATTATACCCATTTAAATAAATTTTAGTACCTTTAAAAATCTCAAGTGATTTAACGGTTCTTAAACAATAATCCGTATACGAATTATCTGCTACATGATTCATTATTATTGTTATATCTTCTGATACAATCATAACTATCATCTTTTTAGAATAAAACATATGTCATTATAAAAACAAATCCCATCAATATGTTCTTCATAATAATTCATTGAAACAGAGTCTTTTTTTAAAATATCTATTTTAAATCTTCCTGAAAGATGTGCATTATTAACTCTTTTCCCATTTAATTCTATGTCTTCTATTCTATTTTTTAAAAATTCAATTGTAGTCAAATCTTTATATTTTTTATTATAACCCTGAATATAAGAGGTTTGTAAGTCTTCAATGACATAAATACCTTTATTTGATAATAGAGGAAACATATGTTCAAAAGTAGCTATTTGTTGCTCCATTAAATGGCCACCGTCGTCTATTATAATTGTAAATTCATTCACATCTTTAATTAATTGATCAAGAAATTTAAAATCTAATTGATCCCCGAAAAGAACCTTTATCCTATCCTTATCTGACCTAATCCATTTTAAATCATTATCTATACCATAAATCGTAGCTTTTTTAAAATACTTTTCCCACATTAACAATGATCTTCCAGTAGATACACCTATTTCTAACAAATTGAAACTTTCATCCTTGAGATGAGAGAAATGTTGATCGTAAAATCTTGCATAATCATGCATATTTTCTCTTTTATCAGTTCCAAATTGAGAAGCCAGTTCATTCAAAGTCATTTTTTTTGCTCCACAGAAAACACCTCATAATTAGACAGGTCATGTTTCTGAAAATTTAAAGGTTTTTTAACCTTGATAAAAACTCCCGCCACTGAACATAAATCTTTTTCAATTTTATAAATCACACAATCTGAAAAAATATTTGCCATATCTGCTACTTCAAATCTCCAGTAGTCCTCAGGATAGCCGTGTATTGGAAAACCTTTAGATCTTGTAGTTATTATAACAATTCCCTGTGGCTTCAATATATCTTTAAAATTATTTATGACTTTTTTCCAATCTTTAACATGCTCCAACATTTCAGTTGAAACCACAATATCAAAACTCTCCTCACCAAACTCATTGAGAATATCCTCAGCAGCACATATCTGATCCACTTTAGGCCCCTCAATTATATCTACTCCTATATATTTCAAAGGATTCAATGTTTCTATAAAAGGTCTTACTGAACCATTAACATCCCGAGAACCTACCTCAAGTACTGATTTCCCTACTACTTCTTCTTTATATAAATTTTGCTCAGCAAACATAATACAACATTTATCACACATAAAACCTTTTCCCTTTCTTATCCATTCTCTAATTGTTCACTGATCCATTCATATAATTTTTCTATTCCATACCGGAGAGGTTTCTCAGGCGCCCACCCCGTTTTTAATTCGACCAAGGACAATCCTCTTTCCCTGATTTTATTTGTTCTTCTATCCAAGGATATGTCTTTTTCAGCCCCTCTATAAGAGGATAATTTGGTGCCCATCCTAATTTCTCCTTAATAAGGCAGTTATCTGAGTTCCTCCCCCGAACACCCAAAGGTCCCTCAATATGTTTTATTTTTATATCAGGCTTATTAGCAATACCTTTAACCATCTCAACAAGCTTATTAATTGAAACCATCTCATCAGAACCTATATTAATAGGACCTGAAAAGTCAGAAGCCATTAAACGCCGTACAGCTTCAAGACATTCATCTATATAAAGAAAAGATCTTGTCTGTTCACCATCTCCCCATACCTCAATCACATCCCCATTATTTACTTCAGCCACTTTACGACACATAGCAGCTGGAGACTTCTCCCGCCCATTACCCCAAGCTCCTTCTGGTCCAGCAATATTATGGAATCGAGCTATCTTAACATTTAATCCATGATTTCGAGCATAAGACTGCCAAAGAATTTCTGCAAAAATTTTTTCCCACCCATAGGGCGAATCGGGATAAGCAGGATAAGCGGAAGATTCAACAGTAATAGGGTTGTCCACAACTTCTTGGTTTAACTGATTATACACGCAAGCCGAACTACTGAAGAATATCTTTCCCGGCTTTACTTTAGAGCAAACTTCTGCAATATTAATATTCAAAAGAGCAGAGTCATGCATTATACGGGCATCATTATCTCCAGAAAACACGATCCCAGCTCCTCCCATAAATGCAGAGAACTGATATACTTCATTAAAAGTCTCACCAATATCTTCAGGTGGCCGTATAACTCTTTCACAAACATTTATGTCTCTCAAATCTCCTATAACATAATCATCAACATCGGGCTTTAAATCCCCATAAGGGTACTCTTTAATATCAACAGTACGCACCCAATAACCTTCCTTTTTCAATCTTCTTGCCATATGATGGCCTATAAAACCGTGCCCACCGCATACTAAAGCAGAATTCATATTGCACACCCTTTCTAAGTTATATTAACCAGATTATTCCGTCTTCATTTATTTCCTCAGCGAACGTAAGCCCCCAAGTGTCTTTATTCTTTTTATACTCACATTTCTGAAAATTCCAATAGACGTCGCCAACCTTTGCCCTGCAATGTCCATTAGACCAAGAACTGGGATGTCGCCAATGTGTCATTGAACCTGCATCTTCAACTTTATGGCCTTTCCTTGTGAGAAGATATACGATAAAAGCATCCTTATGGAGCCTCTGCCAGGGATACTCTTCACAATAAGCTGTAGAATCAAACCATAGATTTCGATGCAACAAAAGAAAATCTCCAGCGGCGTTCATTGGCCCGTAGTTCTCCTCAAGTATAAACTTATGATGTAAAGGAAAGGCTACATAGAGGTAATCTTGACGGATGTCTATTCGGGTAGCCCTGTAAAGAATATTAGGGCTCATATCTTTAGTTCTTAAATTATGAACTAAATCAGGGCAGAAAATGATATCAGAATTGGTACAACAGATATACTCTCCGGTAGCCCGGCGTACGCCCACATTTTTGGCGGGGTATTCAAGGAAGCCGTCAATATTACAATAATATTTATGATATTTAGGGTGGACTACATAATATTTTATGCGATCCCCAAAAAGATTCTTAAGTTTCGTACTTACAAGGGGACGGTCCAGGTAGGAGTTCCACTCTACAAAAATGAATTCTGCATCAGGGAAACTTTTAATATTTCTCCTAAAAGCAATCGATAATCTCTCATTAAAATTCCCATCATAGGCATCATTTCTACCTGTTACAATAAAACTGAATTTTGACACTATTTTATTCCTATTTGTTATTTTAATTCTTTCCGATTCTTCTTACTTCAATTGTTTTCTTTTTATCCGGGCTGGATATTTTATTGAATGGCAATATTCTCCAAGCATCCAAAATGATAGAATCATCCCCCATAACTTCAAGAAGTTCCTTGGATTCCAAATCTAAAAACTGTTTCCAGGGAGTTGCTATAAAACAGACAGACTTCCCTTTAACACACTCATAAGCAGTAGCAGCAAAAGTAATATTAAGGGGATATGAAAATTTCCCCTCGTGATTCATTTGAGCCAAATAGTCTTCTGTGCTTTCCATAGCAGCAGGATCATAAAGACTGAGTTTAATACCTTTTTTAGAAAGTGTCTCAATTACAGCTATTGAAACTGATTCTTCAATAACCGGCGTGTCCTCTTTATAAGAAAGGCCAAGTACGGCCATTTCGTTCGTACCCTTCTCCTTCAGGTACCCCGTCAAGAGGTTGCAGATTCTTTCCGTTTTATGGAACTCATTGATCTCATCCGTAGTATCACAAAAAGTTTTGGTAACCCCGTAACCTTTGGCAGTATGCGAAAGAGCACAATTATCTCTTGGCAGGCAGGGCCCAGAAAAAGCAAGACCACCCCGGAAATACTTATGCCCTACACGGGTATCAGATCCAACAGCTTGTAATACAACGTCAGAATCTCCTCCTGGCATTTTCTCACATATCTCTGCAATAGTGTTAGCAAAAGTAATTTTTAATGTGAGATATGCATTTAAAGAAATTTTTGACAATTCCGCATTATAGAAATTCATCCGATAGATAGGAGGATTATTATCAGCAAGTCTCTTGTGTATACCTTCTACCACTGAGCCTGCCCTTTCGTCAGATTCTCCGATAAGGATCATGTCAGGATTGAGAAAATCATGTACAATTTTTCCCAGAGCTATGAAATCCGGATTATAACAGACACCAAAATCCTTACCTAACTCCTTTCCGGATAACTCAGCAATCATGCCCGCTATCCTGGCTGTGTCCCCTGGCAGCACTGTTGAAGTAATGACAATAACATGGTAGCTGTCCTTCTTCTGTAAAGCTTTAGCTATCTCTAAAGCTGCTTCCTCTACATACTGAGTAGAGAATGACCCGTCCTTCATGCTCGGTGTCGGGACAATAATAAAACTGACATCTGAATGCAGGACAGCAAATTCTGTTTCAACAGTTGCTTCTATCCGTTTTTTATTGAGATTGATTAGTTCTTCGACATGAGGTTCATATATGGGGGAATGACCTCGATTTATGGTGTCCACAAAGTTCTGATTAATGTCTACACCTATGACTTCCCACTTTTTATGGGCAAAACAGGCAAGCATAGTACTTCCTAACTTACCTAACCCTATAACGGATAATCTCTCTTTTTGGTTCATATTCTCCTCTTCAATTAAATTTGTCAAAGAGTGTAAACAGAGTATTAAAAGATAATCACACGACGATCAAGAATCTCTTCAAAGCACCTGTTATCATTAGATATATACATACAATAGGAAAGGATATTTAAAGATTATTAAAAATTAAACCAATTTGGGGCACATAAATACTAGGAAGGTTATTTTTTAAATAGCTCTTGCCACATCAAAGCTACTTTTTGCCAAGAATATCTCTCAGTATTAAGAAAACCTTTTTCAGACCAGTGCTGCCACTTATCACGGTCTTTTAAAATAGATACAGTTTCTTCTAAAAATTTATCTCTACCTTCTTTTGAATAAGGCCACCAAGCATCACCGTTACCTAAAAGAATAGCGGAATCTTCCAAGGTACTATTTAAACCCGCATATTTATTAGCAATAACGGGGACATGCGCTCTCTGGCCTTCAATAGCAGTTATGCAAAAAGTTTCAGAAAACCAACTAGGATAAAGCCATAACGAAGCTTTACACCATTCCTCCGCCAGTTTTCTCTGATCTACACGACCATAACAAAAAATACCAGATTGAGTTGTATCTTTTTCAAGTTTAGAGATTTCTTCTAAACCTTTCTTATCATTTTTTGATATACAACTCTGTTTCCAATTATGCACACCATAAAAAATATGTAATTCAACTTCAGGTATCTCTTTCTTAATAAATGGAAACAGGTATAGAACATTATTCAAACCTCTATCCCAGCTGCTACTCCAATGCAAACGGTAGGGGTGGCGCTCAACTTTCACATCATCAAATCTATTAAAATCAATACCATTAGCCATAACAACCATCTGGTCTTTAGGAATCTTATGATAGTCAGAAGCAAAATCAAGATGCCACTGACTTAAGACACAGAATTTATTTACTTTATCGAGAAGAATCTGTTCCTTCGGACTGAGCATCCATATATCATGTAATTGTACAAAAGTCTTCCCTGCTCTTAAAGGGTATTTAAAAGGATCAGTAGTTCTTGAACTGATAAAATAATCAATAAAATTCTGCTCTATAAAGGAGGTATATTGAGTATAAGGGGCCCATTTAATATCACCCTCCCATATTTCTTTTTCACAATCACAAAAATTTATTACTCTATAATTTAATTTTGCTATTTCTCGGCTCAGATTAATCTGCCATACTTCACTACCCCCGATACCGCCCTGTTCAAGATTACGAAAATCCCACCGTTCCCATGAAGGCCCTGAATACAGCACTATCGTTTCCTTCTCGTATTTGGTCTTTAAATAGGCCTGAGTGCTCTTATCCGCTTCGTGGTAAGATCCATGGTCCTCACTCTCCAGAATTTTCCGGCTCACAGCACCAATATGAAAAATGAAACTTTTATAGGTCTGAACAATGTTATAACCCTGTTTTCGGATCCTTTTACAATAATCAACATCTTCCCCACTGTTCGTAAAATTTTCATCCAGATAACCTACTTCTTCGATTACTTTCCGGGGAATCAGAGTTGCATAAAATGCGACCCACTCCTGCTCCTTAATTTCTGTCTTGTCAGATTTATACTCATAGATCTGCGGAATGATGGGTTCTATTTCTTCATAAGTATTTGAACCGGGAAGTAGCTCAACACCTCCTATATTTACATCGTAGTTATGGAGCCAGCCCTTATTACAATTACTGAATAGACCTACAGCCCCTATTTTTTCAGTGCACGCTTCAACCATGTTCCAGAGCCAGCCACGGCTCACAATGACATCATCGTTAAGAATCATGACATATTTTGAAGTACCTGACCTTATACCAAGATTTACTGCTTGAGCGAAATTGAGTCCTTCTTTCTTGATATATTTAATATTCATGACCTCATTAAAAAGATAATTATGCATATCTTCATCATCGCCGTTATTAACAATGATTAAATTATATCTGACAGCCGTGCACTCCCAGATACTCTCCAGGCACAGTTTCAGGCCCCTCAGGTTCTTATAAGTCGGTATGACGATATCTACGGTATCTACGGCATCATTGCTCACAGACAGTACCTTCTCCCACTTCTTCCCCATGGCATCAATAGAGTAGTCCTTAGCAGCCTCCAGAGCTCTTTTAGATAGTTGTTCCCGGAATGAAGGAGTGTTCTTTAGAAGAGTCAGCCTCTCCTTCCATTCCTCGGGAGTATCAGCTATTAAAAAAGAGCCTGGATGTTTCTTAGCTACCTCTAAATAGGCAGGTAAAGGCGAACATATGACAGATTTGCCGAGAGACAGCGCTTGGGTGACCCGATTTGCGCTTTTAGCAGGCTGTTTTTTATAGTTCGCCGGGGCAATAATAATGTCTGCTTTTTTTAAGTGATCGAGCCACGTATGCCTATCCCATTTAATATCAGCATTATCATGTTCATGGAGGGTAAACAACTCCATGCCCAGCTCCTCAATAATTGGACGTAGCTCTTCAGCCATCCATGAATTACCGCCATATCCGACCCAGCCTACTTTTAATCCCATTTTTAGTGGATACTCTATCATTTTTATACTTCCATTTCTTCAGGGCTGCTAGGGGCTACTAGGAAGCTCTTCAATAGGTTCCGCGATTTCCTCAGCAGATTCAGTTTTTTCCTCCTGCCCTCTTAAATAAGCAGTTACTTCGGTATCATATAACAGAAAATCTTTCTTTCCGTCTTCGTCTTCCTCTTTTCGATTCAGAAATGTTATAGCAAAAACACTGTCTATTTCCGGATCGTGTGCCTTATGGAAAACCAAGTCATATTTAAATATCTCACCTTCTTTTACGACTTTATGAGATACATTTATACCGACGAGCGTGGCATTCATTTTCAACTCATCAAATTTTATCTGCAGGAAGGGTATATGTACATCAAAGACAACTCTTTTCCAGTTTATCTTATCAGTTACGAAAATGTTTCTTAAATACAATTCATAAGCTTCGTCTAAAGGAGCAAGAAACATCTGAACTGCTTCCACTGAAATATGTGACAATACGAACTCCTGAACAACCTGGTCCTCTTTCTTTTTTGAGGACAATCTTGACAATCTCGATTTAAATGGTTTATCTAACATGGCAATCCTTTCTTATGTTTTATGTGAATGTTATTCTTTATCTTTTTCTTGAGACTCTCCTCGACGATACCGCAAAGGCCTATCAGTCGAATGAGCCGGTAATCTATTGGAGATTTCCTTCTGATTTTTTGTAAAGGTTACAGCTTGTTTTGTATTTTGATGATCGTAATTAGTATCTATGTCATGTTGTCCACACCCATGACCTTGAGTTACTTTCTCCCAATTTGGTAGAAAGGTACAATGCCCCATTATCTCCCACCCAAAACAACCGGGCGAATTACCAATATGTTTATCTTCATCAAAATGACGACAGGGACCATCATCACACTCACGCATATTAAACCTCGCATCATTACATCTATTATGTTAAGAATAGTTCCATTTCGACTTTTCCATAGGTGGTTTCAGTACTGAGTTCATACCTGAACTTCTGTATTCTGCCCAGTATTTCGCCCCCCTTTGAAAAAATTATTCCTTTCTTTAACTCATTATCTGAACCGTATGTCCTGAGTTCATAATCACCGCCAAATTTCATGTCCAGAGTTATGTTATCCTCTTTATTATTCCAGATACCTTCGGTACCATCTGAAAAACCTAAAATAACGCCGTAGTATGTTTCTCCTGTTTTTTTAGCTTCATCTCCAACCCGAACTTCTATAACAATGTTTTTAACACTGAGAACTTTATCATCTTCCATTCCTATATCAATAAGATTCCTTCTTATTACAATTTGTTCGTTGTGTTTCTTTTCAATTGTAAGATTCATAAATTACCTCCTAATCCGATATGTTTCATTATGTAAATAACAAATTCTTTCATGTTATCATCGAAACCACGTTTCTTAGATAAGGCTTTGAAATCTTTGGGATCAACTTCCTCACCGATTAAACAGTACATCTCACATTCCTGTCTGACAAGTGACCATTTAAACACATATTTAGTTACATCATCTTTTAAAAATCCTTTATCATCGAGATCCTGTACTATCTTTATTTTCTTAACTATATAATCATAATTCTGATCCCATATATAACTGAATCTCTCTAAATAAATTTTTATATTATTTTTTAGATTATTATCTGTATTGATACAATTTCTCACTAATTTTTGCGCCTCCTCTATACTGTCAAGAGGAATCTGTATACGGATATAATTCTCATTTCCTGCATCGATAAGTAATTTTACAGAGGCAGGAGGAGCATTAGAAGATTCACCTATTACAATTACACTATCAATTATTTCTCCATCTTTTATCTGCATATTAAGATTTTTCCCCTATTTTAACTGTTTCCATTTTCCATCTCTTTCTGGCTAAAACCACGCGATTTACCCCACGCGATTAAAAACCAACCGGTGAGAACAACAGTCACAATTTGTATGACCAGAGTAAACACCAAGATACATGATCCGAATTGAACATAATTCCATTGACCAAAATTTTTCAAATCAAAAAAATGATGTACATACCAGCCGAGAGACCACGCAAATCCATACCATGCGGCAATGCAAATGGCAAGAATTGCCAGTGCCAAAAGAAACCACTTTAGCCCCTTAAATAATTCCTTGAAAAAAGCTTTATTCACTTCGTCTCCTATAATAAACTTTTACTCTTGCATTAGCACCAAAGACTTTTACGGTGTCTATCCTCTCAATTTCATACAGCCCCTTCTGTTCTATTCTTTTATATATGCTCTGCTCAATTACATAAGTCGGAGCACAGGAGAGAAATAGCAGAATAATTAATATTTTCATTCAATCCCTCATTTTTATATCAATCGGGACTAATATCTTCTTTTCCAGGTCATCGTATTGTTTACGAACATCCAAAACATTGGCGAATTCATAAACCTGCTTATAAATTTGTATATCCATTTTACCCTGACATTTGAGCTCTTTCCAGAGATACAGAGCAAGAGCCAACTCCTCTTTGCCCCCATCACTTAAACTTTCAAGTTTTTGGATGTCTACAGCCATAGCAATCCTTTTTAAAACTGGGGGCTTTTAACCCCCCCAGTCCTCTATTCAGACTCAATATCCTCAAAACCGAAAGCTGATAACTTATTCAGATCCAGTTTATATAATCTTCCATCATCGAGGTGCATATTGATAAGAGTCAGTCTTCTCTTTTCGTCTTTCAATTTCTTAATACCTATTTTCAGATTCTCCAGTTTATTTACATTCTTTTTCAGAAGATCACGCAAAGTATACAACCTGGCTACTGCTTTATCCTCATCATCAGATATTAATTCAAGAATTTCTTCCGGGTTCGTTAAACCGAGGCCTAAATTCCCAGCAGAACCAGTTATACCACATGCTCCTGTGGATCCATCATGAGACCCTTGCATACCTAATCCCTGAGCTCCTGTTGCACCTTGAATACCCCTAAAAATAGAAGTATCACCTTGAATAACATCCTTTTCTTTCTTTAGAAAGTCATCCAGTGCGTCAAAATTCTTCTTAAATTTTTCAAAACCTTCTTCAAAAACTACCGCCTGTTCACCGAGTTTTTTATAAGTCTCCTTATCATAGCCGAAAACTTTATCCTCAGCCTTTTTTACAATACCTTCAAGCTCTCTCTTAAACGGCAGAAGAAATGCCTTTTTCTCATCGGACCTATCTTGATAAAGGATGTCCAGATCTTTGAGAACCTTTCTTTTCTCTTCAATAAAAGTTTCGGTTTTTTCTGCTATAGACCCATACTCAGTTATCTTTTTATCAATCAAACCAAGTCTGATTCCTATAGCGTCTTTTATTTCCGATCCTTTCTTTTCAAAAAGGATACCTACAATTGTGCCTTCCAGACTGGACGTTGAACAGACGGGATCATTGGCACTAATCTGGATCTGTGGTACATATTCTTTTCCCACGATTCCTCCTTATTAGAGTAAAATATTCAGTTATGAATAGTGCCATATATAGGTCTATCTACTCGTTAAATTTTTTTAATTTTAAATTTTTCATAAAATTTCATATATTCTTCTTTTGTTTTTTTTACTCTAAAAAATTTCAATACATTTATTGCCCGGGCATTGGCAATTTTTTCTCCTGCAAATTTTGATTTTATAAATTTCCCTTTTTCAAATCTGAACCAATGCCCTGCTTCATGGGCCAGTGCAAATAATTTTCTTTTCCAGCTGAATTTATGATTTATAAAAGTTAAAAAGTCATAATCGCCAACTTCAATTACCCATGCATTTTTTCTCAAATAAACAAAATCAAGAATAAAAACTTTATTTTTATTTAATTCATATTTTAAATCGTTATATAATATTTCATATAAACGAGGCGATAATTTTTGTGGTAAATGTAATACATCCATTATATCCTATTTTCCTGTGTAGGTTCGTATAGCCATAGCGAGCCTATGGTGTAGTTTTTCTTATCCCATGGATTTTATATGTTGTAAATCTTTCTATTTCACCATCCCAGATAACATCATCTACTGTCACGTTATCATAAAATTCAGAAAACAATAGATATAATTCTTCTCTTGTGTAGTGCCATACATGATATCCTCTTCTCTCGCTCTTATCTTTAGGCTGATATTTAAAAAAATCTCCGTTCGGTGTTGTAAGAGCTATTTCAGGATATTCTACAGACCACTTTTTTAACAGAGTATTAAGCTCCTCTTTTTCAATATGCTCTATAACTTCAACAGCAATTATAATATCAATATTTGTAGGATTGGGAGTAAAGACCACTCCCTCCCGCGGTTTATATACTCCTTCCTCTTTCTCCCAGGCTTGAACACTCTTTGCCACGACAGAGATCATCCTACTACCATGTCCCGAGCCACAACCGAAATCAAAAACATTCTTTCCAATACAATGGTGTAAAATTGCTTCATAGCGCCACTTTGAAGGCCCTAATTCTTCTTCTCTCATAGGTTGTTCCATTATCTATATCCTATGTTTTGGTATAGGTTCGTAGGTCTCTTCATTCGCAAGCTCATATTTAAAAGGTTCCCCATAACCTTCCTTCCGGGGATCCAACGCTAATTCCTTATGATCGTACCCCCAATTTTCACACTGACCGGCGTGGAAAGCAAAGATATTCCTACAGAATGCCGATTCATAATTACGTGCTCTTACCAAATCACATACCAAACCATCAT
>Ga0307378_10006794_pt1 | contig 15549 bp, 18 predicted proteins | sample UN1MG_FD_202238 | JGI IMG/M metagenome (GOLD analysis project Ga0307378, IMG submission 202238) | Soil microbial communities from Risofladan, Vaasa, Finland - UN-1 | ecosystem: Environmental > Terrestrial > Soil > Coastal area > Acid sulfate soil | place: Finland: Risofladan, Vaasa | collected... | reverse complement strand
TCTCAGGAAATATTGGAACTTTAATTTATGGAAGAGAACAAACATAGATTATTACTATTTAGTGGGTTTTAATTCCGATTACGACAAAGCTCTGATTCGTTTACTGATTCCGTTTAAGGATTTAGCCAACAATAGGAAATCGATATATTTTCCTTATTCGAGAAAGAGCAAATGGAATAGATACATTGTTGCAGAAAGTGAACTTTATTGATTTTCAGGAGTTAGTGGATGTAAAAATGGTATATGAGGAAAAAGAGTTAAATCGTTAAACTAAATTTTTAATTAAAGAGAGGAATAAAAATGGCTGTTAAAACGGAAGCAATAGACCTTAAAGATGCTCTGCTTACCATTATGTATACTCAAGAGGCTCTTATCAAACTTTTGGTTAGAAAGGGTATAATCACAGAAGAAGAATTATTAGAAGAAATTAAGAAAATAAAGAACAAAAAAGACGTTGGTTTAGGATAAAACGAAAGTCATTCAGAATCCATTGGGTTTCTCCCGCTTTTTTATTCGAATGCTCCCCAGTTGGATAGAGCAGCGGTTTCGTAAACCGAAACGGGGCAAAAACAAGGGTCGTAAAAAGATAGACGAAAATCCCAAAACTACTTGAGAAATCAAGGAGATTTGGGATTTTTTATTTTATGGGAGTTTATCGTAATTTATCGGCTTTTGGCGGGCTTATGGTCAAAAAATGGTTAAAAATTTGGGAGATTTGCTTAGGCAGTATTGAGTCAAGAAAGAATTATAGGTCTATTGCTTTGAAATAGAGAATATATATTAAACTTATAAGTATTATATAGCTAATAAATAGAACATTTTAGAACATATAAAAAAGAGTTTTTAATAAGATTAAAGATTTACATATACAATTTTTGAGAATTTATGGGAGGTTAAAAAAGGAATTTGGAACAAATATGGAGCACTTTAAAAAAGAGTATGGGACATATATAAGACAGTTTAAGACACTTTAAAAAAGGATTTCGGACAATTATGGGCAAAATTTGCGAATTTTTATGAATTTAAAAAAAGGACATGGAACGGATTAGAACAGTTTAAAAAAGGAATTGGTTAATTACGAGCAAATACGAGCAATAAAAAAAGAAACCATTCCGGTGCTCAATGTTCATTTATTAAAGGAGGAGAGAGATTATGAAAAAGGTAGGAATCTATGGAAGGCTTAGTACCAAGGATCAAGACCCGGAAAGTCAGCTCTTGGATTTAAGGAAGTATGTCAAGCTTAGAAATTGGACGATTTATCAAGAGTATGTGGACTGGGGCGTAAGCGGAGCAAAAGAAAGCAGACCAGCGCTGGACAGGTTAATGAAAGATGCAAGAAAGAGGAAGTTTGATATTCTCTTGGTGTGGAAGTTTGATAGGTTTGCTCGGTCCACAAAACATCTGGTTACAGCTTTGGAAGAATTAGAGGGCTTGGGTATTGACTTCTGTTCTTATGAGGACAGCATTGACACCTCTACGAATCACGGGAAGTTGGTATTTACTATTATGGGAGCAATAGCCGAGTTTGAAAGGTCTTTAATCAGGGAAAGAGTATTAGCCGGCGTTCGCAGGGCTAAAGAAAACGGAATAAGGCTTGGAAGACCCCCTTTAGAGGTAGACCTTGATAAAATGAAAAAATTGGCCCTAAACGGTAATTCCGTCAGGGCAATAGCGAAGGAAATAGGCATTTCCAAGAGTCTTGTGCATAAGGTCTTAAACTCAAGGATGAAGGGTTGCCAAAAGTAGATTTCCTTGATTTTTAACATAGAATTTGGTATGTTGGCCTAGGAAAAATAACCTTTGTTTGAATCCATTGCAGAAACATTCAAATGTGAAGGCCTTTATGCTTCAAGGCCGGTATAAAATGGGGTATTTTCATGTATATTTATTTAGATGAATCTGGAGATTTAGGTTTTGAACCAGGAGGAACAGATTATTTTACTATTAGCTTCATAGTTACTGGAAATCGTTATGGTCTTAAGCGCTGTGTTAAACGCACGAAGCGAAAATTTAAAATTCCCCCAGAAATTGAATTAAAGGGAAGCACTACTCGAAAAGAAATTAAGGAAGATTTGCTCAAAAGAATTGGAAAACTACAGGTTGAAATCCACTCAATAACTGTAATGAAAAGTAATGTTGAATCAAAACTACGGAAAGATACAAATATTCTTTATAACTACATGGTAGGACTTTCTTTAGTAGAGAGAATTCTAAAAATGGAGAAAGGTGGAACTGTGACTATAGTAGTAGATAGGAGAATAATTAGTATTACGAGTGGATTCAATTTTAATGAATATATGAGATATAAGATATGGTATGAGGGAAATCGGCAAGATATCGCTTTAAATATTTATCATGTTGACTCGCATAAAGCGTTTTCTATTCAAGCAATAGACATAATCTGTAATAGTATATTCCGAAAATACCAAAGGGATGATTTAAGCCTTATTGAGGTTCTCCAAAAACAGGGCAGGATAAAGAGCGACAAAAGCTTATTTTTTGGCAGAAAATAAAAAAGGCGGCCCCTGCCTGCGACTAGCTTACAACTAGTTTATGCCATCTTCCGGTGACACGCTTAGAGCAGGAATTACCCGCCGCTATTATCTTACCATAATTTTGAACTTTGTCAAGTAAAAAATCTGTTATGAAACGTAAAAAATAAGAAACAGCCCAGTTGCTTTCCTCCATCAATATAACCTTTTAAACCATGTCCACAAAACCCTAGATTCGAGGACGGTCAAATTCAAAAAACTACCCTTTATAAAATCCAGTTAATACTATTAAAATTTTTGAGGTTTTATGGACAAGGCTTTTGGAAATGCCCATTCCCTTTGCTATTGCTCTAACAGAATTGTCGCTTATAGCTAATTCTTTCATTTTCTCAATGTCTACTTTTAAAGGAGGTCTTCCAAGCCTTATTCTGTCTACATCATACACAAGGTAGGTCTGAGAGGCTAGGACATGCCTCAGGGTTAGGGCTGTAGAGGCATGGATAGGGCTGGATCACAGTTTTTGGAGTGTGAAAACTGGTAAAAATGAGTAAAACGTGTTACGGGAACCTTTAAAAACAGGGGCTGGAGGGTTTTGTAGAGAATTTTAAAGGATTTATGATGATGAGGACAATACGACTTGACTTATGTGCTTGAATTTGTTTAAATATCGCTAGAATGACAAAGAAATACACTACCATATCCCTATTTACTGGTGCATGTGGACTTGACCTAGGCCTTGAAAAAGCTGGGTTTAGAGTATGTGCGTGTATTGAAAAAGACCCAATTGCCGTCCAAACTATTCTTGCCAATAGACCCACCCTTAAAGATCGTATTATTCAAGAAGATATTAATAATGTTACAGTAAAAGAAATTCTTAGAGTCGCTAAATTAAGAAAAAGTAAAGTCACTCTTGTTTCAGGAGGCCCTCCGTGCCAACCTTTCAGTACTGTAGGTAGAAGACATTCAGTCTCGTCATCTGAAGGTATATTGTTTAGAAAGTTTTTAGATATTGTTTGGGGGATCCGTCCCAAATTCTTTATTTTTGAGAACGTCAAGGGGATTATGTCAGCAGCTATCCAGCATAGACCGATTAAGAAACGCACCCTCAAACATTCTTCGCTATTGAAGATTGAGCGTTTGGGGTCTGCTTGGGATTTTATTTGCAAAGAATTCGACCGAAAGTTAAAACGCGGCAAACGGGACGGTTATAGTATTTTTGTATGGGAATTAAATGCGGTAGATTTCGGTACAGCTCAGCAACGGAAGAGAGTTTTTGTTGTTGGAGCGAGGGGTTTACATAACCTTAATAAACCAATCGGCAAGTTTAAGAATAAACATTTATCGATTAAGACAGTTATAGGGAATTTAGATGGTAAGTATGAAAAAGAAAGAATAGATTTTATTCCTTACGATAAACTTAGATACGAAATTTTTTCTAATCAGATGATTAAAGAAGGTCAGAACTGGAAAGTTTTGCCTATTAGGTTACAAAAGAAAGTAATGGGTAAGGGTTGGTATGCAACAGGTGGAAGAGTGGGTTTCTGTCGTAGACTTTCATGGAGCAAGCCAAGTCCTACCATCACTACTAATCCTGTTGGTCGAGCTACGAATTTGTGTCATCCAGACAAGCCGAGGCCACTTACTTATCAAGAATGTGCGTTAATTCAAGGATTTCCTTTAAGATGGAAATTTGCTGGTAATCTCACTCAGAAATATAGGCAAATCGGCAACGCAGTACCTATAAAGTTAGCAATGGCTATTGGTAGAACCATAATTAATTATATTGGAGGTAAAAATAATGAGAAAACGAAAAGAATTTAGTTGGAAACCTCCTAAGTGGTTAAAAGATCCGGTAGAAGGAACAGCATTATTCCATGACAAAGAAGCCGAAGTATATAGCGGAACGGTTGATGTAGAAGAAATAAAATTATGGAGGATTAATAATAGAACAACTCTTGATTTAGAACATCTGTTACAAGAATTGGGGAAAAGTGATATAAGAGATTTATCAGATGAACAAATAATAGATTATATTTTGAAACAAGGTCTCCACAAGATACAAGAATTAGCGGGTTCAATTAAAAAGAATGGCGTTCGAGTTCCTCTAACTTTATCCTTTAACAAAGAATTATTAGACGGAAATAGAAGATTCATAGCTTGTAAATATTTGCTAAAGCATGAAAAGACAAAAGATGAGAGATTTACGAAAATACCTGTGCGTTGTTTGCAGCCCAAAATAGACGATGAGTTGATCCTAAAGATTATATCAGAAATGAATTTTTTGCCAGACTATAAAGAAGAATGGCCGAGAGAGGTGAGGGCAAAATTTGCAGTAAATCAATTTGAAAATGTCTTAAAGAAATTTAAAGGTAACGAAGAAGAAGCATATAAACGAGTTGAATATCTCTTGGAGATTAAAAAAACAGAGCTTCAGACATTTAAGAACGTCTTAAATATTATAAGCCATTATATTACATATGTAAACAAGAATGTTAAGAAGGCCAAACAATCTGCTGAAAGATTTGTAAGGACGAAATTCCATTTTTTTGAAGAGTTTTATAATAAAGCTTTTAGAGGAAAAAATCCCATAGTTGACCCGAAATTGGTTAAGGAAACAAAAGAACTCTTTTTCAGGTATATTATGAACCAACAACTTAATTCTATCATCGAAATTAGAGATTTTGCGCAAGTAGTTCGTTATGATCCTGCGAGAAACCATCTGAAGAAACCGAATGGGAATTTTGAAATAGCTAGGTCTATGTATCAAGACTATTCTAGGCCAAAAAAAATAGGAACAAAAATAATACATTTTTGTGAATGGTTGGAAGGATTAACGAAAGAGGAGAAAACGCAAATTAGCCCCGAATTAAAAAAACGTCTTTTATCAGCAATTAATAATTTAGTAGAAAAATAAGTAATCATTTCTATGGATAAGATACATATTGTAGGCACAAATTACTCCTTTACACATTTAGCGAGCAGAGAAAGATATGGCGATAGGTTCGAGTTTATAAGTCATTTACATGGCGAGCTAGTAGATGCCTTGTTACAAAATAAGATACCGAAAAATGAAGCAAGCGTAGTGCCTATGTGGAACTCAAATTCTGGCCCCATCGATATGGATCAAAAGAATAGAATAGCAGAGATATTTTTGGGAAGAGGTGGTGAGATTCTTGATTTATGGGCTAAGGAGATCTTTTATTCATTGGGAATTAAAGGGATTAAAATATTAAAGGGGAGTAAGATTTATTCTGTTAAAGTTGCTAGTGATCAATGTTCAAAGTTTTTAAAAGAAATAGGCGTTTATAAAACGGAAAAGTTTATAGGGGAAGAAACAACAACGGCCGCAGCGGACTTATTCATCAAAGACGCTTCAGATGGTGATGGCTTATTATGTAGCAAAGATCTTCTATCAGATAAGGGCATTAAACCAAATAAGGATAACCTTGAGAATCCATTTAATATGACAATCTTTTCTACAATAAACTCTGTCCCGATATCTACTAACGGAGTAACTCCTAAAAGGTACTCTTTGGGTTGTATTCTTACTGATCTTAACGGAAATGAGTTACCTTCTGAGTTTATAGATTATTGGCATAGTCTATTTTCATCGCTCGAGGCAGAAAAAACTAGTGAAGTTTTGTTGGATATACCAAAGATTCTTTTTATTTTAAGGTTTCAAGATGCAAAGGCATTACTGTTATTAGAGATGCCAATCCCAAACAACATTGATAATCCATGGCCGATTCCAGATAGAGAACCAGCGCCAGAAATAGAAAGTCTGATAGTCTCATGTGAGCAAGTGGGTAAACTATTTAAATCTTTCATCAGGGAAGAAAAAAATCTATTATTAAACAAATTTACAGTGGCTGAAGAAGAAATAATATTTTATGGTATAGGAGAAACCTTTATATGGGGTGCTCCTGCTTTGAATATTTTTGTGCACGGTTTCGATCCTAAGCTAATACAGGAATGTGTATGGTTACAAATACTTCATCTTAAGAGCCTGATGGATTATGGAATACCTATGGAGCAAGTAGCTAAGAAATTATTGATGGGTACCAAAAATGATTTAAGACTCGATTCAGGATCCTATCCTGTTACAGTATGAAGCGCATAGATTATAATCAAAAAGTCCATTCAGTAACTATTCAGACCGAAGAAATATTCAGTAAATTTTATAAAAAGACAAACCTAGGCAACAAAAAAAATCCTCTAAATGAGCTATTATATATAATCATCTCATTGAGAACTACCGATCCAAGCACACAAAGAACTTATCTTAAGTTTAAAAAGATTTTCCCTAAATGGGAAAATGTCTATGCCGCCCCAGTTAATAAAATAGTAGGAGTATTAAAAAATGCTGGCTTATCTAGGCAAAAGGCCCATAATTTAAAATCAATCTTACGGAAAATAAAACAGGACTGGAAGATTTTATCTTTGAGGAAATTAAGAATGCTGGGCAGTGATTCTTTAGAAGAATATTTGTTGTCGTTGCCAGGCATTGGGTTAAAAAGTGCAAGATGCGTCATGATGTATTCCTTCGGTAAACAAGTTTTTCCTGTTGATTCGCATTGTTTTAGGATTATTAAAAGGTTGGGCTGGATTGAACCAGATAGTAAATATACAAAAAGTACACAGGATTACATCCAAGAATTAATCCCACCAAAAATTAGATATAAACTACACGTTAATTTAATTCAACATGGTAGAAAGATATGTTTTCCGTTTCGTCCACGTTGTAAAGTTTGTTTTTTGAGTATGTTTTGTAAGTATCATAAATCCCATAAGATTTAAAGATAGCTATCCCCTGTCCACCCTTGGTCCCGACAAGTTGAAAATCGGCTATGTAATTCTTGTCTCCATTCGCAAATTCGCTATTGAAAAGTTGCAACGCAAAGCTGGCTATGGCGGTAGTTCAAAGTGAACCCTTGTTTTGCCATGGCCACCTCTTCTATTCTTTGTCATTCTCTAAAATTTTCGAATTCTTGTTCCATCAATCTACAAAGTTCATATAGGATTTGGCCTATGAGATTGTCGGTAGATTCCATTTCTTGCCCTAGACACACTAACTACCACAAAATAAAAAGCGGAGGAAACCAACGGTATCTTGACAACCTCCGCTTAAGTATTAGGGCTGCCCCTTGGTTTTACGCCAAAAGCATTATAATAAATTAAACTTGTCTATGTAAGTTAAAAATCAAAGCTCCCTGTCCTTTAATCCCTAAAAAAAATCGTTACTATCAGCTCGATTTTATAAAAGGTAATTTTCTAAATTTAGCAGTCCTTGAATCTAAGCATTAATGGACGCTTAGATAAAAGGCTTCTGGTATTTTCTTCTTGTATTAAGTAGCTCTCTTTTCATATAATTCCTTTGAGGTAAAAGCAAGAGTCTACCCTGGCGCAAACGTGAGACTTTTGTGATATTCAAGGAGGTTTTTGATGAAGATTACCCTTGATCCAAAACAATTGGAGACTGTCAAGAAGATGCTTGATAAGGTAGTGAAAGTAGGGGAAAAACTCCCTACTGAACTGAAACGGGCGAATGACTTAAAAGAAAAAGAATCATAAACAGAGAGGTATAAGGATGGAACTTTTCCTGAAACTCTCAGGGATTTTGTTAGGTGTTCTAGCCAGGACATTGATTCCTTATCTAAGGAAAATTATGGCTGGCAAGATAAAGAAATTTGAAAAAGAGTACTGGCTTACGGCGGTAGCTTCTTTTATCTTGAGTTTGATTACTACCCTGCTAATCTTTCCAAAGTTTGAGTTTGTTCAAACAGTGGCAGGGACAGAAGTCTCGATTAGGTTATTTTGTGCTGCTTTTGGCTTTGGGTTTGCCTGGAACTCCCTGGTTAATGAAGCATCCAAATGGAGTAAAAGATGGAAATAGGATAATAATATAAAAGTGGACCCCTACTTGAAAAGAAGCCATTAAATCAAAAATGTGAAGCCTTTTTTCAGCGCAGTGAGAGAAAAATGGTGGAATGAGTATCTAAAGAAGTTTAAAATATAATATAAAATGTTGACAAAGTATAAAAACTATGCTAAACTATACCAAAATATGAACAAGGCGAATAATAATAGATATACCTCCCAACAAGTCGCAAATATTCTCGGGGTTTATAAACGAACTGTTTTTAACTGGGAAAAAGCCGGCAAAATTCCTAAGGCAAAAAGAGATCCAATGAATAATTATAGATACTATACCGATGAGGATATTAAACATCTAAAAAATATAACTAGGCGTTAATGAAAACTCATAAGAATTTGCAAATTAATGAATCATATACCATATGTAACATGGAATTTTCTCAGGATGTAATAATCTTAGACTTGTTCTCATTAAATTCAAATTGTGATGAAGATTTTGAAATTGACACTACTAGATTAAATAGTTTATTATGCAATGTAAAACAATCAGGGTCATTTTGGATAATAGCATCTCATATAAAATTAAATGACCAAACAAAACCATTAGGATTTGAACTTGCAGGGTATATAATAAATCAAGGCTGGTTTTTGCGCAATATAATAACTTGGTTTATACCCAATAATAAAAATCACTCAGAAAAATTAACTAATAGATATGCTCACATATATTTTTTTGTAAAGAGTCTTAATAATTATTACTTTAATAAAGACCTAATAAGAGAAAAACATATTTGGAAGGGTATCGAATGGGGAAACAGGCCTGATAGGTACCATCCATTAGGAAAAGATCCCGGTAATGTATGGTTAATGACTGAAGATGACGGTAAAGGTAAAAAAACCAAGCACGTTCCTCTTTCTTTTGATATGGTAATAAATAGAATAAAACTTGCAACTTGTCCTAAAGATGGCAACCTCATCCTCTATTCTAATAGAGCAACAACTGCAAATAAAGTAAATATCTTACCAATAAATGATTTTATTAAAAATAAAACTAAACAAAAAGTACCAAATCTTAAAATGACAAGCTCTATCAAAACTAATACACGTCAGAAACCGACATATAAAGTAATTAACAGAACTTCCGAGAAAATGATTGATTTAAGAAATGAAGAAGTCGATCTGATTGTTACCTCACCGCCCTATTGGGATATGAAAAATTACTGTGTTAAAGACCAAATCGGATATACAGAATCATATGAATTATATTTATCAAGAGTCAAAAAAGTTTTTCGAGAATGTTATAAAGTACTTAATAAGAAAGGTACATTTTGGTTAAATATAAATACAAAAATGTATAATAAGTCACTAAGAATGATTCCATATGATTTTTACAAACAGTGCATAGAAATAGGTTTTAAATTATGGGATATTGTTATTTGGCATAAATCGGTCAGTGGGCCTGTTCCTGATAATAATTTAACAGATAAATTTGAATATGTTTTAGTTTTTTATAAAAAATCTGGATTTTATTTTAATAAAGAATTTGAGAGTAAAAAATGTGATTATCTTGTTCATAATCTCAAAAGCATGGGAAATATTTGGAACATAAATAGATTTTGGGGAACTATAGGTAAAAATTATCCGCATCCAGCCATGTATCCAGACGAATTAGTTGAAAGAATTTTAAATATAAGCTCTGTTGAGGGTGATTTAGTCTTAGATCCTTTTTTAGGTTCTGGAACTACATTGGTTGTTGCAAAAAAACTACTACGTTCATGTGTAGGATACGAAATAAATTCAGATTATTTTGCTATACTAAATAAGAGGTTATTAGAAGAGAAACTTGAAGATTTGTTTAATCAAGACCAGAAAGTTCAATTTGTTGCTTAGCTATGGATAATATTTATAATTTTAAACCAGACATTCATCTCGGAATTAGAAAAACCCATCAAGTAGTTAAGTTTGGGTCGTGTGTAGAAGTTTTGGATGAAATAAAAGATAATAGTATAGCAATTGTAGTTACATCTCCTCCTTATGATTTGAACAAGCCATATGGAAAGTATAAAGACAAGGTTGGCATAGAACAGTGGAAAGCACTTATTTCAGAAGCTACAAAAAAAATATATAGAATTTTAGAATCTAATGGAAGTTTCTTTTTGAATGTTTCACCTATTCCAAATCCAAAAACAAAAGAAATAATTCCCTTAGTTGCTATAGCCTATGAGGTCATAAAAAAACACGGCTTTTACCTAAGAAATATGATTGTATGGCACTTTAACAGCATGGTTAATTGTGTACAAAGATTAAGCGGCAGATACGAAAATATTTTATGGTGTGTTAAAGATATTAAAAATTATATTTTCAATTTGGATGAAATTAGAATACCTTATGTAACTAAGAAAGATAAAAGATTAAATCCTAATGGAGGAAGAAACCCTACGGATGTTTGGTACTTTGACCGTGTAAACAATATGACTAAACAAAAAAATAAAATATTCCATCCTTGTGTTTATCCAACACCCATGATTGAAAGGATAATAGAAATGTCCTCGAATAAAGGAGATTGGATATTGGACCCCTTTTTAGGTTCAGGCACAACTTTAATAGCAGCAGCCAATTTAGACCGGAATGGCATAGGGATCGAAATAGACAACCAATATGAAAAATTAATTATGAGACGACTAAAAAGGGAAGTTGAGCTACAAACAGAACTCTTTTGAAATCCTTGAAAATATTCTTTTTGTTTTACCCTCCGGGATATCTTTTAAGAATTCAATCATAAATTTATTACCAAAATTAGTCTTATACTGATATAATTTCTTCAATAAAGCAATGTGCTGAAAAACATTGTGGAAAAATATTCTTATTCTCATTTCCCTAAAATCTTCATCATGTAATTTCTTGCCCGTGATATTTTTATCTGCTTTTCTACAACGTTGTTGTATTTCTTTTAAAGGGATGTCATTACAAAAAGGACAATTACAACGAACTTTGGAATATATATCATCATATAACTCTGAATGAGCAAATGCATTCGAAATATTAGTAAAATTTAAATTATGATCAAAAAGCGGTAAATACGGACGAGAAATTGCATCTGTACAGGCCCTTCTCCAGGGCGATCCGACATCACAGCTGTCTATTTCATACTTAATCAGAAGAGGTATATTCCGCCAACCACCCAAACCCAATCCATGCGATAGAACATTCCATTCTTTTTCTTTTTTATACTCATTAAATATTTTCAATACCTGTATGATTATTTTTAATGGATAATTAGCAATTCCGGCAAGTCCCACCATTTCTATTTTCTCTCTGTGGTAATTGAACAAATAGTCTAAAGAATTTTTCAAAACAAATGGATGAGAAGCATTTACTGGCACCATTATCAAATCTTTTTTATTCTTAAAGGTAACCGATATTTCTAACAATTCATGATTGATTTTATATTTCTCTTCTAGAGATAGGGAATTCCATATTTTTATACCTCTTTTAGAAATTTCATCCTTGGTGGTATACGATGGTCCGATGTCAAAACTGACGAAGATATCAGGATTTCCCCTTTTAATGAAGTCTTTATACGCATTATAATATTTTTCATAACTCTTTATAATTATAGGGGATAAGTTATCATTTATTATTTTATTAAATATTCTATTTCCGCCTACATCTAACAAAATAATCAAGCTTTTTGCAATAAAAGGCGAAACGCCAGTATTTTCAGTCAATATATCTCTAAGGTCTTTATTTCTGAAGTTTTCACAATGACGATTAAAATCACTAGGTGGGATAGTAAACCCAAAAATAAATGATGAAAAATTAAAAAGAAAATGATAATGATTTATTTTCCGACAGAAGTATTCCAGATTTTTAAAGAAAAAGTCATACTCCCCTCTTCCCCCAGGCCATCCCACAGTAGGGAAAAAGCTAGGCAACGCTATAGTACCATGTTTTGTCTTAAGTTCTTTTTCCATCAAATGATTTTAATAAATTTATAAAATGTTCTAAGTTTTTCATTTCTAAAATGCTGGGATAAAATTTATTCTGATAGCCAACTTTCTTTTTCCCTTTTTCTGATATAATATAATCACCTTCTCTTCCCTTTCTTTTAAACTCTATTCCTAACTTTAATTTTTTTTGCGTATCCTCCAACGTCATATAAAAAACACCTTTAATGCAAGGGAAATCAACCCAATGTAAATAGAAAACAGGTAATTTTGTTAATTTCCTAACCTTCTCCATTTGATTTTTAACCTTTTCATAATCCATAGTGATTGAGCCTTCGTAGCATTCTCTACCTTCCGTATATTTATATCTCCAGACAAAAGGAGCATTGTGATATTTAACCTCGTAGTAAGCTAATACTTTTCCTATCTTGTTAAATATTAAGTTGTCAGGTAAGATTGCATTTTTTCTATCTGCCTTAGCAGATGGAATTGTCGACTTATTTAGAAATTCTAAGAAGGCAAACTCAAATTTTTTTCCATAAATAATATCATACTGTTTTATTGATTTATTTCTTGGATTTAAATAGAAAGCCCAACATTTTTTACACTCATTTTCCAATCCCGGAATTTGTTTAAAATATTGTTGTCTTGGTATTATGCCACACTCAAACATTTTCTCTTCACATTGCATATTAAATGCAGAATGGGTCAGGAAAGAATGGTATTGGGACGTCTTTTTCATAAATTCTTTAATCTCAGAACATTCATTTAATAAACGAATATATAATTCCTGACTTTTATTCATTATAGAAATTATTTGACTAATTGTTGAATTTTTACATTTAGTGCTTTTGCAATTCTCTCGAGATTCTGTAACCCTATGTTCTTTTCCCCTCTTTCTATCTGCCCGATATAAGCTCTATGAATGCTTGCCTCAAAAGCGAGTTGCTCTTGTGTCCATCCCTTTCTCTCGCGATATTCTCTGATTTTATGACCTACTCGTTTATTGATTTCAGCCATTTTTTTAACCTTTCTACTTATTTATTTGTCTTACTTACATATACTATATTATTGCTACTTATAAGTCGACTACCTATAGGTAGCAGTATATTCTTGACATGTTTGTTACTTATTGGTAGTATATTATAATATTTCAACCCAAATTAACAAAGTGCTCTTTTCCAAAAAGGCAAATTTGGGTGCGGGTTCATTTGTCTTTTTGTTTATTGGTCGTGATGGCTCGGCATTCGCCGAAGCTCAAGTTTATCTCGTTAGAGGCGAAGGTGGAGTGGATAGAGAATATCGAACAAGAATTTCTTGACAGAGAGCATATGGGGATACGATTACTTTGGCACTACAAGGACGGTAGATTCTCACATCAAGACGCTAAGGCATAAGTTAAACAGTGGGGGCAAGAAGATTAAGATCATCGAAGGCATGGGTTACAAATTCACTGACGAGGAAATATAACAATTTCTGAAAAAGTCTGAAAGAATTTAAGTTATTTAATTCATTTCGGGAACTCCCCAAAGGGAGCCCTTAAACACTATATGGTATTTTTTAAGAGTTTTTGAAGAATTGTTTTGACAGGGGGTTTATAGATATTTATAATTATCGTTACCAACTGGTAACTTCCCGTAGAGGTTATAAAAAACGTGCCAAGAAAACCCCGATGCTTGCCTCGGGAATGAATTGGCACAAAAATACTTGTTATTAAGGGAAAATGAAAATATTAAAGGGTTTCAAATATAGACTTTGCCCAACAGAAGAACAAAAGCAATTGCTATTACAACAGGGAGGTAGTGCCCGTTTTCTATGGAATTATCTTTTGATGGATAATATTGAATACTATAAACGAACGGGTAAGTTTAAGTTTGCTCATGAAATGGTTGTTTCTATTCCGAAGATAAAAAAAGTTTATGATTTCCTTAATCTTTCTTTCTCTCAATCTTTACAAATGGTCGCAAGACAATTAGATAGATCATTGAACGATTGTTTTAAGAACGGAAAAGGTTTTCCAAAGTTTAAGAAGAAACACAGGGAAAATGATAGTTTCACAGTTCCACAAAAATGGAGATTGGGGAAAGGATTTGTATTTATTCCAAAAATAGGTGAAGTTAAATGGATAAAACATAGACCGCTTCAAGGAGAACCAGAACATATAACAATTACCCAAGATGGAGACCAATGGTATTGTTCTGTAACTTGTGAAGTGGAAATTCCTGATAAAGAAAAAAAAGATGACAATATCGTTGGAATAGACGTTGGATTAAAATCATTTGCTACACTATCTGATGGAACAATAATTGAAAATCCAAAACATTCAATGAAATTAGAAGATAGATTAAAGAAAAAGCAAAGAAAGTTAAGTAGAAAGAAGAAGAGAGGTAAAAATAGATATAAACAGCGAAAGAAAGTTCAAAAGCTTCATCGTGAAATTAGGAATGCAAGGTTAGATTTTATTCATAAAATAACCTCGAATATGATAGCCAAGTATTCTGGGTTTGTTTTGGAAGATTTAAACATAAAAGGAATGATGAAAAATCATCATCTTGCTAAGTCTATTGCAGATATATCTTGGTGCGAATTTAAAAGGCAACTTGACTACAAGTCTTTGTGGAACGGCAAGTATTCCATTCAAATAGCAAGACTTGAACCAACAAGTAAAACCTGTAGTAGTTGTGGATATGTTCAGGATATGCCGTTAAATAAGAGAGTTTTTAATTGTTCTAATTGTGGTATTTCTATAGACAGGGATTTAAATGCTTCTAAGAACATTTTAAAGATAGGTTTAACCACCGTTGGACGGACGGGAAGTAACGCCTGTGGAGTTGAAGCGTTGGCTTCGACATTGAAGCAGGAAAAAGAATGCTTAGTAAACTAAGCAGAGGCCCCGATGCTTGCGTCGGGGAGCGTCACAAGTCTATCACTTAAGTCCTTATTCGAAAGAGACGGAACTATCCTCACTTCAGAGGGGAAAGGAAGACTCGTAGAAGTAGCAAGTGTTATAAAGAGAGATCTCCATCATCCTATAGAATTAAAAGTGCTTACCCATGACCAATCATCGGGTGAACAACAAATCAAAGAATTATCAAGCTACTTAAGTAAACAGCTAATCCTTCCTGAAGATGCCATAAGCACAAAGCTCACAGTAGATGAAAAAGTAGCTTATCCCTCTATTGATATCTCCATTCTGAATAAGATAAATTAGGGCCGGGAAAAGCCAGGCCACCTGG
>Ga0307378_10006792_pt1 | contig 15552 bp, 10 predicted proteins | sample UN1MG_FD_202238 | JGI IMG/M metagenome (GOLD analysis project Ga0307378, IMG submission 202238) | Soil microbial communities from Risofladan, Vaasa, Finland - UN-1 | ecosystem: Environmental > Terrestrial > Soil > Coastal area > Acid sulfate soil | place: Finland: Risofladan, Vaasa | collected... | reverse complement strand
TGAGCGGCCTGCTGGTCGGCCAGACGCTGCACACCACGGCGCCGGAGATCTATCGGGCGCTGGTCGAAGCGACTGCGTTCGGGGCCTTGACGATCATCAAGCGGTTCGAGCAGTACGGCGTGGCGGTGAAGGAAGTGGTCAACTGCGGCGGCATCGCCGAGAAGAACCCCTTCGTGATGCAGATCTACGCCGACGTGTGCAACCGTCCGATGAAGATCAGCCGCTCGGCACAGACGTGCGCCCTGGGGTCGGCCATTTTCGGGGCGGTGGTCGGCGGGGCGTATAAGAAGACCGAGCAGGCGCAGCGGAAGATGACCGGCGTGAAGCCGACGGTCTATCGGCCGCAAAAGGCCGCCGCGGCGGTCTACGCCGAGTTGTACGAGCTTTACCGCACGCTGCACGACGCCTTCGGCACCGCCGGCTTCAAGGGCAAGCTCGACGGCGTGATGAAGGACTTGATTGCTCTGCGTGATAGGGTACGCAAATAAAGCCGCGACCGTTGGTCGCGCCGAAATGGGCGACTGATTCTCGCGGTATATAGGGCGCGACCACCGGTCGCGGCTTTGTGAGGTGCGACCACCGGTCGCGATTTTGTGATGAAACTGACCGAACTCCGCGAAGAAGTCTGCCGCGCCAACCTGGAGTTGGTCCGTGCGGGGCTGGTCACGCTGACCTGGGGGAACGTCAGCGGCATCGACCGGCGCCGCGGGCTGGTGGTGATCAAGCCCAGCGGCATCGGCTACGACGAAATGACGCCCGAGCGGATGGTCGTGGTGGATCTGCAGGGCAACGTGGTCGAGGGCAAGTTGCGCCCCTCGTGCGACACGCCCGCCCACGTGGTGCTCTACAGGCACTTCGAGCAGATCGGCGGTATCACGCACACGCACAGCAGCCGGGCGACGATGTTTGCCCAGGCCCGCGTCGAGATCCCCTGTTTGGGCACGACGCACGCCGACCACTTCCACGGTCCGGTGCCGGTCACCCGCCCGCTGACACAGCAAGAGGTCGAGACGGCCTACGAGGCCAATACCGGCCAGGTGATCGTCGAGCGGTTTGCCCAACTCGACCCCATCGCGATGCCCGCGGTGCTGGTCGCCGGTCATGCGCCGTTCACCTGGGGGCGCAGCGCGGCCGACGCGGTCCACAACGCCGTGGCCCTGGAAGCGGTGGCCGAGATGGCGCTGGGCACGCTAACCATCCGAGCCGACGCGCCGCCGTTGGAGTCGTACGTGCTCGACAAACACTACCAGCGCAAGCACGGCCCGGCTGCGTATTACGGGCAGAAGGAGAAAGGAACCGTCGATAAGTAGGACCGTTCAGTAGGATCGTTTAGCGGGCGGGCTTGCCCGCCGTTGTTTTTGCCGTTGTTTTTGCCGAGAATCCTCAACATGCACAACGGCGGGCAAGCCCGCCCGCTAAACGACACTTCGAGAATAAACTGGCAAGTCAGCCCCAAGGAGTCTCCCCGTGAGCGTTCCCGTCCAGAAGATCAAGATCGGCTTCATCCCCGCCAACCGCGGGTTCTTCAGTTCGGAATTGGCCGCCAAGATGCGCGGCCAGACCGTCGAGGCGATGCAGAAGCAGGGCATCGACGTGGTCGTGCCCGGCGAGGATCAAACCGGAGTCGGCTGCGTCCAATCGCTGGCGGAAGCGGAGATCTGTGCCAGGCTGTTCCGCGAAAACGACGTGCAGGGCATCGTCGTCGGCGCGGTCAACTTCGGCGAAGAGCAGTCGGTCGCCTGGACCATCCGCAAAGCCGCCCTGGACGTGCCCGTGATGATCTTCGGCTGCCAGGAAGAAGAAGTGCTGACGATGGATACGCGGCGGCGCGACGCTTTCTGCGGGCTGCTCTCGATCGGCGACGTGCTGCGTCAGATCGACGTGAAATACTCGGTCGCCCGCACGCCGATCTGCTATCCGTCCGACGAGTCGTTCGCCCGGGATCTGGACCACTTCGTGCGAGTCTGCCGCGTGGTGACCGGGGTGAAGAACGCCCGCTACGGCCAGATCGGCGCCCGGCCCGACGCGTTCTGGACCTGTCGCTACAACGAGAAGCAGCTCCAGCGGCTGGGGGCGACGGCCGTGGTGCTGGATCTTTCCGAGGCCTTTGCCGCCGCGGGCGCCATGGCCGACGACGATCCGGACGTGCGGAAGCTGGTCGCGGCCATGGGGCAGTACGCCGACGCCTCGGCCGTGACGCCCGAGAGCGTGCTCCGCAGTGCGAAGTTCGAGCTGTTCCTTCGCCGCTTCAAAGAAGAGAACCACATCGACGCTTTCGGCATCCAGTGCTGGACCTCGATCCAGGCCAACTACGGCGTCTGTGCCTGTGCGGCGATGAGCCGGCTGGGCGACGAGGGTGTCCCGTGTGCGTGCGAGGCCGACATCATGGGCACGCTCTCGATGCACGCCGCCATGCTGGCCAGCGGGCAGCCCGCCGGACTGGCCGACTGGAACAACCTGCACAACGAGGACGACGAACTCTGCACGATCTGGCACTGCGGCGTCTTTCCCGCCTCGTTTGCCAAGACGCCACCGAAGTTGGGCGTGCAGGAGATCATCGCCTCCGGCGGCGCGGCCACCTACGACTCTTCGCAGTGTACGATCGAGTTCGTGGCCAGGCCCGGGCCGCTGACGCTGTTCCGCGTGACCCAGGGCCCCGAGGGCGGCTGGCATGCGGCGATTGCCCAAGGCGCGTTCGAGGACAACCCGGCGGTCACGTTCGGCGGCTACGGCTGGTGCCGGATCCCGAACCTCCAGCGGCTCTATCGCGAAGTGCTCCTGCGGCATTTCCCGCACCACGTGGGCATCACGCAAACCCACGTCGGCAACGTACTCTGGGAGGCTTTTGGAAACTACCTCGGCATGAACGTCCATCACGCCACCCAAGAAACCCCGGGGCTGTACACGACGCGTTTACCGTTCTAACGATCCCGGCTCAATCACACAAAGCCGCGACCGGTGGTCGGGCCAACGAATCCCGAAAACCCAACCCACAACACCGGGCAAAACCCTTTCGCAGCAAGGAGACCAGTTCATGTTCGGCCGCAAGTCATTTCTGGCATGGGCAATCTTGATCGGCATCGGCGCGATGTGCCTGTTGCCGGAGGCGTACGCTGAAAAGGCCCCGACCGAGGGCAACACCGCCTCCGCCACCGCAGCGCCCACCGATACCGGAAAGAGCATCGAAGCGGTCGATTGGCTGGTGATCGGCGGCTACTTCACCGTCCTCTTCCTCCTGGCACGCTGGGTCATCAAGAAGAACAAGGACACCTCGGACGACTACTTCCTGGCCGGCCGCGGACTGGGCTGGTTCATCGTCGGGGCGTCGATCTTCGCCTCGAATATCGGCTCGGAGCACCTGGTCGGGCTGGCCGGCTCGGGCACGACCGACGGCGTGGCCATGGCCCATTACGAGTTGCACGCCTGGTGCCTGCTGGTGCTCGGCTGGGTGCTGGTTCCGTTCTATATGCGTTCGAAGGTATTCACGATGCCTGAGTTCCTGGAGCGGCGGTTCAACCCGACCAGTCGTTGGGTGCTGTCGATCATCTCGCTGGTGGCCTACGTGGTGACCAAGATCGCGGTGGGGATCTTCGCCGGCGGAATCGTCTTCTCCGTGCTCCTGCCCGACGTCTCGTTCCTGGGCCTGGACGCCTTCTGGCTAGGGTCGATCCTGGTGATCGTGCTGACCGGAGTGTACACGATTCTCGGCGGGCTGCGTGCGGTGGCCTACACCGAGTCTCTGCAAACGGTGGTCCTGGTGGTTGGTTCGATCCTGGTGACGATCTACGGGCTCAGCGCGCTGGGCGGATGGGACGAACTTCGCGAGGTCGCTGGCTCGGAGATGTTCGACCTATGGAAGCCGATGGTGCCCGACGGTGTGGACTCGACCTGGGCCCCGGTGAAGGACGTCACGGTTGACGAGGAAACCGGTGCGAAGTCGGGTATAATGGCCTGGTACTTCAACGACAACTATCCGTGGCTGAGCATGCTGTTCTGCGCCCCGGTGATCGGGCTTTGGTACTGGTGTACCGATCAGTACATCGTTCAGCGAGCGCTGGGCGCCCCGAACGAGACCGAAGCCCGCCGCGGCACGATCTGCGCTTCCTTCCTCAAGCTGCTGCCGGTATTCATCTTCATCATCCCCGGCATGATCTGCTTTGCACTGATTCTGAAGACCCAGACCGGCAACGAAGATCAGGTGAGTTTTGAGAAGATGCTCAAGTATGAGCCCTACCTGACCGAACCCGAGTTGATGGACAAATACGAAGAGTACGTGGTGACCAAGACGAAAACCATCGACGGCAAGAAAGTCGCGGCCACCATGATCTCGTGGGAGAAGGTGCAGAAGGATCAGACGCAATTCGAGGCCCTGCGTGCGGAGATCCGGGCCATCTGGCAAGACGATCTCTTCGCCAAATACGGCGACTACGTAGTGGAGAAGGACGGCCGCCGGCAACTCGATCTGGCGAAGATGGCCGCCGAAGATCCCAAGAAGTACGACATGCTTCGCGCCGACGTCAAGAAAAACGTCCGCGACAGCGGGATGAGCTTCCCGATGTTGGTGACCACCGTGTTGCCGTCGGGAGTCCGCGGGCTGGTCGTTGCCGGACTGCTGGCGGCGTTGATGTCATCGCTGGCCGGTGTGTTCAACGCGTCGGCGACCCTGTTCACGATGGACTTCTACTCCAAGATTCACCCCGATGTCTCCCAACACCGGCTGGTCTGGACCGGCCGCGTCGCCACCGTCGTTATGGTCCTGATCGGTCTGGCGTGGATTCCAGTAATCCAAGGCTCGAGGGGCCTGTACGACTACCTCCAGGGCGTCCAGTCATACCTTGCCCCGCCGATCTTCGTCGTGTTCTTCTTGGGTATATTCTGGAAACGGCTCAACGGCGCCGGGTGCTTGGCGTCGCTGATCGTCGGGTTCTTGCTCGGCCTGTTCCGGCTGGCCGTGGATACACCGGTGAAGATGCAGTGGTTCGGCGTCGACGCGGACGGCAAGGCCATCGGCTACGACCAGGGTACCCTGCTGTGGGTCGTCAACCAGATGTTCTTCCAGTATTACAGCATTCTGATTCTGATCGTCTGCTCGGCCACGATGATCGTGGTCAGTTACCTCACCAGGGAGCCGGACTACAAGGGAATCTCCGGCCTGACCTTCGGCACAATGACCGACGAAGATCGGGCAAAGACCCGCAGCAGTTGGAACTTCGGCGACGTGGCCGCCTCGGTGATTGTTTGCCTGGCGATCCTGGCGGCGTACTTGTACTTCCGCGGGTAGTGTGCAACCGGCAATATGCATGTCCTGACCAACGCCCGCCGACTGCGTTCGGCGGGGTCGCGTTGCGCCACGATGTGCGCACGGCCGAAGCGCGGGAAATCCACCGCCGCACGGACCCCGCCGAACGCAGTCGGCGGGCGTTATCGCGAATTGGCGGGCGTTATCGAAAAATCCCTGCAACCGGGGGAGCGCCCTTTCCTCGATCCGCCTCCGCGGCGGGAAGCTATAATGGTCATATGGTGTTTCGCTTTCGCAACAAGGCAGCCTGATGGTGCAGAAATCCCTCGACGTCAAACTCGCCCGCATTCTGGCCGATCCTTCCTGCCGGGACTTCATCCTCGCCGACGCCAAGGACGCCGACATGGCCTTCGGCATCGCCGCGCCGGGACGCAGCCCGGAGCATTACGCCCATGAAGGCCGTTTCCGCTCGCTGGACGAGTTCCGCGAGCTGATCCGCCAGAACGTCCGCCAGGGGCTGCTCGACGTCATGTTGATGAGCGCGAGCACCAACGAAGTGCTCACCATCCGCGAACGCCTCTTCGACAACAGCCACGTGACGCCGGCCATTCGCGCCAACGACACGACCGACATCTGGCTGGCCCAAGGCGGCGTCTACGGGCAGCAACCGTCGCGGCCGTTCCGTTCCGCCTCGATCGACCAGGCCATGTGCGGCAAGCCCGCGTGTGGGCCGGGCGAGCCGAAAATCGGCGCCGACCTGGGGCTCTACTCGGTCACCTTCAACAACGACCTGGACGCTGACCACCGCACGCTCGATGCGTACAAGCAGTTCCGCGAAGAGGCAGCGGCCAAGGGTTTTCGGCATTTCCTCGAGGTCTTCGATCCCAACTCGCCGCAGAACTCGATCCCCGACCTGGGCCGGTTCACCAACGACATGATCGCCCGGGCGCTGGCGGGCGTGGCCGGCGACGCGCGGCCGTTGTTCCTGAAGATCGTCTACCACGGCCCGGCCGCCATGGAGCAACTGGCCTCGTACGACTCGCGCCTGGTGATCGGCATCTTGGGCGGATCTTCCGGCACGACCTTCGACGCCTTCGAGCAACTCTGGGAGGCCAAGAAATACGGCGCCCGGGTGGCGCTCTACGGCCGGATGATCAACAACTCCGAACACCAGTTGACGTTCATCCAGCACCTCCGCGCTTTGGCCGACGATCAGCTCGAACCGAAGGAGGCGGTCAGGTCGTATCACGCCGAGCTGGCCAGGCTGGGCATCCGGCCCTATCGAAGCTTGGAGGACGACCTGCAAGCCACCGGGCGCGCCGGGGCCTACAGCGGCTCCGGTCACGCGATCGGAACTGCCCCGACGGCCACCGGGGGAAACCGCGAAGAGCCCGACTTCTCCAAAATGACGCTCGAAGAGAAGATCGCCTGGAACCGCCGGCGCTGGAATCGCATCCTGGGGTGAATCGCGGGCATTGCTTGCACGGCGCCATCGCTCCGACTAAACTGGCGGCACGTGTACCTCAGGCTGCATAAGGAGCATATCATGAAGACGGTCGCCGCCGGGCTCGACGCGTGTCGTGTTGTTCTGTTGATCGCCGGCATCGCTTCCCCGGTCTTGGGCGCCCAGCGGAAGATCGACGTGCAAGCTTCCGCCGACAAGGTCGGGAAATACGAGAAGGTGGAGTTCCAAATCCAACTGGATTCGCACTACGACAACCCCTTCGATCCCGCCGAGGTCGATCTCGCGCTGCTGCTGACGACCCCCGGCGGCGAGCAGCTTTCCCTGCCGGCCTTCTACTGCCAGGACTACCAGCGGCGGCAGATGGGCAACGGGCGAAATTGGGCCAATTGGTTCTATCCCCTCGGCTCCGGCGGTTGGAAGGCTCGCTTCGCACCGGCGGAAGTGGGCACCTACCAGGCCGTCGTGCGGTTGAAAGACCGTACGGGCACCACCCAGTCCGGCGTCGTGCGATTCGACTGCACCGCCTCGCCGCGGAAGGGTTTCATCCACACCAGCCGAAAGGACCCGCGCTTCTTCGAGTTCTCCGAAGGCGACCCCTTCATCGCGATCGGCCAGAACGTGGCGTTCATCGGCGAGGGCCAGTACGTCAATCTCACCAAGGCCGAAGAGATCTTCGCCAAGATGTCGCAAAACGGGGCCAACTTCGCCCGCATCTGGACCTGCTGCGAGGACTGGGCGATGGCCATCGAAGCCCGCAAGAGCGCCTGGGGCCGATCGTGGCACTGGCAACCGCCGATCGTCACCGTGCCCGAGAGCGAGGGTGACGCCGAAGGCCGAAAGTGCGTGAAGATCGCGGGCGACGACGGCCAGTCGCTTGGCGTTTCGCCTTCCCATAACGTGGCATTGCTGCCGCAGACGCGATACGTGATCTCCGGCAGGATCAAGTCCGACGGCCCGGCCGGCCTGGAGATCCAAGTGGGCAACCACAGCATGGAAGGCGTCGCCGCCGCGGGCATGGACCGCTGGAGCGAATTCCGCCGGGAGTTTTCCACCGGCGCGGAGGAACGTTGGCCCGGCCGGATGTCGCTGCGCCTCAGCGGAAACGGCACCGTCTACCTCGAAGGGCTTTCGCTCGAGGAGGCCGGCGGCGGCGCGGAACTGCTTTGGGAGGCCGACGTCAATCGGTCCCCAAGAGGCGTCTACAACCCGCTCGACTGCTTCATGCTCGACCAGGTCGTCGAGTCGGCGGAGAAGAACGGCATCTACTTGATGCTGTGCCTGATCACGCGCGACCTCTACATGAAGGCGCTGAGCGACGACGGCAGCCCGGAATACGGAGAAGCGATCGAGGACGCGAAGAAACTGATGCGCTACGCCGTCGCCCGATGGGGTTATTCCACCAGCGTGGCCGCCTGGGAATACTTCAACGAGATCAACCCGGGCCAGCCGACCGACCGTTTTTACGCCGAAGTGGGCCGCTATCTGGAAACGATCGACGTCTACGGCCACCTGCGAACCACCAGCACGTGGAGCCCCTCGGCCAAGGACTGCCGCCACGGGCAACTCGACGTCGGCCAGGTACACCACTACATGCGCCTGGGAACGCAAGAAGACTACAAGGACGAGGTGGCCGTGGTGATCGACCGCGGCCGTTTCCTGCGCCAGCACGCCCCGAACAAGCCGGTGCTGATCGGCGAGTTCGGCCTGGCGACCGAGAAATGGGGCCTCAGCGACCACATGCAACGCGACGCCGAGTCGGTCCATTTCCACGCCTCGCTCTGGGCGTCGGCCTTCTCGGGCGCCTCCGGCACGGCGTTGTTCTGGTGGTGGGACCAGCTCGACCGTCAGGACGCCTATCGCCACTACCGTCCGCTGGCGACTTTCCTCTCCGACGTCTCGTTCGCCGGATTGCAGCACGTCTCGACGACGATCGGCGGCGATCGCGTTCGCGTGCTGGGATATCGGGGCAACGACCGGGCCTACCTCTGGTTGGCCGATTCCCGGGCAACATGGTGGAACCTGGTCGAGCAGAAGCAGACGCCCGAGCCGATCGAAGGCATGGAACTGGAAATCTCCGGCCTGGCCCCCGGCGAGTATCGCGTGCAGTGGTGGGACACCAACGAGGGAAAGATCATCCAGCAACAAAGCCACGACGTCTCCCAATCGCCGCTACGCCTGAAAGCACCCTCCTTCTCGCGCGACACGGCGTGCAAGGTTGTTCGTTCGGGTGGCACGCCCTGACGCACGCCCGTTGGTGGGTGCATGGTGCCACTGGCGTCTCGCCAGTGCTTCTTCGGCCGGTGCTTGTTGTCTCGCACGACCAAGACAAGCCGGGGCGAGATTCGTCTCAGCACATAGCATCGTCGGCTTGGGCCGTCCGACGCTGGGAACAAGATATGAGACGCCTTCTTGGCGAACCTCCGAATACCGCATCGGTTCACGACAATCAACTCGCACAATGGCCGTTGCTTGCTTCCGGCTGTAAGCAACGGCAGGGAAGCACTGGCGAGACGCCAGTGGCACCCGGCGAGACGCCAGTGGCACCCGGCGTAAGGTATTGTCCTCCCGCGAGTTGAGTGGTAAAATCGCCCTTAGGGAATGGAATGTTATCGTGGACTCGCATGCCGAATTAACAAATTCGGGGCTGCGAGATAAACAGTAGTTATAAGGCTAAGTCGTTCGCCATGGAGATAGTAGGGTGAAGCGACAATCGACAGACCCGAAGCACTATTTGATGCTCCACACGTTTGACGACTTCCTGCGCGCACACGGCGGAACACTTAATGATGGATCTTCCCACACCGCCCTAATCGACGAACTGTCCGCATCGTTACAGGATCACCGTAGCAATCCGGCCTTGGTCCACGGCCTTCACGTGCAATCCATGTTTGCCCACGTCATAGCGGAATTGGGCAAATGCGAACTGATTATCGAGGAAGACAGCGGTGGGTTCTACTCGGCCCACGAAGACTTGCGCCGACCCGATTTCCGAATACACCTTCGCGTCGGCGACCCGGTGCTGGTCGAAGTCAAGAATTTTCACCAGACCGCCTCGTTTGCACCCTATCGGATCAAGCCGTCGTATATGGCGTCGTTGCAACGGTATGCAGATATCCTCAGCCTTCCTCTGTATTTTGCCGTTTACTGGTCTCGCTGGAATCTGTGGACATTGACTCGCTCGGACGCATTCGATCTGGAGGATGGCAAACACCAGGTCAACATGGGCGACGCGATGAAGCGTAATGAAATGGGCATGGTAGGCGATTGCTCAATTGGCACTGTGCCACCACTTTCACTTCGCCTGTTTTCAGCCCCCGGGTTTCCTCGCCCGCTTGACAAGGAGGGTCAATTCGTCTTCAAGGTGGGCCGTGCGTGTTTGTGTGCTGGCGATAAAGAGATCACCGACGCGGTCGAGCAAAAGATAGCGTGGTTTCTGATGCTGTACGGTAGCTGGAACAAGATCGAGCAACCCGCACACATGGTTGACGCGCGAATCGACTATTTTGACATTCAGGTGTCACCGGAAGAGCCTCCCGAGGAACAACGCTTTTGCCTCGTCGGGTACATGAGTCAGATGTTATCCACTCGCTACAAACAGTTTACAGCAGATCCTGAAGGCGTTAGCCGATTGACACCCAATTCGCAACCAACGCAAATGAGTGGATTGATCCCAGAAGGCTACAAGGGAAAAGCGTTACCCATTTGGCACTTTACGCAACTTCCAAACTACGAGGACATTGATAAGGGAAACGCCGTATAACCAGGTCGTTACAGCCGACGTGCTACCCGTGTGATTACTCTCGCTGGTTTGAGCTGCCATGGCAAGGCTCGCACGCGGCTGAACTCAGCGTTGGCCAAGAAGAAAGACGCACGAGGGACGATGAATCAGCACGTGGTTATCAGGGACGAGACGGAGGCCGATGTCTCCGCGATCACCGAGGTGACCATCGCGGCCTTCGAGACCTTGGAGATCAGCAACCAGACGGAGCAATACATCATCGAAGCGCTACGCGCGGCCAAGGCCCTGACGGTGTCGCTGGTCGCCGAGGTGGATGGTCGTGTGGTCGGGCACATTGCCTTCTCGCCGGTGACCATCTCCGACGGTTCCCGGAACTGGTATGGGCTTGGGCCCGTTTCCGTGTTGCCGGATTACCAGCGTAAGGGCATTGGCGGAGCCCTGATCTCGGAAGGGCTGTCGAGGCTGAAAATGCTCGATGCTCAAGGCTGTTGTCTCGTGGGGCACCCCGGTTATTACAAGAGGTTCGGGTTCGAGAACATGCCCGGTCTCGTTCATGAAGGAGTGCCACAGGAAGTATTCTTCGCTCTTTCTTTCGCCGGGCATACGCCTCAGGGCAGTGTCACGTTCCATGAGAGTTTCAAGGCGGATGGCCAACAAGTCGGCAAAGCCGACGGCTAACGCCGCGGCTCACCATGTCGTTGGATCACGAGACGGGATGTCATAGTTGCCTTTTGGCTACATGCCGGTCGACGGTGCGGGTTTTGCTCACCACCGGTCGGCGGTGTCGGCGGCAGCCGTTGCAGGTCGCTTTGGGCGACTAACCCGTTGTGTGCCAAAAGGTTGCGGATCGCCAAGCGGAACTCCTCGCACCGCAAACGGCACCCGCGGCATGCCGATTGCTCCGCATGGCGTCTGCCTCCCAATGCCGCCAAACGGCGGGCAAGCCCGCCCGCTAAACGCGAATATCCAACCGATTACGTCAAACGCGCCAATCCCCAATCCCCAATCCCCAATCCCCAATCCCTCCCTTCCCCTCCCCGCATGGCTTACGTCGAAGAGATCAACCGGATCGAAGATCTGGCCGTGTACCGACCGCTCTGGCACAGGCTGCTGGCCGAGACGCAACGGGCCTCGTTCTTCCACACGCTGGAATGGCTGGAGATCTATTGGAAGCACTTCGGCGCGGGTCAGAAGCTGCGGACGCTGATCGTCTTTTCCCGCCAAGGCCCCAGCGGCATCCTTCCGTTGGTCGTGCGACGCGAAGCGACCAAAGTGGGCCGGCTGCGCATCTTGACCTATCCCCTGCACGACTGGGGGTCGTTCTACGGGCCGCTCGGCGCGGATCCGATGGCCACGCTCGCCGCCGGGCTGGAACACTGCCGCCGCAGCCCTCGCGATTGGGACATCATGGAGCTGCGCTGGATCGGCCGGACCGCTTGCGAGCCGACGGCACGCGCTATGCGCAGCGCCGGCTTCCACCCCAAGCAGTCCGTCTGGAATCGGACGGCCGTGGTCGAGTTCGCCGGAACTTTCGACGACTACACGGCCGGCCAAACCGGCAAGTGGCGCAGCAACCACCGCCGCTACGAGCGCAGCCTCGCCAAGCTGGGCGACGTGGTCTACCTGCGTTACCGGCCCGGTGGCGAACTCCTGGGTGAGGCCGATCCCCGTTGGGATCTCTACGACGCCTGCGAAGCGATTGCCCGACGAAGCTGGCAAGGGGCGTCGACCGACGGGACCACGCTGACGCACCCGTCCGTCAGGCCCTTCTTCCGCGAGGCCCACGCCGCCGCCGCGAAGGCCGGGATGGTCGACCTGAACCTGTTGTACCTGGCCGGGCAACCATCGGCGTTCGCCTACAACTATCGTTGCAGCGACCGGGTTTACGGCTTGCGGGCGGGCTACGACGCGGCCGTTTTCCGAGAAGGTGCCGGCGGCGCTCTGCTGGTCCGCACCATTGAAGACGGCTTCGAGCGAGGAGACGGCCTCTTCGATCTGGGCGTCGGTTCGCTGCAAGGGAAGCGGCACCTCGCCACACGCATGGTGCCCATCTTCCGGTGCAGCCACTATCCGCTTGCCGTACCCCGCGCCCAATTGGTTCGGCTGAAACGCTGGACGCAACAGTGGCTGAGCGACAGAGGACGTTGGGGAAATCGACGGGCAAGACCCCGGCATGAGAAATCCAACGCTTGAGCCCATCACGCGAGCCTCGTTCTTCGGCCCACGTGCAGGAATCCACCGGTCGAATCCACAGGAACTGGAAACTCTTGATTGTTTCCTGTTGCACAGTAAGGACTTACGACGTACAATCCATTAAGGTAATATGTTTTATCTTGCGGAGCGCAACTCATGCCATGGGGATTCTACGGCCGTAGTGAGGAGTTGAGGCTGATCGCCGAGATCCTCAGCCGGAATCGCTGGTTCTTCGCCAAGATGACCGGTCGCCGAAGGATCGGAAAGACAACGCTGATCCAGCAGGCGATCCAAAGGACGGCGGCGCGGCCGGTCTTTTACGTCCAGATCCCGGATTCCGGGCCGGCCGGCGTGCTATCTGCCGTTGTTGACGCGATGGAGAGCTTTGGCGTACCGGCTGACCGGTTCAACAGCCCAACGACGTTAGCCGAATTTGCGCAACTGATCGGCTCGCTCGCCCGGGCAGGCTACGTGGTGGTGCTCGACGAGTTCCAGTACTTCAACCGGCGGCTCTTGCAGCCGTTTTGCTCGTCGTTGCAAGCGGTGGTTGATGCACTTTCCTCGGAAGCCGACCGTGTGCCGGGCGGGCTCATCGTGCTCGGGTCGATCCATACCGAGATGACCGCGATCTTGGAGAATCGTTCGGCCCCGTTGTACAACCGCACGACGGACGAGATTGCCCTTTCGCACCTGGACATCGCCTCGGTCCTGGTAATCCTCCACGAGCATGCCGACACTTCGCCGGATCGACTGCTTTTCCTCTGGACCCTGTTCGAAGGCGTGCCGAAGTTCTACCGAGACTGCTATGAACAAGGCGTGTTGGCCAGCAACCGAACGGCCTTGCTCCGGCGCATTTTCTTCGAAAGCTCATCTCCGTTGCGGACCGAGGCGGACAACTGGTTCCTCAAGGAACTGCACGGTCGATACGACGTGGTGCTGAAGTTCATCGCGCGGCACGGCGGTTGTACGCACAAGGACCTGGTCGAAAACGTTCGGCAGGTCAGTGGCGACAGCTCGGAACAGGTCGGCGGCTATCTGAAAGTCTTGACGGAACGGTATCGGTTGATCGAGAAACGACTACCGATCTTTGCGAGACCCAAGGCGCGTCGCAACCGTTACTACCTGGCGGACAATTTCCTTCAAGCCTGGCTGGCGGCCATTGCCAACCCCGTCACGGCACTCAATTTCCGACCAGTCGAGGAACTGGTTTCTACCGCGAACCAGCGGCTGTTTGACGTGGAGGGAAGGGCCTTCGAGAAGCTTGTCGGCGCATTGTACGAAGAACGCAGCCGGAAGCAGATAGGGGATTTCAGCCTGACCCACCGGATTCAAGGTTATTGGGATGGCGGACGTACGGAGATTGACTTGGTGGCGCTGGACGAAAAGAACTCCGTAATTCGCTTCGGGTCGTGCAAACGATCAGCCGATAGACTCGTAAGCGACATGCCGGTTCTTGACGGACATGTCGAGCGATTCTTGACGCAGTTTCCCCAGTATGCCACATGGACGATCCAGCGGGTAGGCCTGGCCCCGCAAATCTCTGACGGGGTGCGCAAGCTTCTGGAAACAGATGGACGGATCGCTGAAGACTTGTGCGAATTGACAGCCGGTCTGTAGGCTCCTGCGTGAGGCCGGTTTGCGACTTGACGCGCTCGGCAAGCCTGTCGGGCACCGGGAAACAGAAACAGTCGAGAGTCGCCGTCCAAACGTATTTCCCAAAGGGTTGAACTGCCATTCGCGCTGGGTTAGCATGAAGCCCGTTGTCGTCGCTATCCTGGACCCGCAAATCTTCAGTCGAGAGGAGTAGTGCCATGAAACACGTTATGCTTGTCGTCGCCGCGTTGGCCCTTGGAGCCCTGATTGCCGACACGGCGTCGGCGCAGCCTTCCGGGGGCCGTTCCGACGGTCGGGGCTTCGACTATGGAGGGGCCCCCGAGTTCGACGGCCCGCCGGTGCCCAAGAGCGACGCGGAAAAGCGGGCGCTGGCCGTGCTGGACGAGATGAGCCAGGGCCAGTGGTATCTCAACGTGACCACCCGGGAAGGCCGCGTGTTGCGGCAACTGACCGAGGCGGTCGGGGCGAAGCGCGTCGTCGAGATCGGCACCTCCAGCGGTTACTCGACTATCTGGCTGGCGATGGGCGCGCGAGCTGCCGGCGGGAAGGTCTTCACCCACGAGATCGATCCCGAAAGGATCAAGATCGCCCGGGCCAATTTCGAGAAGGCCGGGCTGGACGACGTAATCACGATCATCGAAGGGGACGCCCACGAGACGATCAAGCAGCACGAGGAGCCGATCGACGTGGTGTTCCTCGACGCCGAGAAGAAGGGCTACCTCGACTACCTCGAGAAGCTGCTGCCGCGGGTTCGGCCGGGCGGCCTGATCCTCGGCCACGACATGCACCGCCCGATGCCCGACCCGCGCTACATCGAAGCCGTCACGAAGAATCCCGATCTGGACACGTCGTTCATCATGATGGAGAGTTACGGGATCAGCATGACGGTGAAGAAGCGGTAGCGGGGACGAGACTACCGTGATTCACGGCGGCACGCGAGCCGGCGTGAAGATTCCCGGTGGAGCGTTGATTGGCCACCAGCCAACGGAGAGACTTTTCCGATTGGTCCGCCGATCTGATCGGGATCCGCGGTCGGAGGGTATTGGGGAACCGCCAGTAGTGGCCAATCATCGATCCACCGGGTGCCGTGAACTTCGGCCAAGGCAAACGGTCCGATCGCTTCTATCCGAAACGCCCGCCGTCGCAAGAGCGGGAAAAACCCCGGGGTCACGAGGTCGCGACCCCGGGATTGAAGGTTTGCTCGTCTTCAGATGAAGACTCTCCTGGACTACCAGCGCTGCTCGCCGGGGATATTGTCCTGGCCGCACACCTCGACGGCGTTGTCGGACTGGACGTCGCCTT
>Ga0307378_10006791_pt1 | contig 15553 bp, 12 predicted proteins | sample UN1MG_FD_202238 | JGI IMG/M metagenome (GOLD analysis project Ga0307378, IMG submission 202238) | Soil microbial communities from Risofladan, Vaasa, Finland - UN-1 | ecosystem: Environmental > Terrestrial > Soil > Coastal area > Acid sulfate soil | place: Finland: Risofladan, Vaasa | collected... | reverse complement strand
TATAATAGCCATAGGGGTGACCTCCTCCTTATTGTTTTTTTCCTTACCGTCATTATAGACGGAAAACAAAGGACGGTCACCTCTTTTTTATTCTGTCATAAAGAGATAGCGTTATGGGGTCAATTTTTCTCTTTCTGTATATTTATGGTTGTCAAAGAGCTTGTTTCACTCATTTTCCGGGGTAAAATATTTTTCGTGATATCTCTAATTCATTGTGAGAATTTATCTTAGAAACATCGCAAATGGCTCCTACTTCCGGTTCGGCTCGAACACCGGCAATAACATCTTGCTATTGTGCGGTTCGTATAGTAAATTTTACACGGTTTTTAACCTGGGAGAAGTCATCTGCGTCTGAACTACATATTCCTGCAGATATTCGTTAAAAATCGAGGTGCATTCACAAGGAACCAGACATCTGGATATGGATATATCCGGCAGAGGAAGGGGAAGATGACAGAAAAAAACGATCGTTTACGGAAAACTGATTCCGGTAAGGATACTTTTATACAGTCCTTCCCGGATCTTCTGAAAAGCAGCTTCGGTGAAAACCTGCTCTCCGTCATGCTCTATGGAAGTTACGTGCGCGGGGGTTTCGTCAAGAAGGTCTCCGACATCAACGTGCTGATAATAGTACAGGAGCCCGATCCCGCACAGTTGGAAGCATTCGGCAGATCCGCACGCAGGATCATGAGACGAAACCGCATTACACCGCTTATCCTCACAAGACAGGAGTTCAACAACTCTGCGGACGTATTCCCGATGGAGTATTTCGATATCAGGGACAGAAACCGGGTCATCCACGGCGTAGACGAGACCGAGTCCCTCTCCCTCACAATAAAGAACCTCAGGCACCAGATAGAGGACCGCCTCAGAGGCGAAATCGCCTCACTTCGTCAGCTCCTTATCGTGGCGAGGGGAAGAAAAAGAGTTCTCCGTCAATATCTCAAGCTGTGGGCAGGCTCTCTCAACACGGTCTTCCGCGGCCTTTTAAGGCTGAAGCGAACAGAGCCCATACCGGCGGACCACGGCGACATCCTGGCGAAGATAAAACAGACCTTCGATATCGACACATCTCCATTTAACAAACTGAACCGTATGCGCGGCGGGCAGAAGCTCGAACCGGTTCCCCTTTCCCACGCCCTCCTGCAGGGGCTCGGGGAGCTGATAAGGATCGTCGACAAGATGAACCTTTAGTGCGGTTTTCTCACAAATTGCACAGCAATGGGTTTAAATGATGACTTGGCATAATTTTATAGTCTTATGTAAAAAATAATGTTTACGGTGAAAAAAGCGCTAAAATACCCATTCCTTTACGAAGGAATGGGTATTAACCTTCCTATTACGATTGCACATAAGGAATGGGGATTAAAGCCCCGTTACTTACAGTTTGCTGTTGGTCATGAGAAACGGGGATTGAACCCCCTATTCCTGTGTGAGAAATGGGGGTTAGTTCTACACCCTACCGAGAGAGGAGATCTTTTTGATGAGAAAGACCGCTATCATACTTTTCTCACTTTTAATATTTTCCAGCCTGTCCATATTTGCGAAAGACTTCCCGGTTCCCACGGGGTATGTAAACGACTTTGCGGGTGTGATCGACGAGAATTCCAGGCTTCAGATGGAAGGCATCATTAATGCAGTAGAACAGAGGACCGGGGCTGAGATTGCCGTTGTCATAGTAGAATCGATTGCACCCTACGCCTCCATCGAAGAGTACGCTATCGGGCTCTCGGCAGAGTGGGGAATCGGAAAGGAGGGACAGGACAACGGAACCCTCCTCCTGCTGGCGATGAAAGAGAGAAGCATAAGGCTCGAAGTCGGCTATGGCCTCGAGGGTGCGATACCGGACGGCCTTGCCGGTCAGATCATAGATCAGTCCGTACTTCCCTCTTTACAGGCTGGAGACTACGGCGGAGGACTCCTGAAGGGTGTTCAGGCTGTCGCAGGAATAGTCGCCAAGGAGTACGATGTAGATCTGGGTTCCTATGATGTGGGAGAGAGCAGAAGATACACGAGAACGGGAGTACCAGGTCTCGGATTTATCATTTTTTTCATAATAGCGTTTCTTTTCGGAGGAGGAAGGTTCATCTTTCCTCTCCTTTTTCTGGGCGGAATGACGAGGGGCGGGTTCTTCGGAGGCGGATTCGGGTCCGGCGGTAGCAGCTTCGGCGGCGGTGGGTTCGGGGGCTTCGGGGGAGGCGGATTCGGAGGAGGGGGCGCGAGCCGCGGGTTCTAACGGCGGGCTTTTATCCTTTTGATCATGGGCCGGAATATCGTTATCTTCTATATGTTTATATTAAGATCAAAGACGGAGTAAACTATGGCAAAGAGAGGGCTTTTAAGTATCCTCGTCGTAATTGGAATCGTCGTCGTGTTCGGCGTCATAATAGGAGGGTGGTACGTCGGAACCAGAAACACCCTCGTTACCCTCGAGGAAACGATCGACGGCTCATGGGCGGAGATAGACAACCAACTCCAGCGAAGGGCCGATCTCATCCCCAACCTCGTGAATACCGTGAAGGGATACGCAAAACAGGAGAGAGAGGTCTTCATTCAGATCGCAGAGGCGCGCTCCAAACTCGCAGGCGCCAGGACCGTGGGGGAGAAGGCCCAGGGCTACAACAGCTTGGAGACGGCCCTGAGCAGGCTCCTCGTGATCGTCGAGCGGTACCCGGAGCTTAAATCAAACGTAAACTTCATCCGGCTCCAGGACGAGCTCGCCGGTACCGAAAACAGAATCACAATCGCAAGAAAGCGGTACAACGACAGCGTGCGAACCTTCAACACGAAGATCAGGAGATTCCCCTCCTCTATCGTTGCGCGGAACATGGGACTCGAGAAGAAAGAGTATTTCCAGATCGAGGAGAGATCGCGGGAGGTACCGAAGGTCGATTTTGAGAGCTGATTACGGCCTCGAACATTGTCAACGCTGAAATCCCATTAATGCGGTTTTCTCATAGATTGCTATGCAATCAGATTGCATAGCGATGGGTTTAAATGATGACTTGGCAGAGTTTTATAATCTTATGAAAAAAATAAAGTTTGCGGTGAGGAAAGCGTCAAAAGCCCCGTTACTTACAGTTTGCTGTTAGTCATGAGAAACGGGGATTGAACCCCACATTCCTGTGTGAGAAATGGGGGTTAAGGCCGCTAATCGGCGGGCCCCCTCTGTTGAGGCGGCCATAATCTCAACGGAAAACGGCTGCTGAAGATGCATTACATAGACCTTCTTCTCTCATTCACCCTTTTCGTAATAGGGATTCTCACACTACTCATTAAAAGGTACAGGACGAACATCTGGATTGTCCTCATCTCCCTCATCTTCTTTCCGGTCGCGATTGTCACCTACTATTTCCCTGAAATAGACCCTGTGATCTTCGGGGAGATCTCCCTTCTAACATTCATCGTGTATCCGCTTGTAAAGGTTCTCATCCTCGTGGTGATCCTGCGCTACATATCTGAAAACAGAAAGAGAGAGGGTAAGAAGAGGGCCGGTTCACGATAATAATCGTCATGTTAAAATTGGGACGATTTTTACCGTAATAATAAAAAAAGGGGCAGCCGTTAAGAGCCGCCCCTCTATTTCTTCCTACTATATTAACGTGGGAAACCTACATCTTCTGGTACTCCTGTACCCAGAGATCGTTCGTCGCCTCGTGGGCCTTTTTACCGATTTCCGTCAGGTCGTCGACGAATTTCTTGTCCTTGAAGGCGGTTTCCGCCGTCTTCCCGACTGGGATTGCGCCTGTTTCCTCTGCGATACGATGGAACTCGTCGTGGTGATCCCGGAAAGGACAGGGAACAATCTCGTTTTTTGCCTCGGCAGCGGGACGCTTGTAGCTGTACACCTCCTGCCACTTGCGCATCTTCGTGAAGAACGGCGTCTTCAGGACGTCGTCCAGATCCTTGCCCTTGTCGAAGAAGTCGGTCTTGATGTTCCCGACAGAGTAGGGAATAAAGACGCAGGGCATGACGTTCCCGTACCAGTCGGCGTACATATATCCGCCCTTTCTGCCCGCACAGATGCATCCGTCCGATATCGGCCCGCCGTTCCAGAAGTCGATGAAGAATACGCCGCGGTCCTTCATGAGATGCTGCTCGCGGAACCAGAGCTGCCTTCTCTGCTCCGGCGTGATCATCATGTCGAAGGACGGGCCCCTTCCTATCGGCATATACTGGAACATCCAGGTAAAGGCCACCCCGAGCTTGTCGAAGAACAGGTCGAAGAACTCGTCGCTCGTGATCTCCTCGACATTACTCCGTGTCGCGGTGAGAGACGCGCCGAATAGCACCCCCTCCTCCTTCAGCATTTCCATCGCAGATATGATTTTCCCGTATGTCCCTTTGCCGCGTCTCTTGTCGGTTGCATCCTCGAATCCCTCGACGGAGATTCCCGGCGCGACGTTACCCAGCTCGGCGAACTTCTTCGCCACGCTCTTGTCGATGAGGGTGCCGTTAGTGAACATCAGAAAGAAGTTATTGTTATATTTCTCGAACAGGTCGATGATATTTTTGCCCTGACTCTCGTAGAGGAGAGGCTCTCCCCCGGAGATTACAGTGAAATGCGAACCCCAGAGCGTTGTCTTCTGCTCCATCATCTTGTCCAGCACGTCCCACTCGAGTGTCACGGGCGTGCGGTTCGACGACGACGCGTAACAGCCGGTGCACGCGAGGTTGCACTTCTGCGTCGGTGATATGGCCATGAAAGTAGGGATATCTTCCTCGCGGCGGCGCCTTTCAACAACATGGGGATACCGCTCTGCGTAGTTGAGGATTACGTCTCCAATGAGCGTGTTGAAAACCCAGTCTTTTACGGACGGGGCAAGAGATCCCTCCTTGAACTTCCTCTCGAACGCCTTCATCAGGTTCCGTATGGCAAGATACTTCTCCTCCTGTGCTCCTATCGGGCGGTTTCTCGGGTTCTTCGTTACAAGTGATTTCAGGATCTGTTTCTCCCCCCATCGGAAAAAAGCGTTCATGATGAAGTTTATCTTCATCAGCTCGAGGCCCATCTTGGCAAGCGCCTTCTTGCCCTTCACATTAAGACTCATCCTTTCCCTCCTGGTCAAATCGCATTAGTAGTATTAATACTACCCTTAATGGAAATTGTTTGTCAAGTACTTTTTTATTTTTTTGGATAATAGGACAATTTTGCCTTACAATAAAACAGTATATATTGAACCCGCTGTGGTGTAAAACATGAAAGCATACAGAGTATTCCTTGCACTGTTTTTCCTTGCCCTCATTCGCGCCCACCCTCTCTTTGCCGGGCTCCCGGTCACCGGCGGGGTAGACCCTTTACAGAAATGGTACATGATGGAGAGCGAGCATTTCAGGGTCTGTTTCCCTCTTCGTCTCAAAGAGCTCGCCGGGCTCATAGAGGATGAAGCGGAAGGAGCATATAAGGAGCTCAATAGATGGGCAGGATACACAATCGAAGAAAAGATCGATATCGTCATTACCGACAACAGCGATCTGGCAAACGGGTTCGTCAGATCGGGAACGCGCGGGTTCTATATCACGCTTTATGCGGTTTTTCCATACCAGGACTTCGTCGAGGGAAGCGATGCATACATGAACTGGTACAGAAACATCCTCATTCACGAGCTGTCCCACATAGCGCACCAAAAAAAGGCTGGAGGTTTTTCCGGTTTCCTGAACGGGATATTCGGTAGGCTCCTATATCCTAACACGACTATGCCCCGATTCTACAGGGAGGGGTTTGCTACTTACGCCGAAACCGTAAACGACTCCGGATACGGGCGCGGGAACTACCCATATACCGACATGTACGTAAGTGCGGCAATAGAGGAAACAAACCCTCCCCTTCTGGACAGGGTGTCATCCCGAACCTCAGTCTGGCCCGGGGGAACCGGACCCTACCTCTACGGGGTTTCATTTGTCGACTACCTCGTCAGCATTCGCGGAGAAAAGGCGCTTTTCGAATTTAACGAGCTCTCTTCAAGGAGGCTCATCTTCACCGGAAGCCTGGCCTTCCAGGAGGTTTATGAAAAACCGCTCTCCGAGTCCTGGGAAGACTGGCTCGAGATCGAGAGGGAAAAGACTCAGAAGTCGGCTCATGAGGAAAAAACAACCCTTTCCGCTTTGAGCAGCGAGCACGGATGGGTCTACTCCCTCGCGGTGAGCGGAGCCGGGGATCGTGCGGTGTACTCTATCAGGGCCACCGATAAGCTCGGAGGTCTTTTCCTTTACGATTTTATCCGGAAGAAGGAGCGTTTCCTGAAGCGCGGCCTCTACAGTGAAAACCTCATGTTCTCTGAGGATGACAGCAAAATATACTACATTCGCGGCGGGATGAGGAAAAACGTCTATTACGAGAACAACATCTATGAGTTCGACCTCGAGAGAGGGCGTGAAAAAAAGGTGACGGAATCGGGACACGTACAGGGTTTTGTTTTCACCCGGGGAGACAGCGAGCTTCTTGTGTGCAGCTCCACACCGTACGGAACAGAAATCCACATCATTGACAGAGACAAGAAAACAAAAAAAGTTCTTGTGCCTGAAGCATCAAAAAAAAGCCTTCCTATCATAGAACAGCCGGCAGTATCTCCCGACGGAAGCCTCGCGGCATTCTCCTGTAAAGACAGCGAAGGAAACCGCGGCATCTATGCGGCATCGGTAGATGATTTGAGAAAGGGCAAGGCCTCGCTTCGGATGATCACTCCGAAAGAGCAGAATGCGTACTCGCCCGAGTGGCTGAACGAAAAGGAGCTTTTATGGGTGGGAGATAAGGACGGGGGGTACAATATCTACAGGCTGAACATAGAAAACGGTCGTTTTTCACGAGTCACCGCTGTCCGGACGGGTGTTTTCGATCCTGTGGTCGGCCCTGACGGCACAATACTCATGAGGGAGTACACCTCGTCAGGCTTCAGAGTCTCGTTCTGTACTCCGACTGAACAGGAGGGCGGGGCCTCGGAAGGTACAATACGGTACAGCAGTCCGGGTTCGGAGGAAGTGCTTCTCTCCTCACGTGAAGGGGAACAGAAAGCACGGTACGCGGAAGGCGCTGAAGAGGGAAGTTCGCCTGAAGAGACCTTTAAAATGTACGATCCGGCAGGGTGGCTTTTTCCGGGGTACTGGTCGCCTCTGTATTTTGACAACAGAATTTCACTCGGCCTCGGGTTTTACACCTCTGCAAGAGACCTCCTGCAGCGCCATGCGTACAGGACTGGGGTCTTGTACGACATTTTCGATACAAAAGTAAAATCTTTTTTTGACTATACCTACTATTCCTACCCTTTCAACTATTTCTTCTCGATATTCGCCTCGCAGCGTACAGACACCGGGACCTTCCTCCCGGATGTCGCTCTGTTTCCGGGCATCAGCTTTCCTCTGATCGAGAGGGACTTTTTCCTGAAGGCCGATCTTGGAGTGGTAGTAGAACCTCCCTACACAGGGATAGACCTTTCGCTGCTTTACAGCGACAGGCAGACACCGCTCCACTGGATAGGGCCTGAGAAGGGCATCATTTTCGAGCAGGGGATCTACTACAACATCGCTCAGGACGATTTCGTCATCCTTTCAGATTACCTTTCCTGGTATATCAGGATCCTCGACCCGTTCCTTCTGACTTTCAGCGTGCTGTCCCGCTGGGACCTGAGCGGAGGAGAGAGGGCAGTGGTCGGGGCATACTCAGAGTACTTATTCGTACCTATGAACGGTGTCTACACCCGGGGCTATCCCGAAGCACTCCCCGCGAGGTTTACCATGGACCTCAAGACCACATTGTCCGTTCCCCTTCTCACGGTGGACAGGGGCATCGGGGCTCTGCCCTTCTTCTTCGAAGGTGCAAAGCTCTCGTTTTTTTTCGACAGCGGTTTAGCCGTCTCACAGAGCGGGGCCCGGGACTTTTTCATCGGAAGCTTCCAGGACCTCCTCGACGACCCGGCGGGACACATCCGCTCTTCAATCGGGCCCCAGCTCGAGCTTGATTTCATCGTAGGATACGATTACCCACTCACCGCCGAGATCGGGTATGTGTATCCGCTGTCCTCAGGAGGTTCGAGCGGGCTGTTCTTGGACATGAAGATCGAGCTGGCATTTTGGTAACCTCCAAACTGCCCCTTTAGGACCTCGGGGTAAACCTTTACGCAAACAACGCCACAAGCGTGCCTGTCTTCGAATCGAGAAAAACAATATATCGTTGGAGCGAAATTTAGTATACTACCCCTATGACCTGGTTCTTACTCGCTCTCTGTGCTGCACTGTTTTGGGCCGTTGGGCAGGTGCTCGTAAAGAAAGGGTTCGATCACATCCCTCCGCTGTGGAGCAACATATTCACCAACACCCTTGTCTGCGTCATCCACATCGTCCCGGTACTGTTTCTAAGCGGCTTCAGGATTACGGTCCCGCCACTTCCCATACTGGTAACGATCGTGATAACCGCCTCATTCTATCATACCTTCTACTACGCCATATCAAAGGGCGAGGTATCTCTCACGGGGACCCTTGTCGCAGGGTATCCTATGATCACGGTCCTACTCTCCGGACTTTTTCTCGGTGAGCGGCTCGAACCTGTCCAGTACCTCGGGGTTGGTTTTGTAGTCATCGGTGTCGTACTCGTCGCCCTCCCCGAAAAACGGATGAGCGAGAAGCTGAAAGACTTCTCATGGGTCGTATGGGGACTCGCCTGCGCCTTTCTCATCGGTGCCGGAGACTTTCTCACCAAGCTCTCCATCAACCGCATAGGAGCATACTCCCACGTCCTGTTCCTTGCAGTCGTCTCAAATCCCATGGGAGGTCTGAACTACCTCATCGACAGAAAAGGAAGACCGTTTCCAGACGTCCGCAGGAAAAAGGCGCTTCCGACCCTTATAGGACTCGTTGTCATGTCTATAGGCACCCTGCTCTTTATCCTCTCATTCGATTACGGAAAGGTCTCGCTCATCGCCCCTGTTTCGTCGATATATCCCGCGATCATCGCAGTGCTTGCGGTGAGGTTTCTCGGGGAAACGATTACTTCAAAGCAGGGAACAGGTATCGGAATCATCGTCGCTGGACTCGTCCTCATCGGGCTCGGGACAATTTAACGCCCATTCCTTAAAATCACCCCTAAAGGTTTATGAATGGGCGTTTAAAATCCCGTTTCTCATGACCAACAACCAACAGTAAGGAACGGGGCTTTAGTCCCCATTCCTCATGTACAACCGTAAATAGGAAGGAATGGGGCTTTTGGCGCTTTTTTCATCGTACATTTATATAAAATACCGCAAAGTCGTTATTCAAATACGAGAAAACCGCACTAATCCTAATTTCCTTATAAACAGCCTTAAATAAGTAAGGATGGGGGTTAAAGCTCATTTCGAATTACCTACCGTAAATGTTAAGGCATGAGTGTTATCCTGCATTGACCACAAGCTACAGTAGACGGGTGATTGTGTCGTAGAGTTACATGAATTGATTTCTCACATAACGAATAGATCTGTTGACCCGGAAGTGAAGTGTATATCACAGGTACTTCTACCCGCGGAAAACGAAAAGTCTCGGCCTTGAAGACTTCAGCGAGCGTAATGACGGTTCACGATGTCTTCATATTCTCACGTTAGATACTGATATCGCAAAAGCTCCGTGACATCTCCAAATATCAGGATATGAGGTTTTAACGCCCTGCGGTTTCGATGAGCCGCTCAGTGAGAATGCTTCCAAGGTACGCGCACAGGTCTGTTGGAAGGTAGTGGGAGGCGGACCCGTCGAAGAGCACTTTTGCGGACGGAGTAAACTCCTCGTCTCCTTTCCAGTATACCGCGAGAAGCGGAACCCTCGGAAATGCGGAAAACGAGAAGCCGAGATCGCCGTAGGCTTCTGGACTCCCGCCGACCGAAAGTGCCGCTTTTTGAAACAGGTCGAGGTCGTTCCCGAACCTGCTGACGAGCCTGTTCCCGCTGTACCCCTGGTACGCCCGATTGTAGAATTCTCCGCCCGGAAGCTCAGAGAGCGCCACCCACCGACCGGATGGCTCTGTTCCGTCCGCAGTTACAAGGTAATGCAGAATCAGACTGCGCATGGACTCTTTTATCTCTCTTTTTTCCTCATAAGTCATAGCGAATTGAGGATAGGTTACGGTGATTCGATCCCCGAAGAGCGCGATTCGGAGCTCCTCCCCGCTGACCCCAGCTGTACGAAGCTGTGCTCCGGAGTTCTCAGACAGCAGTTTTCGGTCGATGCTCTTTAAACGCGTGAGGATATTCGTCCCATTATGTCCGCTATTATCATGCTCCATGGTAAAAATGTATACTGCTCATCCGTAAAACGTCAAGGGCAATAGTTTTTCCTTGAAAAAACGCGACACCGCATTCAGAATGAAAGCATACAGAATGAAACAGAATTTGTTATATTAAGAAAAACCTGTAATCGGATCCTAACAATGGCCCTGAATATTTTTCTCACCGCGGATGTCCACCTCGGGATGAAGTTCTCCTCATATCCGGAGGTACAGTCGGAACTGGTTGAAGCGCGGTTTGGCGCACTTCAAAGATGCGTGACCCTGGCAAATGAGAACGAGTGCGATCTCTTCGTCATCGCCGGGGACCTTTTCGACAGAATATCGGTTCCCGACAGAGACATCATTCGAGCAGCGCAGACTGTGTCCGAATTCCAGGGCCGGTTCTCCTGTGCGCTCCCCGGAAACCATGATTACCACCCGTCGGGCAGCCGTAACATCTGGGAGCTCTTCTCACAACATGCGGGCGACCGCCACCGGGTCTTTACCGGGCAATCCGTGTACCCGCTTGCTGCCTACGACCTCGATGCGAATCTCTACCCCGCTCCGTGCAGCTCCAAGCATTCCGATCGTCATGTACTTGGATGGGTCCGCGAGGTACAAAAAGACACCGGTGTACGGCATCATATCGGAATAGCCCACGGAAGCCTCGAAGGGTTCTCCCCGGACTTTGACAAGAAGTACTATCCCGTATCCGAGGAGGTGTTACGATCGTGCGGCATGGACATATGGCTCCTCGGGCACACCCACAAGCCGTACCCCGGGGAGCCGGACTCGCAGAGTAACATCTTCTATCCGGGAACTCCTCAGCCCGACGGATTCGACTGCGCTCACGATGGTCATGCATGGATCATACGTCTCGATGATGAAAAGAAAATACACGCCGAGTCCCTCTCTACCGGCAGCTTCCGGTTTGTTCATGACGAGGTCGCGCTCAACAGTCCCCGGGACATCGAAACGCTGCTGCAGCAGTATACCGGCGACGAGAACGGCAGGAAGCTTTTAAAGCTCAAGCTTATGGGGTTTCTCGCCAGAGAGGAGTACAGCGCTCTTCCCTCCGTCCTTGAGGAACTGAAAAAACGGCTGTTCTTTCTCTATGACCCGGTGGACATGTCCGAACTCAGGGAAAAGATCACGACCAAAGACATCGACGGAGAGTTTACCGAAGGGTCGTTCCCTCATGCGCTTTTGACTGCGCTTGCCAAGGAGGAGGACACTCTCGCCCTCCAGCTCGCATACGAGCTCATTCAGGGGGGCCGACAGTGATAATAAAGCGCACAAGGCTTCATCCTTTCTCCGGTATTTCAGACAAGACCCTCTCATTCGGCAGCGGCCTGAACGTCGTTCTCGGCCCGAACGAAGCAGGAAAGAGCACGGTCTTCCATGCCATCCAGACCGTACTCTTTACTCCGTCCCGGATCACAAAAAAACTCTTTGAAACCAGAATGAGAAAGTTTTTGCCTGTAGGAGGGGGAGACACGGTGCGGGTTACCGTGGACCTCGTCGATATCGGGAACACGTATACGCTCGAACGCTCCTGGGGAGGAAAAACCGAAGCCGAGCTCAAACTCCCCGACGGTATGATACTTACAGACGACGAAAAAATCCAGTCGGCGCTGAAGCCCCTTCTCCATGCGAATGAGGGAACCTACAGATCCGTATTAATGGCATATCAGACAGGGCTGCAGAAGACGGTCGACGAGCTGAAATCCGATTACAGGCAGACGGTTTATACGCTCGGCGACATCCTAAGGAAGTCCATCCTCCGGACGGACGGGGTTTCCCTTGACCGGTTCAAAGAAGACCTGCAGAAGACGTATGACGAATATTACGATCACTGGGATGACAGGCTCTCTCAACCCGAACGGGGACGCGGCATCAATAACCCGTGGCAGACGAAGGTCGGACACATACTCAAGGTCTTCTACGAAAAAGAGGGAATACGGGCATCGTACGAAAATGCGGTCGGATACGAAAGAAGAATAGACAGCATGAATGAGATCATCTCGGAAAAGGAAGAAGAGATCGCACAAAAAAAGCGCTTCTTAGCAGAGAACAAATCCCTATACGAAGCGGCAAAGGAACAAAAAGTCGTGCTCGGCATCGAAGCGAGGATGAATCAGCTCAGGGAGGCAAACAGGAGGTGGCCCGTCGCAGAAGACGGCATTCGAAAGGCGGAAGCATTGCTATCCAGTCTCAAGGAAAAGAAAAAGAATCTCGAAAAAGAGAGAGAGGAGTTCGGCATAGAGGCTGCGAACAGGGCCCTTCGTGAAAGGTACCGCTCGGTCGTCGAAAAAATAGACGCCCTCGACAAAGAGAAGCAGAAGCTGATCGATATCAAACAGATAGACCGTCACACTCTCGATCTTCTGCAGAAACTGGTAAATGAAAAAGAGAACATACTGGGGCGTATCTCTGCGGGGCGGCTGCAGGTAACCATAAAGGCGAAGCACGACCTTTCTCTGCTCGTACAGAAGGACCTGGCGCCGGGCGAGGAGCAGAAGATATATACGAAGCAGTCTGTGACGTTCGAAGCTGGAGGCATGATCAAGCTTGAGAGCCCGGACATGGAGATGGAGATTGCTTCGGGTGAGGCGTCGGACCGGGACCTGCTGGCAGGACTCGAATATACGGACGGTAAAATAAAAGATCTCCTTCAGCAGTACACGATCGAGTCCTTCGAGGATGCTGTCAGGATCAACAGAATTTATGAAGCGCAGCTGGAAAAGGTACGGCACGAGGAGGTCCTTCTGGAAAATGCTCTGAACGGGGACAGCTTCGAGAAAATGAAGGCCGACGTTGATAAGCTCGGAGAAGGTAGGCAGACGAGGGAGCAGGAGATCATCATAGGCGAGCTTCTCGAGGTGGAGAAGGAGATTGCACAGGAAGAGGTAAAACGGCAGGGATATGAAGAGGAAATAAAGCGGTATGAGTCGAGCTACGGCTCACAGGAGGAGCTGCTGCTCGAGGTAGCCGGGGCGGTAAAGGAACACGAGGCCCTGGTCACGAAACTGAAAAGCCTGCCGGCTCTCCCGGGTGAGATAGAAGACCCGGAAGAGTTCGTGCATAAATATGAGGAATTCGAGACCGAGCTTGGGACCATGAACGACGAGGTCAACAAGCTTCGTCTCGAGCGGGCCGGAATCGAAAAAGACGAACCTGAAATGTCTTCAGAAGAGTACGTGACGGAACTCGGCGCCGCCGAAGAGAGGTATCGTCATACGAAGGAAAAAGCGGAAGCCGTTGCAAGGATAAAGCTTTTGAGCGAGAGACTCGTCTCAGAGCTTGATTCGACCACCTATGAGGGCATCGGGAAGAAGCTCGAGGGCTACGTTTCAGCGGTCACCGGGGGGAAATATAAAAAGGTTGACATGCACGAGAGCCTGCCCGAAGGCTTCGTAACAGAGGACGGAAGGCCCCTGCCGTACGAGCTTCTTTCCGCGGGAACGCGCGACGTGCTCGCCCTCGCGTTGAGGCTCAGCATGGCTGAGTATTTCCTCGGCGAAGCGGACGGTTTCCTCCTCATGGACGACCCGCTTGTCAACCTCGACCCCGAAAGACAGAAGACCGCGTGCGGCGTAATCAGGACTTTCAGCGGCCGAAGGCAGGTGCTGCTCTTCAGCTGCCACCCATCCCACGCCGAGCTTCTGGATGGCGAAATTATCCGCCTGTAGACCGTTTGTTGTCCTGCCGCCGGACAGAGACAGACAGGGAAGCCCTTGCATCCGGGCGACCTCTTCAGTGCGTTCGTCGCAAGCAGCGCCTTCTGCTATGTACTCTAGCCGGAGGAACCTTTGTACCGGTTCGCCATCTCCTGATTATAGGGCGATTTCCTCTTCGGGCATGGGCCCCTCGTACAGAGCATGCAGCTTTCAAAGCGTATTTCCGTGGGAAAGTATATGCCTGAGACCGACTTGATAGGGTCCATAAGGTAGCTCTGTGTGAGCCTCACTCCTATGAGATCCTCTACGTCACCGAACAGCCCGAAAAGAAACTTCTGCTGGGATACGGGCCAGTCGTTCAAGGATCCCGGATTCATATGTGACATCATACCGAGCGCATATTTCTCTACAAGGTGGCTTTCGAAGAACCCGAGCGCCTTTTCCAGTACGAGCTCTTTCAGGGCATCTGTGAGGAAAACCCTCATCATATCACTCTTCGGAGTATCAATTTTTTCCAGCTCCCTCCCTGCCGTTACAATATAGGGAAAGACCCTCTCCGAATTCTCGAGATTTCTCACAAGTATGCCGCTTTTGAATTCGATTCCGTCTATTTCTAGTAGATTGTCACCCCTGCTGCCGATATAGGAGGCCTTGAAGAGGGCCTTCGGTTTTGCCAGCCTGATGACCTGCGCGAGAACCTCCTCCACCATCCCCCTCAGAGACGGCCCCTTTTTCCCCAGTTTGAGCCTGTCAATGACTTCATCAAACGGCATCTCAAGCGGGATCCTGTCCAGAATCTCCATGTTTTCACCCTCTGTTCTCACAGATTCACCCCTATCCCTTTGGACCGTAAGTACTCTTTGACTTCACGAACCGTGAATACTCCAAAATGAAACACCGAGGCGCCGAGAACCGATGCCGCATGCCCCTCGCTCACCGCCTGGTAAAAATGCTCGAGTGTGCCCGCCCCGCCGCTCGCGATGGTTGGCAGACCCGTAGCGTCCGCTATCTTTCTTGTCAGAGGAAGGTCGTATCCCTCACGAACTCCGTCCGTTGCCTTACTGGTAGGCAAAAGTTCTCCAACTCCCAGGTCCGCCATTTTCTTTGCGAAAGAAACAGCATCGTCTCCTGTCGGGGTCCTCCCTCCATCGATATAAACTTCCCGACCCGAAGGAAGCTTTTCGTTCAGATCCGCATCGATCGCCACTATGATGCGCTGAGAACCAAACTCCCGAACAGCTTCCCCCACCATATCAGGGTCCCTGTAGGCCGCACTCGAGATAGATACCTTTGCCGCACCTCTCTTCACCGCTTCTTCGACATCCGTGCATGCCTTTATTCCTCCCCCCACTACGAGAGGGACCTCTACCGATTTAGCGACGTTCTCCACTATGTCGAACACAGTTCGCCGTTTCTCTACCGTGGCCGTGATATCGAGGAAGGCTATCTCGTCGGCCCCTCCCTCATAATAGGCTATTGCCGCCTCCACCGGATCGAGAGCGTCTTCGAGTTCTACGAAATGAACACCCTTTACAACCCTTCCGCCCTTGATATCGAGACACGGGATTACTTTTACCTGTACCATATACACTCCCTGTTAATAAGGTTTATTTCTGATTAACAGAAACTACTGAACCGGGCGAGGGAT
>Ga0307378_10006789_pt1 | contig 15555 bp, 12 predicted proteins | sample UN1MG_FD_202238 | JGI IMG/M metagenome (GOLD analysis project Ga0307378, IMG submission 202238) | Soil microbial communities from Risofladan, Vaasa, Finland - UN-1 | ecosystem: Environmental > Terrestrial > Soil > Coastal area > Acid sulfate soil | place: Finland: Risofladan, Vaasa | collected... | reverse complement strand
TGGTCGAGCGGCTCGATTGGGGGATCGGCCGAATCCTCAAGGCGCTGGACGACCGGGGGCTGGCCCAAGACACGCTGGTCATCTTCTTCAGCGACAACGGCGGCACGAAGATCGCCAACAACGGCCCGTTCTCCGGCACCAAGGGCGGGCTGCTCGAGGGCGGGATTCGCGAGCCGTGCATCGTCCGCTGGCCCGGCGTGCTGCCCGAAGGCCGAGTGACCGAACAGATGGCGATCTCGCTCGACCTGTCCAAGTCGATCGTCCGCGTGGCCGGAGCGGAGCTCCCCAAGGATCGAGCCTTCGAGGGCATCGACGTCCTCAAGTACGTCGAAGAAGGGCGACCCGCCGAGCCGCGGACCCTCTTCTGGCGCGCCCGACGCGGAGATAGCACCTGGCGCGCGGTCCGCGACGGCCCGCTCAAGTACCTCACCCGACGCGACGGTGACCGGTCCCAAGAACATCTGTTCGATCTCCAGGCCGACCCGGGCGAGAAAGACGACCTGCTGGCCTCCCGGCCGGAGGATGCGAAACGACTCGAGCGGCTCTTGCTTGAGTGGGAGCAGAGGGTGCGGCCGTCGCGCTAGTCCCGCGCGATCGGGCGAGACCCACGGAACGGTTCCGAGATAGCGGGACGTAGCCTCATGTCTATGGACGAGCGCTTGCCCGGGGTGGACGAAGCCGAGCCGAGTCCGAGCTCGTCGGGCGCGTCGGCGCGGCTTGCGTGGTATATCGCGGCGGCGGTCGTGGCGGCGTTGGCGTTCGCGCTGGTCTTGCCCCATTTGGCGGCGCTCGTCGGCCTCAGTGACGAAGCCCTCGGCGGCCTGTTGGCAACGATCGAGTTGGGCGGCACGCTCTTCCTGCGGCTGTTGAAGATGATCGTTGTCCCGCTGGTGATGTTCAGCGTCGCCAGCGGCGTGCTCGGGGTGGGCGACGTGCGCCGGCTCGGTCGCCCCGGCGCGTACATCCTCCTCTACTTTCCGACGACCACGGTGCTGGCCGCGGTCGTCGGCCTGGCCCTGGTCAACCTGATCCAGCCGGGGTCGGGCGCGATCTCGGCCGCCGCCTCCCAAGCCGTTGGAAACGCCTCGACCCCGGAAGCGGCCGAAGCGGTATTACCGGGCGCCGGCGGCGCCCCGCAAGGGCCCATGACGCTCGGCGACGCGATTCGGCAGCTCGCCCTCACCATTTGCACCGACAATCTCTTCCGCGCCATGGCCGAAGGCAACCTGCTGCCGCTGATCGTCTTCAGCATCCTCTTCGCGGGCGTGCTCAGCACGATGGGTCGCCGGGCCGAGCCGGTATCGCGCGTGATCACCGGCACAAGCGACGCCCTTCTGAAGCTCGTGATGCTCCTCATGTACGTCGCGCCGGTCGGCATCTTCTGCCTGGTGGCCGCCCAGTTCGGGCAGGCCGCCGTTGCGGGCAAATCCGGCGAGACGTTCGGCGGGCTGATGGCCTACGTCCTCGTGATCGCGGTTGGACTGGCCTTCCACTGCCTGGTCACGCTCCCGCTCATTCTTTTCCTGCTCACGCGCCGCCACCCGTATCGGTTTCTGCTTCAGATGTCCGAAGCCCTGCTGACGGCCTTCTCCACGGCCAGCTCTTCGGCCACGCTGCCCGTCACCATGGAATGCGCCGAGCGGCGCGCGAGGGTGTCGCGGCGTTCGGTCGAGTTCGTGCTGCCGCTGGGCTCTACCGTCAACATGGACGGCACCGCGCTCTACCAGTCGGTGGCGGCCGTGTTCATCGCCCAGGCGTCGGGCATCTCGCTGGGGCCCCTGGAGCAATTGACGATCGTGGGCACGGCCACCCTGGCGTCGATCGGAACGGCCGGCGTCCCCCAGTCCGGGCTGATCGCGCTGTTGATCGTCTTGAGCGCGGTGGGACTCTCCGGCGAAGGCCTCGCCCTGGTCCTCTCGGTCGACTGGCTCGTCGACCGCCTCCGTACCACCGTCAACGTCTTCGGCGACGCGGTGGGCGCGGCGGTGGTGGAGAAGGGGTTTCAGACCGATTGAGATCTTGTACGGCCCGCCGATGCCACCGCGCCGGGGTGCCACTGGCGTTTCGCCAGTGCTGCTATCCGGACCATCACGATGCGATGCCGAAGGAAGCACGGACAAGAGGCCAGTGCCCCCTGCCCGCTCGCGGGCTATTCGTGTTGGATCGACTCCCACAGCTCCCGGTCGAACGGCGCACTTCGCGAAGGGCAAACCGCGCGGCGGCACACCTGGCAACTGCGGAAATCGGTCTCCGTCGGGAAGCGAATCCCGGAGACCGTCTTGTTGGGCACCATCAAGCAGGAGGCCGTCAGCTCGACTCCGATCCGGCCCTTCACGTCCCCGAGTAGCGTGAACAGCTCCCGCTGCTGCTCGATCGGCCACACGGTGGCGTCGCCCGCGCCGGGGCTCATCGTGGAGGTCTTCCCCAGCAGGAACTTGCGGTTGAGGTGTTCGTCGAGATGTTTCCGGGCGGACATCAAGAGATCCGTCTTGATCGTCTCCCACCAGAACTCCAAGAGGGGGTCGCCGGAGGGCTGCCGGGCCTGGTCGAGCTCGTGTCCGCAGGTGGCGATCAACGGAAACACTCGCTCGGCGCGGTCCAGGTTCTTCCGGAGCGCCCGGCTGGTGAACGTGACCCCGGCGATCCGGACCGTATCGTCCCCCTTGGCCTCCACGAACGACTCGGCGTAGAGCGCCTTCGGGTTCGCCACGTCGCGGGCCCGGTTGATCAGCTCCTCGAATTCCGTGGCGTCCTCCGTGTCCGGCTCGATGTGTACGCGCGTCATCAGCGTCGGCGTGTCGAGCTCAAAGGGGATGCGGGTAAGCGCTTCCGCGTTGTCTCTTCCAGAATGACTCATGGTCTACGAGATCCTCTTGGGTTGTCTGTCACGGGGCGGGCGGGTATCTGTTGGTGCGAAGCCGCAAGCGGCACCAACCCCCGACCCGAGCGGCCATCTCTCATCCCTCATCTCTCCTCTCTTATCACTCATCCCTCATCTCCCACCCTTCATCCCTCATCCCTCATCCCTCATCCTCCCCGAATCGGGTACTTCCCGTGCTTCTTCGTCGCGTCGATCATCGCCAGGTAGTTCTCGAAGGGGACGTACTCGGTGACCGAGTTGGAGGAGCCGCAGCAGTAGCCGCCGCCGGGGGCGATGGTGTTGATACGCAGCTTGACCTCTTCTTCCACTTCCTGCGGCGTACCCCGGGTGAGCGTGGAGTCGAGGTTGATGTTCCCACAGAGGCAGAGCCGCCCGCCGTACTCTCGCTTGAGCTGGGCGATGTCGAAGCTGGCCGGCTCGCAAGGGTGGATGGCCTGGTAGCCGCACTCGATCAGGTCGTCGATCACCGCGGCGTAGCACCCGTCGGAATGGAATAGGTAAGGCAGGTCCTTGGCGCGGACCAGCCGGCCGATCTTCTGGTGCCACGGGAAGACGTGCCGCCGCAGCACTTCGGGGCGGACCATCAGCGAGTGGGTGTAGGCCAGATCGTCGGGCATGCAGATGGCCCCAACGCACTCGAAATCGAGCAGGTTCTCCACCACGCGGTGGTGAATCTCGCCGATCTTGCGGATCACTCGGGCGGCCAGTTCGCCCCCCTCGGCCACGTCGAGGCAGAACCGCTCGAACCCGACCAGCATCCAGGCGGCGGCGAAGAGGTACCCCACCACGGGGATCACTTTGGCTTCGGGCGGCAGGAGGTCGCCGAGTCGCCGGACGTCGTCGTAGTTGTAGGCGTCCGGATCGGGCCAGTCGAAGTTGTCGAGTGCGGCCGAGTCGGGCACGAGACCGACGCCCTGCTCCGCCCAGAGCCGGGTGCTCGTCTGGTCGTGGCCCGCACGGTAGTAGGCTTCGGCCACTTTCATGTGTCCTTCGCCCCGGCCCTGCTCGGCCGCTTCCAAGGCTCGCTGGACCAGCGTGAGCCGCATGCCGAAGAGGATGGGCACGAAGTCGTACCCGGCCGATAGATGGAACTCGACCTCGTCCTCCAGCGTGTGCGCCTCGCGGCCGAGGAACTGCGACTTGATCGGTTTGTCGACGTGGTACTCCACCAGCGGGACGTACGCGGGCTCCCCCTGACAGAGGAACGCCTTTCGGAGATTGGCAAAGTCGGGCATGGTGAGTGGCAAGTGGCGAGTGGCAAGTGATCAAGGATGTAGGATCGTCAATCGCACTGGATTGGGTATTTGCCGTGCTTCTGAATGGTCTCGATCATCGCCACGTAGTTCTCAAAGGGGACGTACTCGGGGATCGAGTTCGACGAACCGCAGCAGTACCCGCCGCCGGGGGCGACCGTGCGCAGCCGGAGCTTCACCTCCTCGACGACGTCGTCCGGCGTGCCCAAGCAGAGGGTGGAGTCGAGATTGATGTTCCCCATCAGGCAGAGCCGACCGCCGTACTTCCGCTTCAGCTCGAGGATGTCCATGCTGGCCGGCTCGCAGGGGTGCAGCGCGTTGTAGCCGCACGCGATGATGTCGTCGATCACCTCGTACAGCCGCCCGTCGGAATGGAACAGGTACGGCAGGCCCTTGGCGCGGACCATCTCGCCGATCTCTCGGTGCCGCGGGAAGATGAACTCCCGGAGGAACTTGGGATTGACGATCGTGCCGCCGGTGTGTGCCAGATCGTCGGGCATGCGGATTGCGCCGACGCAATCGAACTGGAGCAGGTTCTCGACGACCCGTCTCTGGATGGTCCCCACGCGCTCGATGACCCGGCGAACCAACGGCTCCCCTTGCGCCAAAGCGATGCAGAAGCTTTCCAAGCCCATCAACATCCAGGGCGCCATGAACAGGTAGCCGACGTTGACGACGGCCATGGCCCGGTCGGGCAGGAGCTTACCCAGCTTGTCGAGCGTGTCGTAGCTGTAGGAGCGGTCGGGATCGGGCCAGTCGAATTCGTCGAAGGAGGCCGCGTCGCGGATCGCCCCGGAGCCTTCCTCCGCCCACATGCGGGTGGTTTTACCCTTTTGGTGGGGATTGTACTGGGCCTCCAGCGGCTTGAGCAGCTTCGTATCGAGCTGCCCGGCCCCCATGATCCCCTGCTTCTCGCCGCGGATCGTCTGACGGAACCCGATCGTCAGTGGCACGTAGTCGTAACCGGCCGCCATCGAGAACTCGACTTCCTCCTCGATGCCCGCGATCGGTTTACCCAACAGACGCGTCTTGACGTCTTCGGCGACCGTCCCGTCGAACTGGGGCACCCGTTTGGGCTCGCCCTGGCAGAGCAGGGCCTTCTTGAAGTTGCCGAAGTCGGGCATGTTCGGTCTCGCGCCGGTAGTGTTCCGCCGTTCGCGCTCGGGTGGTCTTGCGCCTTTCGGCGGCAAGCTGCGACTGCGTATCGTGGTGATCGTACTGCAACTCGGTCCGCGCTTCCAGGGGCGAGAGCCTCCCGCGCCGGCCCTATCTCCCCGGGGCAAGGGGGCTTGAAGGGGTGTTGCGTGTCCCCTATGTTGTACGGGGCGGTCCGCCGGCAGCGTTTCCATACCGCCTGCCCAGCCGACAGCACGACAAGCCAACCCACTACTCCACAGGAGACCCAGGATGATCGAGCTCGGACTGCACACCGACAACTGGCGGGTGCTCAGCGGCAGTTTTCAACTCGCCGCGGAAACGGCCGTCAAGTACGGCCTCAAACACCTTGAGTTCGCCGCGATCCACGGCCAGTACTTCATCCAGGCGATGGGGTACGAGCCGGGCATCTCGCTCCAATCGAATCCGCGAACGCTGAAGCGGTACTGCGACGAAAGGGGCCTTCAGATCTCCCAAATCGACGGCTCGTACCCCTTGATGGGCCCCGATGGGTCGGCGTTCGGCGTGCAATACGTCCAGCAATCGATCCGGTTCGCCGCCGAACTGGGGTGCCCGATGGTCGATACGGTCGACGGCGCGTTCGAAATCGATGGCTTCACGCGTGAGGAAGTCTTCCGGATCACCTGCGACAACTACCGCCAATGCCTCCCCTGGGCGGAGGATTACGGGGTGATCATCAACGTGGAGCCTCACGGTCCCTACACGAACGACGGGGAGTTCATGGAGCGGCTGTTCAAGCACTTCGATTCGGAGTTCCTGCGATGCAATTTCGACACCGGGAACTCGTTCATCGCCGGCCATGACCCGCTGGAGTATCTCAAACACCTGCGTCCCTGGGTCTCCCACCTGCACATCAAGGACGTGGATGCGGGCCTGGCCGAGGCGTTGCGGGGCGAAGAGACCGGCATCGCGTGTAGCGTCGTGCCCATCGGTGGGGGTGTCAACGCGGAGAACATCAAGCGGTGCGTCGAATACCTCAAGGAGACCGACTTCGACGGCGTGATGTCGATCGAGTGTTACGGCTCCGATGAGAACATCCGCAAGAGCACGGAGTTCCTCCGCGCCCTGGTCGGCTGATCCGACCCGAACACGGTTGACGCTCCGAATTGATTCCTTCGGCGCGATCGATCAGCGGTCGTCTCGCACTTCGATCGCGCCGAAGACGACCCAAACGGCACGCTCCGAGGGCAAACGAGAAAAATATTCTTGGGGTCGGGGAAAAATTTTTTCGCGCGTTTCGGCGCGATGTGCCCCGTTGGTCGACGCGGTCGATTCGGCGAGACGGGCTTGGCGCGATCCGACCAACGACCCCCGTCTACACGATCGCGTTGGGGCATCGGTTGTCTCAAGACGGCCGCTTCCACGCGCCATCAATTGCGCAGGACGCTTTGTGTCGCACGCGGCCCGCATTCGTGCGTGGCGGCGGGTCACCGTGCGGCACTCGACTCCGGCGTCGGAACGTTCCGTCGCGATTCCGACGGACCTGCGTGGAGCGAAAGACCGGCATCGCGGCGGAGGGGAGCCGGTCGGATGGCAGGTCGTCCGTAGACGCGTAACTTATTGTGCATCACAGGGTTGCGCGCACACGTGCCCCCCGGCGTTCATCGCTCGGGCCGCTTGCTTCGTGGGTGGTTTCCGCGTGGCCCACGGGGCGTGAACCACCGAAGCCTGCCCAGCCACGCCTGCGGCGGGACGTTCGGCCAGCGAGGTCGTTGCACGGAGCAACGCGGCCGGAACGACCTCGATCATACCGGGTGATTTGCACGGGTCGTGATTTACGGGAGCGAAATCGATCACGCCTGTCGTGGCGCTCACGGACGATCGCGTCGGATGGGCGCTGGCTGCATGAAAACGGGGTCGTACTCGGACGCCGACGAGCGAAGCCACGTCGTCCACGGGTGCGTCTTTGGAAAAAAACTTCCCTCGCGACGGGAGAATTGTACTTGCAAACTTTTGGAAAATGGGTACCATAATTCCAAGCTGCAGGTTTGAGTAGCTTCGGGAGTTCAGGGCAGCGCGCTTGTTTGAACAAAGGGAACTCGAAAGGGCCGTCTGCGTGAACTACCGCTTGTCGTAGCGCAGGTCTGCGTTGGCGGCAAGATACGTGGGGCGTTCCGTTGTCTTGTTTCTGTGGCGACTTATCTGTCGAGCTTCGGACCCAGCCCGACCGTCGGCAAGGAGATCGCCCGTAACGTTAGTTAGGAGGACGTGAGGTGGCCAAGAAGAAGGCAACCAAGAAGAAGGCCGCAAAGAAGAAGGCGCCCAAGAAGAAGGCGGCCAAGAAAAAGGTAGCCAAGAAAAAGACGGCCAAGAAAAAGAAGAAGGCCGCCAAGAAGAAGGCTACCCGAAAGAAGAAGTAGGTCGCACCGGCGGCACAGTTGCCGCGGTCAATCGCGATCACTTCGATCACGCAAAATTGCTACGACGAGAAAGGGACGCCCGGCACCTTGCTAGGGCGTTTCTCTTTCTTGGGATCGACGGGGGGACGCGGCAGCGCACCGCTGGTCGAGTCACCCGCGTCGCCGAACCCCGGCGTCCGGATGGTCCGCGCACGGCGGGATCTCCCTGCGTCCGCCCAGTTGGCCTCCGTCTCCGTCCCACCCCGGCGACCGCGGGGCGAAGGATCCGCGTAAAAGCATGCACGCCAATAGCTTACGGCGATCGCAGCGCGGCCCCTGCGGCGAGACGTCAGAGCCGGGGGGCGGCCCTCGTGGCCTCGGACTCCCGGGCCTGGATTACTCGTGACGATCCCCAATGCGTCACGCGGACCCGAGCGTCGTCGGGGACGAACCGCCGGGCATAACGCAGGATCAGGCCCCCGGCGAACTCGATCGCTTCATCCGTCACCCGGCCGACAACCAGCACGTCCGGTCCGAGAAAGCTCTCGGGGTGGAGAAGCGCGGGGGAAGGGGCGTCAGGCCGTCGGAAGAAGTCGCCCAGAACGGCGTTCTCCTCCTCGTTGCGGCCCACCACGACCTTGGTGTGTTCGTCAAATCGCACGTGTCGGGCCGCGTTGAGCAGTTCGAAGTCCCAGCGGGTCGCGACGGGATCGAACTGCATCAAATCGCGGACCCGCGGCGCAAACGTGACTTGCGTGAGCGGGCATCCCGTCGATGGCTGGGGAATCTCTTTGATGCTCAACCGCCTCGCGAGTGCGATCAGCTCCCTCCGACCTCGACCGTTGAACGCGTACAGCTTCTCTCGGTCGATCAGGCCCTCTCGCTCGGGGATGGTGGGCGGCAGCAACTTGGCCGAAAGCGGACGCAACAAGCGGCCCTCCAAACCGGATTTCCGCTCAATGACTTCCACCTGCCAGCGCCGCTGGCTCATCGGTCGTTGGCCGAGCACCTCGCCCGAGACCACCACGCAGGCCTCGACCTCCTCCATGTACGCTTTGGCCATTCTGCACATGTAAAGACGACAGTCGACGCACGGATTCACGCCTTTCCCGTATCCGTACGTCGGCTTGCGAATCACGTCGAGGTAGTCGTCGGCGACCGAGAGTATGGTCAGCCTCACGCCCAGCTCGGCCGCGGCCTTGGCCGCGCGGGCCTTGCAGCATTCGAAAATGGTCCGGACGTTCAACGCGTCGACCTCGAATCCCTGCTCCTGAAGGATGCGAACGGCCAACATGCTGTCCAGGCCGCCAGAGAGGAGTACAACGGCTCGCGGCATCGATCCGAGTGTGGGTTCTTAGTCGAGACTCGTGCGTTGGGACCGAGTATCCCATTGTATGTGGGCACGGTGCGCGTCAAGAGCAGACGGGGTTTTCGCGGCGACAGGACGACGCGCGCGTTCGCCGTGACGCGACTTGGGGGCGCCCTGCCGCGTGTGCCACGTACATCCCGACGGGCCAAACCGCAACGAAGGGGGCTGGGAACGAGCGCCAACGAGCCCCCAGAAATCGTGGGGCTGCGGGGTCGCTGACGCTCAGCCGGAGCCACCCGAAATCGCGATTGCCGGACACCGCCTAGTCGGACGGGAAGGGCGGCGGTTCCTCGTTCAGCTCGCTCAGGGCGTTTCGGGCCGCCCGCTGTTCTGCTTCTTTCTTGTTCCGTCCCCACGCTGGCTGAAACCGAGTCCGCCCGACCTGGGCGGCGATCTTGAAGCACTTGCTGTGGTCCGGGCCCTTCTCGTCGAGCAACTGGTACGTGGGCGTGGTGCTGAACTCGCGCTGGGCCAACTGTTGGAGGAGCGACTTGTAGTTGCGGCCCACCTCGCCTCCGGCAGCCAGCTCGATCTCCGGTCCGATGTGCTCCTCGATGAAATCACGGGCGGCTTGATCGCCGCCGTCGAGGTAGATGGCGGCGAGCAGCGACTCGAAAACGTCGGCCAGGACCGAGGTCGGCACGGTCGGGTGGGTGGTCATCCCCTTGCCTAGGATAAGGAACTCCTGCATCCCTAGGGCTTCACTGATCTTGGCGCACGTCCGGCGGCTCACCACGATCGACTTGATCTTGGTCAGCTCGCCTTCAAGATACTCAGGATACTGATGGAAGAGCATCTCGCAGACGACGGCCCCCAGGATGGCGTCGCCGAGGAACTCGAGCCGCTCGTTGGAGGCCAGCCGGTGCTGGGCCCCCGAGGCGTGGGTCAAGGAGGACTGGAGCAGCGACTTGTCGGAGAAGACATAGCCGACCCGCCGCTCACATTGGGCGAGGCGAGCCGGAAGCCCAACGTCCAAATCGCGTTCAACATCCATGGCCATGAAAACGACGACCCATCGAATCAGTAAGTAGCGGGTTGGCACCCTCTTTTTGTAAACCTAACAGGGGGTACACCTTTTGTCAACAGAGGGTGCTCCAGGGCGGCCCCCGTGGTGGCTCGGTCGGGAAACCGGCCTTGTCCAACCGCCCTGGGCGAACGAAAATCCCTTCGGCGGCAACTATCCTTGGCACAGCCGAGGTGAACTCCCCACCCGCTAACTACGTAGAGGGGGGGTGACTAAGCAGAGTGGCTGAGAAATGGCCGTAGGAGGTTAGTCTACTTGGACCCGCTTTGTCGAGGCGTCCGGCGCGGTCGGGCCCCCATCGCATGAAGACGGGCACCACGAGCCTTCCAGCCCTTCAATAGGCCGCCTTGGCAGTCTCCTCGCGGAAATCTTCGCCACGATGGGACTTGTGATGTTTGTATGGCTGATGATCGCCCGGCGCGGACGGGACTCCAGAGCCCCGGGCTTCCGATGGAGACTCTCTGTCGATTGGCCATGCAGGGTCCAACGGTGATCCCCACGTGTTGAGGTGCAAGTCAGTCAACCTAAGCAGTTGAGGAAGGAGTAACGGATGAGCAAAGCAAAGTTACCGAGCCGCACGGCAGGGCTCATCGTAGTGACGCTGGTTGCCGGCTCGCTGCTGAGCTGGACCCTGATTACTGGTGTTGGCCAGGGACAACAGAACGTGGCTCCCTCGGCCGGCGATGCCCAGGCCATCGAGCAAGCCCAGAGTCTATCGCGGGCGTTTCGCGCCGCGGCCAAGCAGGTGCTTCCCACGGTCGTCGAGGTGAGGACCACCACAAAACCATCGGAATCGTCGATCGATCCCCAGCTCCGATCGGAGAATCCTTACAAAGGGACTCCGTTTGAGGACTTCTTCGGCGACGACCTCCCCGGCTTTCGCGGGCGTGGGATTCCCAACGTCCCGCGACCCGGCTTGGGCTCGGGCGTGATTATCGATCCATCGGGGATCGTGCTCACCAACAACCATGTCGTGGCCGATGCCGACGAAGTGACCGTCCAGTTGGGCGACGGCCGCGAGTTCGACGTGAAGGAAATCAAGACCGACGAGAGGACCGACCTGGCGGTGCTGCGACTCGATACCAAGGAAAGCCTGCCCGCCGCCCGACTCGGCGACTCCGACCAAATGGAGATCGGCGACTGGGTGCTTGCCATCGGCAACCCGTTCGAGCTGGAGCAAACGGTTAGCGCGGGCATTATCAGCGGGAAAGGGCGCAGCCTGGGGGCGGTCCGTCGTGCCCGCTTCCTACAGACCGACGCGGCGATCAATCCGGGCAATTCGGGTGGCCCGCTGGTGAACCTCAACGGCGAAGTGGTGGGGATCAACACGGCCATCTTGTCCCGCACCGGCGGAAGCCAAGGGGTCGGCTTCGCCATCCCGGTCAATCTGGCCAAATGGGTCACGCCGCAATTGATCAAGCAGGGCCGCGTTGCACGCGCCTACCTGGGAGTCAGTATGTTTGACGTTGACGCAGAGTTGGCGAAGAAACTTGATGTGCCCCTCAATGGCGGCGTGGTCGTCGACCTGGTGAGCGAAGGCTCCCCGGCCGGAGAGGCCGGGCTCCAAGAGAAGGACATGATCGTGACGTTCGACGGGCACAAGGTCCAAACGACGGCTGACTTGCAGGAGTTGGTCGAGCGTTCGGCGGCGGATTCCAAGCATGAGCTGAAGATCCTCCGCGACGGGAAGTCCCAAACGGTTCGGATCCTGCTCAAGGCCATGCCCGAAGACTTCGAGACCGCCATGATGGAGTCTCGGCTGCGGGGGGATCGTGCGATCTCCTCGGAGTTCTACCACGACGAGCAGCTTGGACTGATGGTGAAGAACTTGACCAAAGCACGTGCCGAGCTGCTCGGCTACGAGGGGCTGTCCGGCGCGCTGATCGTAGATGTCCAGCACGATCGCATCGCCGAGCAAGCAGGTCTCGACGAAGGAATGCTGATTACCGGCGTCGGCGACGAGCAGGTGAAGAACGTGGCCGAGTTCCGGGCGGCTATGGAGAAAGAATCCCTCGAAAAGGGGGTTACGCTGAAGGTCCAGACGCGACGCGGCAGCAAAGTGTTCAAGCTGCAAAGCTCGTAGAGCGTTGGACAACCGCCGCAAAGGAAGGCTGCACCCCAAGGCGAGCCGCACGCGCGGACGTCGGTCCCGCTCCCCTCCCGGACCGACTCCCGCGGCTCGCCTTTTCTGCTTGACTCCTCCAACAGCTCCTCGAACAATGCAGCGGGGGCAGTCGAGGACGTGCCCATACCTTCCGTAGACCCCTCAGTCTCCAGAGCATTGTAGGATGCCGTGCCTCCCACGTATCGCGGTGGGGACGATCCAGCGCGAGGCCGAATCGCAGACCATGCTGTGGGCTTTGATGGAGGCCCTAAGGCGGAGTGGTCTGCACGTGCAGAGCTTCCTCTCCCAGGCTTGCTTTCCGACATGCCAGGGCCTGACCACGGTCACGGGCCTGCCTCCGCGCCATCTGGATAGTTGGCTGATGTCGCCGGAGACTTGCCGGGCGACGTTTGCTCGTGGGGCTCGGGAGGCTGATTTGGCCTTGGTCCACGGGGAATACGACTCGGCGTTCTCGGCCGGGGGCCCCGGCGGAAGGCTGGAGACGCTGTGCCGCTGGCTCAGCCTGCCCCGGCTGGCCATTCTCGACGCAGCCCGCGCCGATCGGCGCGGATTGCCCGAACGACCCGCGCGCGTTGACGGGCTTCTGCTCGACCGGGTCGCCGATAGTCGCCATTTCGCCCGGCTTGCCACGGATCTGGAGGCATTGTGGGGTGTGCCGGTGTTGGGCGCTCTGGAGTCGTTGCCGAGCCTGCGAGCCAAGCTGGAAGCCGTGCCCCACGGCGAGCGGCCCCCGCACCGGCTGTGTGATGAGCTCGGCGATCACTTCACCCAGAACTGGCAGCCCGAGCACATCTGGAGCCTGGCCGTTGGACGGGAGTTCCCCAGCGGCGGGGAGGAGACGGCGTCTATCGAGCCAGCCGTGGCGAAGCTGACCGTGGCCATCGCCTACGACGAGGCGTTCAACTGCTACTTCCAGGACACACTGGACCTGCTGGAGTTGCGGGGGGCTTCGATCGTCGACTTCTCGCCGCTTCGAGACGAGAGCCTCCCGCCGGAGACCGACCTGGTCTACCTGGGTTGCGGCCATCCGGAGCGGTATGCCGCGGCGCTTTCGGAGAACCATTGCATGAAGGCGGCGCTGAGGAGCCACCTGGCCGCGGGTCGACGGGTCTACGCCGAAGGGGGCGGGGCGGCGTATCTCTGTCAGCAGATGGAAACGCCCGGCGGCGAGCTGAAGCGGATGGTGGGCATTTTCCCTGCCGCCGCCCGGCTGAAACGCGCACCCGGCAGCCCTACACCGGTCGAAGTCACGCTCAGCCGGCCAAACTGGCTGGGCGAGCCGAAAACGCGGCTTCGCGGCTACCGCAACGCTTGTTGGGAGATCCAGCCGCTCGGCCACTTGTCCCGCTTCGTGGCGGAGGAGCCGTACCGCTACGACTTGGTGGGCAGCTTCCGAGCGATCGGGAGCATGCTGCACCTCGACTTCGCGGCCCGGCCGATATCTCTGGACGGTTTCTTCTATCCGCGGGACCCGCAACCGAGCTTCAGCGACCCCTGGGCTGCCGTGTTGTAGGCGCGGCGGCCAAGCCAGGGGGCGCTCTCCCCTCTCCCCCCGCCCGTCTTGCCGGAATCCGTCGGAAGACTCTTTGACACGCCGGGGTCTATCCAGGATATTTGAAAGACTGCACCAGGCGGTCAGGCCGCCAAGAAGGGCGCGGCCAGAAACGAAGTCGGCCCAAGTGCATCTCCCGCGTGAATCCCGCGTTAGCCACAGGATGCCGCCATGACGAACACGCTCTACCTGCCCGAGCTCCGCGAGATGCTGGCCGAGAACGATGCGGCGGGACTCCGGGAATTCTGCACCGCACTGCACCACCCGGCCCGGACCGCGGAATTCATGGAAGGACTGACGGCGGCGGAGGCGTGGCGCGTGTTGGAGCACGCGGAGATGCCGTTCCGGGTGGAGATATTCGGCTTTTTCGAGGAGGACAAGCAGGTTGAGATGATCGAGACGGGCGAGCTGGCCGAGATCGCCCAGCTCATCGCCCACTTTCCGCCGGACGACCGAGTGGACCTGCTCAACGACGTCGATCCCGAGGTGGTGGCCAAGTTGATGCCGCTGATTCCGACGGAGGAACGTCGCGACATCCAGCGGCTGAGATCCTTTCCCGAGGGCACCGCCGGCGCGGAGATGACCACCGAGTTCGCCCGACTCAGCGAAGGTCTCACCGTGGGCCAAGCCCTCCAGGAAGTGAGCCGACAGGCCGCGGGGTTGGAGACCATCTACTACCTTTACGTGGTCGACGAGGAGGATCACCTCCGCGGACTGCTGTCAGCTCGAGAACTGCTCTCTGCCATGGGCAAGCCCGATACCCGCATCGGCGACCTGATGGAACGGGACCTGATCACAGTCAACGCGAGCGACGATCAGGAGGAGGTGGCCCAGACGGTGGCCCGTTACGACTTGATGGCCATCCCGGTCGTGGACGACGCACACCACCTGTTGGGAATCATCACCCACGACGACGTGCTCGATGTGATGGTCGAGGAGGCAACGGAAGACGCTTACCGAATTGCGGGCGTCACGCCCTTGGAGAAAAGCTATCTCGAGACGCGGCTGTTCACGCTCACCTGCAAGCGAGGTCTCTGGCTGGCCATCCTTTTTGTCGGGGCCTTTTTTACCGCGTTCACGCTGCTCGGGTACCAGGACTTCCTCGAGCAGATCCCGTGGCTGATGCTATTCATCCCCTTGGTGATCTCCACAGGAGGGAACTCCGGCAACCAATCGGCGACTCTGATTATTACCGGCCTTTCGACCGGGGAAGTAACGGTCGGAGACTGGTGGCGCGTGATCCGCCGCGAGCTGATGATTGGGCTGCTGCTGGGCGGACTACTCGGCGCGACCGGGTACCTGCTCGCGCTGCTGATGGCGCCCAACTGGTTTGCCGCCCTGGTGATCCCGATTGCACTTCTGCTGATCGTCACTTGGGGAACGCTGTCCGGTTCGCTGCTGCCCCTGTTGTTCCGGCGTCTTGGGCTCGACCCCGCCTTCATGAGCAATCCGTTCGTCGCGACGCTGACCGACACCGTCGGAATCGTCCTCTACATGAGCGTGGCTCTGTTGATGCTCAAAGGCGGCGAAATGTAGCGCACGCGCGAGGCTGATCGGTCCGGTTCTCTCTTGCTGCTTCCAGCGCGTCTGCGTGTATTCGCCGGCCCCCTGCGCGGGGGCCCGGTTCCCAGGCTTCGCATGGGAACGCACGGCTTTGACGCTTCGGGTCCACCGCAAGCTTCATTTGAGCCCTCATCGCAGGTCCTCGCTCCCATCCTCCGCGTCGGAACGGACCGATCGGACGCTTCACGTTCGGAACCCGTAACTGCTTGTGGATCAATCGCTTGCGGCGACGTCCGCACGCGACGCAGGGCGTAGTGACGTGGCGACGAAACG
>Ga0307378_10006788_pt1 | contig 15560 bp, 15 predicted proteins | sample UN1MG_FD_202238 | JGI IMG/M metagenome (GOLD analysis project Ga0307378, IMG submission 202238) | Soil microbial communities from Risofladan, Vaasa, Finland - UN-1 | ecosystem: Environmental > Terrestrial > Soil > Coastal area > Acid sulfate soil | place: Finland: Risofladan, Vaasa | collected... | reverse complement strand
CTTGAATCTACCTATCATCCAATTTAGCTACCAAAAATAATTCTATAAATCCTATAATATAGTTATAATATATCCACAATTATAATAGTTATATAATTAAATTTGATACAACTTTCGTTTTACACAAATATTAATACTTATAAATAAATATAATTAAGTATCCAATTTACCTTTCAGCTGCTCATTAAGGTCGAATATTTTCTCAAGAGTCGGAAGCTTTTCAGAACTACTAAACTCATAAACAGATATAAATAATGGAGCCATGAGTTTATTCCATTTTTTTACAACTTCAAATTTTCCCTGGAATTCATAACATCTGTCTATATCATCTGCCTCAAAATAAATAATAGCTAAATTTTTATAAATAAAAATTACTTCTTCTTTCACTCCAGATTTCTTAATTACTTCTAAAAGTTCTTTATACGGACCCTTGTGAATTTCTTTATGATTCTTAATATAACTACTCAAACATTCAGGTTTTATTTCACTAATTACACAATATTTCTTCATAACTTCTTCCTATCTACTTACCATTGCCTATTCCTCTTCTTATTAATAATCTTTATGATCGCTATTCATCTCATACTTATTTAAAGTTTTGATAGATAAATATTTTTTTATCTATAATCTCATATTATAATATCCATTCTATCTATATTCTTACAGTTTAAAATTTAATGAATATAAAAAATTACTTAATTAAAAGTCTATTTTTCTAAAGTTTATATTCCATACCACCAAATAAATAAGGATAACCTTGCACTGTCCATGATTTTACTTTTATTACATCTTTTTCTTAGTTATCACATATTTATTCTCTGCACCATTATAAGCTTCCAGTGTAACGTTTCTTATAAATACAAGGATCTTACATTATACTTACTTTAGAAAACAGAGAGAGTAAATATTTGGGGATAGATATAAGCATTTTCCTTAATATCTATCCCCTGCACTTTATGCTTTACTACATACTAATCTTAATTACTGATTAGTATACCTGAGCCCATTCTTCAATGTTTTCTGCGTTGAATTGGAACGGAGGTCCAAGAAGAATCTCTGGTCCATTTCCTACGTCCATTATTTCTCTCTCACCAAAATCCCCTATAACAAGCTTTTCACCAGCCGCACCTGTAATTTCGCCAGTTATTAAAGCACGAGTTACATATGTAGCCATATAACCCAAGTCAGTTGGATTCCAGAGAGCCATTGCCTGGCATGTTCCATCAAGAATGTATTCTTTCATCTCACTTGGGAGTCCAAGACCTGTTAGCTGTATCTTTCCATTAAGTCCTTGATCCTCAAGAGCACGTGCTGTTGCTGCTATTCCTACAGTTGTTGGAGATATTATTCCTTTAAGGTCTGGATAGGATGCAAAGAGTCCTATTGCTTCATTATAACTTTTCTCTCTCTCATCATCCCCGTAAACTGTAGCTACAAGTTCCATATTAGCATATTTTGGATCCTTCAGCTCCTCCTTCATCCACTCTATCCAAGCATTCTGGTTAGTTGCTTGAGATGTAGCACTTAAAATTGCAATCTGACCTTCATAACCAATCATTTCTGCAATCATCTGAACTTCAACTCTCCCTATTAGCTCCGTATCTGCTTGATTGACATGAAGTATACGACCTTCCGGTGCTACTCCTGAGTCCCAAGATATAACTTTAATTCCTGCATCAAGAGCACTCTGGCAAACAGGAACTAAGGCTTCTGGATCATTCGCCGATATGGCTATGCCATCAACCTGTTGGTCTATTAAAGCTTCTATTAATGAAATTTGCCCTTCAACTGTCGCGGTTTCAGGTCCCTGGAATATAAAAGTGTCACCAAACTCGTCTGCAACTTCCTGGCCACCTCTTTGAGCTGCCTCAAAGAAAGGATTACCAGTATTTTTCACAATCATAGCATATGTATATGCTTCTGCAGCTACCTCTTCCTCTGCTGCTTCTTCCTCTACAGCTGCTTCTCCTTCTGTTACCGCTTTCTCAGCAGGGGCTGCTTCTTTTTTACAGCCGCTAAGTGAAAAAACTGCTGTAATCGATATAGCCACCACTAATACTACAAGCCATAATAATGACTTTTTCATTTTCAAATCCTTTCCCTATAAAACTTTCAATCGTAAAAACATATAATCTTTCTTAAAAGTCACTTCACCCCCTGTCTTATTTTTTACATTGTCTTTGATGAATTTTTTGAGATTTTGCTTTAGTTACAACCAAAATATATTACATAGCTCTCCTAAGCCAATCTCTTTTATTTGTTACTTGTCACCCCCTTTGAAGTTATATTTCTATTACATTACTATTATTTTTTATGTATCTTGTAGAAAAATTTTTTAAATTAGCCATCCATAAAAACTTTATTTATTTACTTCCTTATTTATAAATTAAAATTTTAATGATATTAAAATAAAATACCAAACGTTTTTATAAAAACGTTTTGTAAGTTTATTATATTTCAATTTATTTGTCAATACCTCGAATTGCCCTTGTCATCTACATTTTAAAAGTGCACAATTATTTCCAAGATTTATGTTTTAAAAGTTCACACCTAAAAAATATAATCTAAAACCAAAAATGATGGTTTTAGATTATGAGTCTTTTTCTTTTTATCGTAGAATCCATACTTCTAGGCATTATGGTGGGAAGAGATATTTTATATCCATATTTTTCCCTAAGAAAATCTTTTATGTAGCTATAGTTGTATTACTCTATGGGTACCGCATTTAATTTAAGGAAAATAGCAGAGATATTATATTGAGATAAGCTAAAATATGCCTTTGATAGACTGGCATTTAATAATCAGGTTTACGATTTGAATGTTTCAGGTAATAGGTTCGATATATTACGGTTCCTTGGTTTTGCTACACTCTTTCTCACTATTAACTCTGTTGGAAGTACTATATTCTTCTCTTTTACCCTTTTGCCCTTTATTATATCCAGCAATAGATTCATAGCTGTATCACCCATTTGTTTTTTAGGTTGTTTTATAGTAGTTAGAAGTGGATCAGTATACAGACTCATTAATATATTATCAAATCCTACTACAGATATTTCCTCAGGAATTTTAATTTTAAGTTCCTTTAAAGCCATAACCACACCTACGGCTATGAAATCAGAGGCATTCATAATTACACTTGGAATACTTTTACAATTAAGAATTTTTTTAACTGCTTCACGAGAACCCTGAAGTTCATTTAATCTAAGAGCTTCACTTATTACTACAATATCCGGATCAAAAACAAGTTTATTATCCTTCAATCCCTCGCAATAACCTTTAAATCTTTTTTCAACCGTTGTTTGATTATCATAAGTATATGAAATATAGCCTATCCTTTTGTGCCCTAATCTATGTAAATAGTTTACAGTCTCTCGCATAGCCCCGATGTTATCTATTAAAACAGACGGTACTTTTGCATCTTTTAATTCTCTGTCTGCAACAACAACCGGAACTTTATCATCATTTAATTCCTTTATGTGGTCAAAGCTATTATAACCAGAAATAAACACAAACCCATCAACAAATTGTTTTCTTAAAATTTCTATACTCTTCTTCTCTTCCAAAATGTCATAATAGGTGCATGCAAGTAAAACATTATATTTTTGTAGTCTTGCAACCTCCTCCGCCCCCTTTATTACCTGAGCAAAAAATTGGTTAGATATATCCGGGACTATAACAGCTACTGTACGTGTACTTTTTGTCTTAAGCCCTCTTGCAATTATATTTGGCGTATAATTTAAGTTCCTAGTAATTTCAAGAATTTTCTCTTTTGTTTCTTTTTTTACATATCTTGAATTATTTAAGGCATTAGAAACTGTTGATATTGATACTCCAGCCTTCCTTGCCACATCTTTAATTGAAGCTGTTTTATATTTACTTTTCAAACTTTACTCCCCTTCTTTTATTCACAACTTATACTCAGACAATTATAAAAACCATAATTAAGCAAAGCAATTATTTGCTCAATCTAATATTTTTACAAAAGTGAATTTATTACCACTTTTTTAAACATGTTATTTATTAAATAAATAAATAATATTTTATAAAACGATTTTATATTTTATTTTTATATAAGTCAAAAGCTCGAACTTCTTTTTTTAAAATCTAATTGAAATCGTATCGATGCCTATCATGTTAATGTTATAACAAAATATTTATCCATATATTTCTGCCATTTCTTGTTTATTTCAAGTTCTGAAAGTTTTGCTATCTGCTTTTCAAAATTACCGTCTACTTCCATATAGGGAAAAGTGTTCCATCCTTTCTGAAATAAATAGAATAATTATGAATCCCTTAATCATTTATTGTCTTAGTAAATTCAGGCCAGATTTTATTATGAGCTTTTTTATAGTCATCCTTTACTCTAGATCTAACTTTAAACATTTAAATTGTAACAAAATAAATATTTTTTAAGGAAACATAATTGAGCATACTAGTTCTTGATGTTGATGGAAAATTAGTTACAAATAATGTAATACCTCCAAAAGAGATTACCGATCCACTTAGAAGTTTGCTGAGAAGGCACAATTTAATATTTGCATCTGGTAGACCATACTCTGGTCTTAAAAAAATATTTTCTACTTTGGGAAAGAATTGTCACGCTATTACTTTAAATGGTGCTTCAATATATATTAAACTATCAACTAAGCCACTGGTAGATTTTGAATTGAATAAAGAAATTACATTCGACATTTTGAAAAGAATATGGATAGAAGAAAATATAACTATAAGTGCTTATTCAACTTCGGAGTGGTATATAAAAAAAGTTAACAATAATATTCTAAATGAATCTAAGTTATTACAAATAAAGCCAAAGCAATAAAGAGAGCTCTACTTTCTGGAGTAATAACTACAATAGTCATTGATGAGGGTACGGCTAAAGAGATTATTTAAGAGTTTTTTAAAAATTTGACAGAAGGGTTTGAATAAATGTATATAACAGATATAAACAAAGATATTATGTGTAAAAGTGATTCAGGTAATTCAATATATTGGATGATTACTTCTGAGATTGGGGCAAAAAATTTTGAATTAAGATATATCGAAATACCAGTAAACGGTAAAAGTAGCTATGGAAGTCATCCACACGAACATGAAGTTTTTATTATAAAAGGAAAAGGAATAATAAAAGGTAAAGATTATAAAAAAGAACTAAGACCAATGATTGCAGTTTTTGTTCCGGGTAACGAAGAACATCAATGGATAAATATTGGGGATGAACCTTTTGGTTTTATATGTGTAGTCCCGAAAGGGGCGAAATTTATAATATTTTAACTGATTTTCTTAAAACTAGTATGCTTTAAATATGCAAGTTAACCACTAAGCTTTTTTGATTTTAATTACTGAACTCATTACTTCTAAAGAGGTAAAATCATTAAGGATATCTGTTAGGTTGGCAATCAAAATCTTGGCAACCCTTATAAAAGTTGAAAACTTAAATTCAGGTCCTTCATAGTAATCATACTTATCTTTATCATAACTTATAGAAAATAATTTCACGCGGTCAGAAGCACGAGTTTTAGATCCGGACCTCTCAGAACTAATCGTCATTTCATCGATTCCAGGCAGATACCTATGAGTAGTAATCCTTCTATATCTTTTTAACAGTTCTTTTCCATATGGGGTTATGTTTTTAAATGGTTTGTTAAATAAACTTAATATCTTCTTTCTATCGCTACAGGATAACCAGCCAATATCATTGGTAACATCACTCCTAGGTCTATGTTTTTGTTTGTCTCTGTTATTGCTCATTCCACAAATGAATATATCAACAGGTGAGCTAAGTTAATAAGCAAAAATTTAAAATAATTTTGATAGATTAATATTAGTATCTTCTAGACCTTCGATATCATAAATCCAGTTTGGGACAGCCTCAATTAAGCTTCCAGCTTCATTGTAAAGAGCTAAGATATTTTCAAGTGGTGATCCTGGTTGTATAGCATGAGAGGGTCCTAAAATAAGTCCGCCTTTAGGAAATAGCATTAATCTTCTTTTAACCTCTTTTTTTACATCTTTTACTGTACCAAAAGCTATTTCTTTTTGAACATCCATGCTCCCTTGAAATATTAGCCTATCACCAAAATTTTTAGCTAAAGAAGCAATGTCATTTTCTGGTGTAGTAGGCTGAACAACATCATAAACATCCAACCCTAACTCTATCAGTCTATCTAGAAACATCCAGACAGTGCCACACATATGCATCATTGTTCGGGCACTGTAGCTATGTACCATTTCGAAGTATTTACCATATTTAGGGGCAAAATGCTTTTCAAATATATCCTTACTAATCATTGCACCTCTTTGAGTTCCTAAATCCTCACCAATGTGAGCAAAATCAATAAGACCCTTGCCCTCTTTTAGCATTTTCTTATGCATCTCATAATAAAATTTAAATCTTGCTTCCATTATCTCTAAATAAACTGGATTATCATCTATTAGATCAATTAAAACCTGCTCCATTCCCCTTGCCCTAGAGATTCCATTGATAAAATCCATATCTCCAGCAGTTCCGATGCATACTGCAAAACCCCCTTCCCTTAAAACTTTAGCATGCTTGTAAATAGTAGAATAATCAAACCAGTCTGCTTTTGGGAAATGAGAACGGTCAAGTTCTTTCAGCTCTAATATTCCCTCAAATGGCCTATATGCTGATTCAAGGTATTTACCATCTTCAAATTGCACATATTTATAATGCTCTCCAAAGTAGCCCTCAATACTGCCATCAGGAAATTTTTTTAGCTCTGGCCCTATATAGATAGGTTCAACATAGCGGAAATCATCGCCCAGAACTACCAATAGCTGCTCATCATTTTTTAGGCCGAAATGGTCTTTAATCATCTGGTTTACTTCAGGAGTGCCTTCATGTTTTATAGAAATTCTATCATATCCTTTTCTTTGACAAGTGCTAATAACTCTTTCTCTTGAATTCAAGTTGATCTCCTAATATTGACAAAACTATTTTCTAGTAATAATTTTCGTTAAAAATAATAAAAAAACAAATCCTATGCAGATCTAACTATAGATTTCAATCCAGGTGGAATACTTCTTCAAGCATTTCAGTCTCTGGTCCCAAAATGGATTTATCTTCCTTAATAAAATATTTATCCATATATTTTTGCCAGCGAGTATTAACATCCTTTTTTACTAGTTCCACCATCGCTTTTTCATAATTATCCGTTTCTAAATAAGCAAATAGTGTTCCATCTTTTCTAAAAAAAATAGAATAATTACTAATTCCAACATCTTTTATGGCTTTTATCATCTTTGGCCATATCTCATCATGAGCTTTTTTATATTCAGCCTTTAACTCAGGCTTAATTCTAAAGGTAAACCCAACTATAGCCATAATTCCTCCTTATTCTATTTTACCAAAGTTATAAAAAATACTGAGTATTAAAACAATCTATTTTACTGTGTAATCTTTTAATAATAGCTATAATCTGTAATAATATTTAACAATCCTAAAAGAGTCTTATCAAACTAAGGATCTTCATTAAATCTCATTTAATAAATTAAGCACTTCCTCTAAAATTTATATGTCTTAAAAAGATTTGTCATTTATAAAATTATTTAAACAATATATCTGTAATTAGGTTCATATTATCAGCAAAATGATAACCTTCAAGATTTTCATCTATCTCTTTTTCATGCTCAGCTAATTTATCAGCAAGTTTTTTGTACTTCCAGATTATTTTAACTCCTAAGTTAAGTGATTTTGCTCTATCATCCCTTGGAACAATAATATCAATAGAAGACCATCCTTTAAAGTCAGTTTTATTCAGGTAATAAAAAAACTCCAGTATTTCCCAGAAGTTTATAGTTCCAAATATCATATCAGGGTCTGCATTTTTATAATTTTCATTTAGGTGTATTTGAAATAGCTTGTTGTGAGAATCCAGTATAACAAGTGACTCTGCTATTGATTCTTGAGCCATAAAGGCATGGCCTACATCTATTACTCCACCTACGTTACTAAGTCCAACATCATTTATTAGCATCATATCTTTTCCTACATTGCTAACATATTGCTTTTGTCTGGGATCCTTTGATTTATATTCTACGGCTATTTTCATACTGCTGTTATATTCACCTATTTCTCTTATGGTCTCTACTATATTTTTCCATCCATCTCTATAGTCAGCTTGAAATGGATAGTCAAACCCATCATGGGCTGGCCATAGTAGCACACTATCTGCACCTACTGCTTTAGCAAAATCTATACCTTGTTTAAATAGCTTTACTGCTTCCTTTCTGATATTTGCTTCTGTAGTACTATAAGCACCATATCTCCATTTTCTGTCACTCCACCCTTCCACTGCAACATTTGAAACTTTTAAATTATAATCAGTAAGTTTTTTTACTAACTTGCCAGGATCAGAAGGCATGGGAGCTGTAGGAAAAAATACAAACATGCCAGATAGGCCCTCCATTTTAGACATTATTTCAAGCTGCTTATCCACACTCATCTCATCAAAGTATCCTCCAGGTACATATCTTTCTGCATAAGTTCCCAGACACCAAAGGTGTGCATCTACATTTAGTTTCATTTTTTCTCCATTCTTTTATACCTTATACAAGCTTGTTAATTTTTTGAATATACTAAAATAACATACTAGTAAAAGATTCTAAGAAAACAACTTTTATTTATCTTACCTTATCCTAGTTGTACTATCGATCTTCTCTTTGTTATAATCAAAATAATCAAACATAATTTTCAATATAATTAGAAAGTTGCAAAATAGAATAAATTACCTAATTTCAGAGTACTTATTTAAAACTCCAATTTTTTATCAATCTTTCTAAAAATACTATGCCTAATTAAAAGAATATAAATATGTGATGTGATATTATTGAAGGAGGAGTAGACTTAGAGCCTATCCCCCTTCAATTTCTATAATCCAACTATAATCAATTACTTAATTTGTACCAATACCAAATCATAATTCCTAATATACTTCTTTCCACTCATCAATATTTTCTGCATTAAATATAAAAGGCATACTCATAATAATAGTAGGAGCTTGTCCTTCAATTTCCTCTATTACTTTCTCCCCCATTCTTCCTCCATCAAGAGTTTCTCCAATAGCACCTGTAATTTCACCAGTCATCATAGCATGAGCAGCATAAACAGCTAAATAACCTTGATCAATTGGGTTAAATAAAGCCATCATTCCACAAGTCCCGTCCTTTACATATTCTGCCATTTCACTTGGCAACCCTAAACCAGTTAAGGCAATCTTACCGTTTAAGCCTGCATCTTTAAGTGCAACAGCTGTCGCAGCTATTCCTACTGTAGTTGGAGAAATTATTCCTTTAAGATCTGGGTAAGATTTAAATAAACCCATTGCTTCATTATAGCTCTTCTCACGTAGGTCATCACCATAAACTGTTGTTACAAGTTCCATTTTTTCATACTTTGGATCTTTTAATTCTTCTTTCATCCACTCAATAAATAAATTTTGGTTTGGCATTGTAGCAGCAGCACTTAGAATAGCAAATTCCCCTTCATAGTCCATCAACTCTCCAAGCATTTGAACTTCAATTCTCCCTAAACCTTCAGCCGAAGGATTATCTACATAAATATCAACCCCTTCACTCATTGGAGAATTCCAGGCAACAACCTTTATTCCAGCATCTTGCGCTTTCTTGCAAATAGGTATAAGAGCATCTGGATCATTTGCTACAGGAGCAATTACATCCACTTTTTGAGCAATAAAGGCATCTATTAAAGCAATCTGACCCTCAGCAGTAGGCGTATCAGGTCCTGTAAATATTACTTCATCACCTAATTCAGCTGCAGCTTCCTTCGCACCTTTCTCAGCTGCCTCAAAAAATGGGTTCCCAAGATTTTTAACTATCATACCTATAGTATAACCCTCTGCTGGTGCTTCTTTAGCTACCTCTTCCTCAACTGCTTCTTCTGCTGGTGCTGCTTCCTCTTCCACTTCTTCTGTTTTCTCTACTGGTACTTCTTTTTTACAGCCGTTAAGTGAAAAAGCCAATATCATTGATATGCTTAATACAATTACTAATAACCATAATAACGATTTTCTCATCATCTACTCCTTTACTAATTTACTTTTTTAATAATTTTAATTAGAATTGTTTCCGAGATTTGTTTTAGATGGTGACCCAATTTCTACTAGAGCAAATCTCTTTTTTCAGTCATATGCTACCTCCTTTTCCTCTTATTAATAATATTCTTTTTCTATCCATATCCTCCTTTCATCTCTAAATGTCAATTACACAAAATTAAGCCCGCCTTTTTAATTTCTTATTGATGTTAAACTCATTTAATACATTTGGTATCATAACCGAGAAAATTAATACAAGTCCAATTATAATTACAATCATACTAGCTGGAACATTTTTTAAACTTAAGCCATACCTAACAAATCCAACTAAGAAGAGTGAAAGAACTACTCCAGGTATTGTCCCTTCTCCACCATACATGCTCACACCACCAAGAACCACAATAGTAATTATTTCTAGTTCATAACCCAAAGCTATGCTTGGCCTAGAGACTCCTATACGAGATGTTAAAAATATCGCTGCAAGTGCAGACAAAAACCCTGAAATAGCAAATATTTTTAATTTAATACTATCCACGGGAACTCCTGAATAACGACAGGCATTCTCGTTAGTTCCAATTGAGTAAATATGTCTTCCAAAAGTTGTTTTATGAAGTAATAAACTAAAAATAACAGCCAGTATGATAAAAACTACAAGTTGAAACGGTATGAGTGTATCCCCAATATATCCTTGCCCGATATATGCAAAACCCTCAGGAAATTTAGTTACCGCTTGATCGCCAAGAATTATAAAAGGGATTCCTCGATAAAGTGACATAGTTCCTAATGTAACCACTATAGATGACAAACGAAACTTTGTAATTAAATAACCATTTATAAAACCACCTAGCGTTCCTGTTAAGAGACCTAATATAATACAAATTACTATATTTAGACCTGATTGATATGATACAGCCATCACTACTGATGACATTGCAATATTTGAGGCTACAGAAATATCAATATTTCCTGTAATCATAATCAGGGCCATAATTAACACAATAAACCCCTTCTCCATAAAATTAAAAGTCATATCAAAAAGATTGATAACATTAAGATAATATGGGGAAAGATTAGTATTTATAACATTTACAACGATTATTAATAGAACAAGTAAGCATTCCCGTCTTAAAAATATTCTTTTAAAAAAATTAATTCTAAAACTATCCACCATTATAATTCCTTTTCTCTCAATAATAGCACTTTCTGAAATCTTCTTTTTATTAATACATCAGTAATCACTGCAATTAAGATAACCAAACCTTGAACAGCTAGTTTTAAAAATGGTGATATCCTAACAAGATTAAGAGCATTATTAATAATACCAAGAAACAAAACTGCCATTAAAAGTCCTGGTAGTGTTCCTGATCCACCAGCAATATTCACTCCACCTATTACACAAGCTGCAATAGTTTGGAATTCAAATCCCATAGCTGAATCACTTTGCGCTGAAGCATACCTAGAGACCCATAACACTCCCCCCAGTCCGAAGAGAATTCCAGAAAGTGAATATACTAAAAACGTAATCTTATCTGTAGATATACCAACCATTTTTGATGCTTCACGGTTACTTCCAACCGCATATATTTGCCTCCCAATTCTGGTATGATTAAGGAGATAATAAAAAATAATAAATATAACTATCATAAAAAAAATCAAATTAGGTATTCCCAGAATTTTGCCCCTGGCAATTAATTTAAAACTTTCAGGCATCTCAACTGCATCTACCCACGCCCCTCCACTAATCATAAAAGCGAGCCCTCTATAAATACTCATAGTTCCCAATGTAGTTATTACTGGACTAACCTTTCCCTTCGATATCACAACTCCATTTAAAGCCCCAAAAAATAACCCATACCCAACACCCATTAAAATTGCAACTACTGGCTGTATATTCCAGTTCTTGCTAACAGTCATCGCAACTATCATTCCTACTAGTGCTACTCCAGACCCAACAGAAAGGTCTAAGTTTTTTGATAAAAGAACTACCATTTGTCCAACTGCTACAATAAACAATATTGATATATCAAGTAAAATAACGTTAAGATTACTCAAAGTTAAAAAATAAGGGCTACGCAAACTTACTATTAACACAAGTAATATAATAAAAATTAATATTCCTAATTCTCGAAACTTTACAAATATTAACAACAAATTTTTATTCCATGGCTTTTTATTCACACCAATTTTCCATCCTCTCTATACCTTGCACTTTATTACTTTAAAGTAATTTCTTTATCTGAAGTCACTTTTAGTGAAATTTCAAAATAAAAAAATCTTTATTAATCACTTGTTATTACCCACCTGCAGTAGATTCATTATTAATAGCTGCAGATAAAATCTTTTCCTGTGTAGCCTCTGGCCTCTCATAATGTTTCACTATATGTCCTTCGTGCATTACAATTATATTATCACTCATACCAAGTATTTCAGGTAATTCAGAAGATATCATTATAATAGCAACTCCCTTTGAAGCCATCTCACCCATAAACTGATGTACAGAGGCTTTAGCCCCGACATCTATTCCTTTTGTAGGCTCATCTAAAATTAGAATCTTTGGTTCTATAGCAAGCCATTTTGCTAAAACAACTCTCTGCTGATTACCACCAGAAAGCTGGATTACTTTTTGCCACACACTTTCTGCACGAATCTTCAATAGATCAAAAAAATTTTTTGCAGTTCCTAATTCAGAAGAACTATCTATCCAACCCATTCGAGCAAACTTATCAAGTATTGGCAGTGTTATGTTCCATGCTATTGTCATAGGTAATAAAAGACCGTATTGCTGTCTATCCTCAGGTAGATAGGCAATACCCAACTCCATCGCCCTTCGAGGATTATCTATAATAACTTCCTTATTATTTACCCATATTTTTCCTGAATCTGCAGGTTCAACTCCAAAAATAGCCTTCGCAACATCTGTTCTTCCTGCTCCAACAAGCCCAGAAAAACCCAGTATTTCACCACTATGGAGGCTAAAAGATATATCACTAAACTTACCTATTTTTGTTAATTTATCAACTCGAAGAACTTCCTTTCCTATTTTGACATCCACTTTTGGAAAAAGATTTTTTACTTCTCTACCAACCATCATTTGAATTAGTTCATCTGAGGTTACATCTGATACTTTCCGTGTTCCCACATAATTACCATCCCGCAGAACAGTTACCCTATTGGCTATCTCAGATATTTCTTCGAGTCTATGTGAAACAAAAATAACTGAAGTACCTGCTTTACAGAGTCGTCGCACAATTTCAAAAAGCTCATCAGTTTCATGAAGAGATAATGCAGCAGTTGGTTCATCCATTATTAAAATTTTTGCATCCATTGAAAGTGCCCTTGCAATTCCTATCATCTGTTGTTTTCCCCCACTTAAACCACTCACTTCTGATTGTGGATTAATATCAACTCCCAGCAGATCAAATATTTTTTTAGCTTTCTCGTGCATCTGCCTCCACTTAATTTGCCCCAATGGAACTCCAACTTCATGACGACCTATAAATATATTTTCTGTTACATTAAGATCTGGGAAAATTATAGGTTCTTGATAAATTGCAGAAATCCCATGCTTCTGAGCTACTACTGGGTTAACTAACTCAACTGTTTTATTCATTAAAATAATCTCTCCCGAATCTGGCTGATGTACCCCAGTTATAATTTTTATAAGAGTTGATTTCCCGGCTCCATTCTCACCCATAAGAGCATGTACTTCTCCACCCCTCAGGTCAAAACTAACTCCATTAAGAGCCGTTACACCAGGAAAAGTCTTTATTATTTCCTTCAATTTTAGAACAAGTTCACCCATATTTTATCCTTTATTCTTCTAATCAAAGCTCCGTAATAAAAATATATTACTGAATAATAATTATTTTATGAACTCATATCTACGACTACAAATTTATAAGACTATAGATAATACCTAAAAAACGTTTTTAAAAACGTTTTTCTATGTTAAATCAATTTTACTAGCTTGTCAATATGCTTTCAGATACTTTCTTAGATGAGGCAATAGGTAGGTACCCCAAACTAAATTCTTTAATTCTTTTCAGTTAAAAAATAGGGATATTTTTTGGAAATCTACTTTAAGATTCCCACTTAAAATTTAAAAATCTTTTCTTGGCGGTGGTCCTACTGATTCTCTCTCAACTATTTGGGTTGGTAAAACTATATTTTTATTTTTTATTTTTTTACCTTCCACAATATCTAAAAGTAGGCTCATAGCTTTCGAACCCATTAACTTTTTTGGTTGTTTTACAGTAGTAAGAGGAGGGTCAACAAAATTACTAAAAACTATATTATCAAAGCCAACAACTGATATATCACTAGGAATTTTATATCCTTCTTCTTTAAGCGCTTTTATTAGCCCATAGGCAAGAAAATCTGCTATAGTTATAAAAGCGGTAGGTACATAACCTTTTTCTAAAAATTTCTTTACAACAGTATATGTACCTTCTATCTCTCTTAATCTAATGGATTCATCAATTATAACAAACTTTGGATTATATTGGATTTTATTCTTTTTTAATCCATTGCAATAACCAGTATATCTTTTCCTTACAGTACCTTGTTCCTTAAATGAGAATGTTAAATAACCTATCTCCTTGTGACCAAAACTGCATAGATAATCAACTGCCATCTCCATTGCTAAGGCATTATTTATTAAGACTGATGGAATTTTGGGGTCGTTAACTTCTCTATCGATTACTACTACTGGTACCTTTCTTTCATTTATTTTTTTAATATGGTCATAATTATTAAAACCACAAAAAAATATTAACCCATCTATAAACTGATCTATTAAAACATTCATCTGCCGTTCTTCTTCTTCTACATCATAGAAGGTACAACCTAGTATAAGTGTGTATCCTCTATTCCTAGCAACCTCCTCCATTCCCCTTATAACTTGTGAAAAGAAAGGACTACTAATATCAGGAACAATTACTCCTATCGCTCTTGTACTCTTAGTTCTAAGTCCCCGAGCGATTATATTTGGCCTATAATTTAGCTTTTTAATAGCCTTTAATACTTTATTCCGAGTTTCTGGTTTTACAAACCTGGTTTTATTTATAACATTAGAAACGGTAGAAATAACTACACCAGCTTCTTTTGCTATGTCCTTTATAGAAGGGCTTTTAAATTTGTTCTTCAATTTTTTCTTTCTAAGATAATTTTACAAATAATAAAACTAAAAACCATATAATAGCATAAAAACGATTTTATTGAAACCATAATTCATATTTAATTTTTATATTTTAATATCTCTTTAAAACATATATGTACATGTAATATGATAAAGGCAAGTGGATAAAAGATACAATCTAAGTTAATATAAATAATTTTGCGCTTAACAGGGGCAGAAAAAGTTTCTTCATTATTTTGTTAAATATTTGGGGTTAAATTTTAATCAGGTAAAAAAATATTCACCAATAAAATTCTCCACTTCTGACGTTACTTAATCAGCTCAACCTTAATTAAACTTTCAATTTTACA
>Ga0307378_10006786_pt1 | contig 15560 bp, 8 predicted proteins | sample UN1MG_FD_202238 | JGI IMG/M metagenome (GOLD analysis project Ga0307378, IMG submission 202238) | Soil microbial communities from Risofladan, Vaasa, Finland - UN-1 | ecosystem: Environmental > Terrestrial > Soil > Coastal area > Acid sulfate soil | place: Finland: Risofladan, Vaasa | collected... | reverse complement strand
GCCGTGAGGTTTGTTTCGAATATTGTAGCGGACCCCACTCCGCTCGCAGCACCTGTTTCTCCTGCTGAAGAGGCACCAGTAACATTGTTGACCGTCAGTCTCTCGGTTATGTACACCTCCCATACCCCCTAAAAGATACGGGAAGCCTACGCCGAGGTTCCTGGCATGCCCAACAGTACTGGAATTACTTCAGCCGTCGCACCAACGTTCAGCGCTTTGCCGATCATTATGGCCTGGGAGCTGGCTCCGCCGTCGTCTATGTCCGGTGCGGCACCCGCGCCCGTGGCGATGCTAACACCTTCCCCGACGGCGCCGAGGCTTCCGTCCATGCAGAGCATGTTGGCGACGCCATCGGTCATGACGTCGACCCTGACGGAGCCCACTTCGTCGCCGTTCATAGCGAGCCTTGCGTTGTTCGCTATAGTGTAGGCGGCGACGGTGGCGGCAACCGTGAGCTCGTTCGTGATCCTGTTCACAGCGGTGATGGTGAGGACCTCGCTATTAGGCGCGTCGTCCCAGATCTGGCACGTCCCAATGTTGAACAGAGAGGCGTCCAGCACCGTGATGGTGGTGGGAACAGCGCTGATGGCGACGTCGACGGCGAGAGCTGTCTGGCTGGGGTTGTCGACGCAGATCCCTGCGAACGCGGGCTCGTTGTCGATCGCCACGTTCGTGCGGCCTGCGGTTTCATCCCATGCCATGGCGTAGCCTTTGCGGGCGTGGATGGTGTCGGTGACGGGTATGGACACGATGTTGCCTCGGGCAGGTCCATATCCGGTTCCGTGAGTGTAGAACTCGATTTGGTCGATCTCCAGGATGTTGGCGTTGTCTCCGGCTTCGCTGTACCATCCGACCCCCCAGACCTCTGAGAGGTTGTCTGATTCGAAGCCTGCGGCCCTCGTGAACCTGGTGAGGTCGAGCTCCATGTACCGATAGGGCTGCGCGCCTCCATCGATGTACTGGGCTTCGAAGAAGTCGATGGCCATCGCACGGTTGGCGTAGAGGAAGTTGCCCTCCTTCGTGAAGATGTAGAAGGCTATGTCTCCGGGGTCCCACTGGTTTCCGGCTCCAGTCCTGTACCACATACCCACATACTTCGCCCATCGTACGTCGATGGAGCTGGCGAGTAGCATGTAGACCGCTCTGTCAGAGGCGGCCACGGTCTGGGTTAGCCGGATGCTGTTAGCTCCGACTCTCCCCGAACCGACCGCTGCGACGTCGAGCTGACCGCTTGTCTGCTCCGTGAAGTCGCCGACGGTTTCACAGTCCCCTCCCGGGGGGACCTCGGCTCGCTGGTACTGGGGCTTGATGCCGTAGAACGGGTTCATGACATGAAGCTGTTGCTTGATCTCTACTGGGTGCTTCTTGTAGTTGGTTGCTTTAAACTCTAAAGCTTGTCTCATTCTTTTCTTTTCTCCTAACCTTTTTTTGCTCTCCCCGCATTTTCGCTCTCCGCGGGAAGCGTCCAGAGAGTTCCATATCGCCTTTAGGGCGCGGTTCGGGCCATTTCCCCCAGCTCGTTTAAAAAAAGGTAGGCTGGCTACCTGTCAAGATACTTAGAACGTAAATGTTGGCGTTACCCAGGCACCCGCTGTTATCTGGCGGACTCCGCCGGCACCTCTGTGCACGACGGCCATGTCGAACCGGCGGCTGTAGTAAGACTCCAACAGCGGGTAGTCGCTGTAGGGGCCCTGCCATAGCTTGAGGCCTCGAGCCTTGGCGTTCACGGGTTCTCTGAAGGTGATTGGTTTGACCCTGCTCTCGATGGCTAGCATGTAGCCAGCGGGGATCCAGTCATCCTGTATGAGAGTGAAGCCTTGGAACTGCTTTATCACGTCGAAGCCTTTTGTCGCCACTGTCTCGACGATGCTGTTTGCCGTCATCGCGGACGTCCAGCCTGCAAGGTTCTCACAGGCCTCAACTTCCTGGTTGTTCATGAAGAGATATAGGCTTCCGGAGTATCCATGCTGCCGGATATCTCTCTTCAACGCAGAGAAGTCGCTGAGCGCGATGTTGGCTGCACCCGAGGGGACGAAGTGGTTGTGAGCTGCGCCGAAGGTGTTACCCTTCCAGTTTGGCGGAGCTCGCATGCCTGCCGCGGCCATGTTGCCGTCCCACCATCCGATGGACTGTGCGCCAGTCCCGGGGGTCAGGGCCCTGAACATGAACCGTCTGGCCATGAGCCTCTGGTCGGCTGAGAGAGCCTCACCCTGAGTTTCCCTGAGTTCGTCCGCTGTGCTGTCTTGGATCGCCTTCTTGGTGAAGGCGAAGCCCAGCTCGAACTCTTGGAGGGGTATGGATATCTCCATGGCTCTCATCTTCTGCCAGTCCTCTAGGTAGCCTTCGGCGGCAGTGACGAATTCCATGTTCCTTTGCCAGACTCGGACGGTTTCCTTGGTTGTGTTCTTGGTGAACTGGGACATCAAGCCCCATTCCACTTCGTTGTAGACTTGGACGCCTTCCTGGAACTCCTTGTAGAGCATCCGGGTATCGATATCGTCGTAGGAGAACAGCCCCTCTATAGTCAGAGGCTTCTCTACACGAAGCGTTCCTTGATCGGCGTTAAGGTTGGGATCAGTATATGACATTTATATCAACCATCCGCTGCCGGCGTCGGCACGTTACAGAAGATTTTGTCAGCTTCTACGGCGAAGCCACAGACCACACCGACGGCTGCGAAAGTTGTCGAGGGCGCAGAGCCCGCGGCTACGTTGCCAGTATAGATCCTGGCGCCGATGGTCTGAGCGGTGTCGACTTCCATGCGACACGTGGTCACAATGGTCAACTCCGCTCCCGTTACAACTGTGGTCAAAGCCCATCCATGGACGACGTCGCTCTTGCCTGCGTCGACTCTCCAAGCTGTTCCGGCAGCCGAGACTCGGACGCTCATGCCTGAGGTGATGGCCTCTCCGGCTGGCACCTTGATGGTGGTCCGGATGTCGTACATAGTGATTCCTTCACTTGCTACAGCCATCAGTTATTCGCCTCCAGGAAACCGAGCTTGCTGCGATCCGCCTTGTCTTGGATGAGTCCGCTGAGGCCGTGGAGCTCGATGAGTTCTTTCTTCCTCGCTACGGTGAGGTCGTTACCCGCTACTTCACCGGGTTTAAGAGAGGCCACGATTCCAACGTCCCTGTGGACTGAGATCTTCTGTGTGTTTCTGAAGAAGTTGAGGAACTCGGTGCGATCCGCCTCGGGCATCTTGGCAGACATCTTGATGAGAGCGTCCCTCTGCACGGGGGCAACGGCTTTCTCGCTGATGAGTTTCTCCACTTCCGTGGAGACTTCGGCGAGTTCCTTCAATCCCTCGAGTTCGGTGACTCTCTCAGTAAGTGTCTTCATCTGGGCCTTGACTTCCTCGGGGAGTTTGGCGAGTTCATCTGCACCCTCTGCCTTTGCAGGCTCCGGGTACTTCTTCTTGAACTCCTCCGTGCACGTCGCCAGGTCCTTGCCCCCTTCCATGCAACTCTTCATGAAGGCTGCGCGGTCGGGCTTCGCTCCGTCCTCTGCGAGTTCCTTCTCCTCATCGGGGTCCTCTTCCTCCTTTTCAGGCTTCACCAGTTTGGTGATGGCTGCAAGGAGGTCTGCGTTGGACATGTCCTTCCCGATTCCGAGTAGGGTCTTGACTTCAGCGAACTTGTCGGGCTCCATGTTTTCCTCTAGGTATGTCATTAACTCTGTCATCTTCGTTGAGGGGTCATCCCCCTCTTCCAGCTCAAGTGCTTCAAAATTTACGATCTTTTCGTTAGCGTCATCTTTTCCGTTTTTGGACAAAGATAGTTTCTCCAAACCTAGGAAATGGTGACAGCCCTTATAACATATACCGACAGGTGGTGCCGACAACAAGCTAATTATCACGAAATGAGAGTAACTGCCAATATAACATAATTACTCTCGTATAGTTAATATACAATATATGAGAGTAACTTAACCATTCTGTTTTATCGATTCTTTCACGGAATGAATCCGAAATACATTCTCTTTAAGGGGAAAAGAGTTGTTTTCATTTGAGGATAACAACTGTCTACAGGTATACCTTGGGGAGCACAAGTTACTCTCAGGGAGTGGGAACGGTCATATCGGCCTCTTCAGCCTCCTCACGGGGTAGTCGGAGTTGACTTCATCCAACAGGTTATGCTTTTTCAGCTCCACGCGGACCTCGACCCATTCATCTGCGTGGATATGCCTCTGCCTGAGGCCTTTATGTCGCATATCGTAGGCCAGCTCCCCAGGAGGATCTTCGCCTATGACCGTCCCCTTATAGTAGACTAACGGGCCCCCCATGATTATTTTGCTGTGGTCGATGCCCCTCTTCCTCATCGTTCTGATGTTGCCCCGGCACTCCCCTATCTCGGTCTGCGTCTCCCCGTAGCCGCCGCTTATCAGCTTCAGCGAGTAGTTGACGTCGGCTTCATTCAGGATCTTGATGCTCCTGATGATGTCCTCGAAGTCATGGGGCTTATTCATCCTCTGCAGCAGCGGATCCGTCAGAGCCTCCAGTCCGGCGAAGAACTGGTCCATCCCGGCCTGTTCGAGCAACATCAGGCGCTCCTCGGTCAGCTCGCGCAGATTGATATTCCCCTGAAAGGGATAGGGGTTTTCCTCCATCAGGCAGAAGTATTCCCATATCCAATCAATATCCGTCGTCAGCTGGGCGCTCAGAAGTTGAAGAGGAATTGGACGAAGGAGCTTCAGGTACTTATCGGTCGTCACCCGAAGGTTGGTCAGGTCTGTGGCAACCTGTTCGGCGGGCCTCATCCTGAACGTGCGGTCTGTGACCGTTGACCCACCCCAGACACAGAAGTTACACCTCCATGGGCACCCCCTTGAGGCCTGGTAGATCACGCGGTCATAGTGGAACCAATAAGAGGGCGGGACGAGATCCCAGTTAGTCCCCTTTATGTCGTGGATGCAGGTCCTCAACGGCTCCCCTTTATGGAATTCTCCATCATCCATCCATGCAGTGCCGCTGGAGCGGGTCCTCCATTCGATGAGCTCATCCTCCTGGAAGTCGGAGAAAACCGCCTCGGGCTCAGAGTAGACCACACAGAAGGGATTAGGCTCCAGGCGGGCATAATCCTCCATGTACCCCGGGGGAACACCTAAAACAGCCTTAGGGATGTCCCCGCAGATCTTCGACATAACGGAATGAAGCTCTCTAGCGACCGTGAAGGAGGGGAACAGGGAGTAGACGATCAGATCCGGCTCCATCTTCAGCAGGCTCTCCACCGGGTCTATGGTCAGATCGAGGAAGAAGGCGTCCTCCATCTGTGATGCCGCAGCGAGCAGAGCAGCCGGCAGATACCGCGAATGGACGAGGCCCCAGCAACAATCCTCCGCCAGGCTGAAGCCCTCAGACACCCGGGGAGGGACAACGAACGCTGTCTTCATCCCTTTTATACAGCAGGCTGGGGCTCTTATGATTTTTGCCCAGGGGCAAAATCATTCAGGGATACTGAACTCCTCAACATCATCCATGGTGAACTCCGGATCCTCATCCTCAGTGGATACCCATATCCGCATCTTCCCGATCGACGTCAAATAATTCTCGAGGGCCTCATCCATCTTCTCCTCCCAATACTCCATCGCCGACTCATGTGTGGTGATCACCTTAAAATCCATGGGCGCCACTCGAACCGCCACATCATGGGGGCTGAAGATGCGACGAGCGTACATGCTGGCCACCGTGCCATAGGTCGTCGCCCTCCGGATAGCGAGGGGCGTTCCATCGATGCCCTTCCACTGAGAATAGGCGGCGATCTCATTCGCGAGCAACCAAGTCCGGACGTCGTTCATCACACCGCCTATGATCTCCTCGAGGGCAGCATCTCCGATGACCACTTCGTCAAGGTGAACCACACCGTTGAGGAGTTCCCGATCAGTCCAGAAGGGGTAGGGATGGCGGACGACGAACTCCGCGAACAATTCTCTGGGAGCTTTACGGCTGGCAACGAAGAATGCGGGCAGGTTCTCCCATCCCTGACCGACCTCGAACCCCACAATCAGGTTCACTGAACCTGCATTATATCTTGTAGAAAAACCGGCGAGGAGATTCACCGAGCTTGAGGCCCGAACGTCAAATTCCACTAACAGCTCTACCGAAGCTTCATGCTGGACGATGAACTCTCCTAGCAGCTCCGCGGAGGTTTCCTGCCTGACGTCGAAGGCACCGAGGAGGCCTTCTGTTGACGTGCGTCGGATGTCAAACTCTCCTAGCAGCTCCACGGGAACTCCGACGTATTGGACAACGAATGCCCCCAACAAGTTCACCGGAGTGCCCACATGTCTGACGATGAAATCTGCGAGGAGGTCGGCCGTGGTTTTCTGCCTTACGACGAACTCGGCGGCGAGACTCCGTGTGTCGCTGGGTCTGACCACGAATTCGGCGGAAAGACTCGTTGTATCTGCGTGCCGGATGATGAATCCGCTGTGGAGGTCGACCGAGGCCTCATGACGAATGATGAGTTGACCGAAGAGATTGACCGAGACCTCCTGTCGAACATCGAATTCTCCAAGAAGATTCAGAGAGACCTGGCCATCAAAGGAAGCAGGGAGTTCAACACTATCATCCTGACGGACAATAAACTCACCGGGCATATCCAGTGAGACCTGGCCCTCGAAGATGGCGTGGAGCTCTACCAAGCCTGAGTGCCGGGCGACGAACTCACCGGGAAGATCCTCCTGCCACTGTTTGACGACGAACTCTCCATGGAGATCTTCAGAGCCCTGGCCAACCTCGAACTGCGCGGGCAGATCCTCTGAGCCCTGTCCAACCTCGAACTGCGCGGGCAAGTCCTCAGAACCGCGATCCATGACGTAGAAGCTGGCTACAAGATCAGCCGAATCATCGAAGACTTCGTCGAATACGACCCAGACGACTAGGGGCGCGCTTATAGTAGATCCTGTTGAGAGTGTGCTAGGCCAGCTGCTGTAAGCGTAGTTGTACCACTGATGCCCTCCACCCGCCGGGCCGATACCATACCTTCCAAGGTCCATGTTCTGCGCGAGTTTTATGGTCTGCGGATCGATGGCCGGTTGTCCCGTGAAGTAAGCGGGCCCCGAGGTTACTATGCCGTCGCCGGTGACAGTACCCTCATCTGATTCGGCTAGAAGTTGATTGCTGGCGTTGTATATGGCTACCTTGAACTTGGCTCCGTTCGCTAGGTAGGTTTTGATATATCCCCTCAGTGGGATGCCCTTATTCGGCATCGTGAAGGAATCGTACTTGATCTTGTTGGCGGCGTTGCTGATGTATCCATAATAGGTGGAATAACCTACCGTGAATTCGCCCAATCAACTACCTCCGGAGCGTCTAAGCCAAGGAGATGAGATCAACTATCCGCGATCATCTCCGCGTCATGGATGTAGGGGCCGGCGATCTTGCCCGCCCTCACTTCGCGCGCGGGCTCGAACCGCTTCAGGATTCTCGGATGGTAAAGCCAGACCGTATCCTGGTCTCCGATGAGGGCCTTCCACTCCTTCTCCGACAAACCATGCTTGAGACCCTTCGCATCTTCCGCAGCCACCTTCTCGGGGAACCCCTCAACATAGAGGGCGTACACCTGTTCCTCATTACCCAGAAGTATGGCTTGCTTCGCGTACTCACTGTAGGGCTTCATCCGGACGATCACATCGACGTCACCCGAGAGCAGCCCACCGATAAGATGCTTGGGGAACACGGCCAGAGGATTACTCCCACCGAGCGAGACCTCGTCCCCGTCGAAGAGGGCCACTGCGTTCGGCGCGATCCCTTTAAGCGTCTCGTTGAGCTCCTCATACGTCTTCTCCAGGTGGCCTACCTGTGTGAAGAAGATCTTCGGAATATCCGCCTCCTGAGCCCACCTGATCTGCGACTCCATTGACGCATGTCCCTTACCGCCGCTGAGTGATGTGCCATCCCCTATGTAAACGTCGACCCCCTTCAGAGCGCCCTCCAGACTCGGTATCGAGAGCACGGAGCTCCCATGCCAGACGGTTTTACCACCGAACTGCACCTTAAATCCGAGGGCTGTGGCCCCGGGCTTTCCATGTGCAACCGGGACAGATGTTACCGTGAAGGCGCCCATTTTGAAGGGTTGCCCGGGGGTGACGACGAATCTCTTAAAGTTGTAGATCTCCTCGAACTTGCCCTTCTGTTGGCTCAGCTCCTTGTAATGGCGGCGGATGAAGGCCCACACTTCCTTGGTGGCGAAGACAACCGGCTTCAGCCCCCTCAGTTCATGAAGACCGCCGACGATGTTCTCATGGCCGTACTCGAGTAGAACGTATTTCGGCTTCGCTCCTCTGGCACCCACCATGTCGAGGATGCCTCTCGGTGCATCGATGAGGAGGTGTTCACCACCAATTCCGAAGAGTGTCGACGTGAAGTTCCGACGGCTCTTTCCTCCGGCTTCTGCCTCCTTGCATTGTGCACAATCGTCTTGGGGGATGCCTGCTCCGGAGCCCAGAACGGCGATCTCGCCACCCAGGCCGAGCTCCTTTGAGGCCCGCAGCCGACGGGCTTCCGTGTAGCCCCGGCGTGGTAGCTCGAACCGTGTCATCCAGTTCTCGATGGTGGACCGTGGGATCCCTGTCTCGTCGGAGATCTCTTGGGTACTCATGGAACGCTTGTAATAGCGATCCTCCAAGAACTTCTCGATCGTCATGCCGAATTTGTAGATTTTTCCCTCGAGGTCCGCTATTGTACCCATCCTCGCTTCGACGGGAGTGCAGGTCGGACATGCGCCCTTCGGGACCACGGAGAGCCCTTCGCAGATTCCGCCGATGATGTGGTCATGCTGGTGCTCCGGATCCCAAACCGTCTCGGGGAGGACCTCGATGCTGAAGGCGGAAAGCTTCTTGTCTAAGATGAGCTGCATCGCCAGCGGATGCCAGATCACCGCTTCCACCCAGGCCCAGCCCGTTTTATCGTCGAACCATCTCTTGTTGACGAAGCCGACGACGTCACCTTTGAGCGGCCCGTGCATGACCACGACTGGCTGCCGGAACATGGAGGGCCAGAAGGCTTTGATGCCCTGCTTCGTGAAGAAGCTCGGCTTGCCGTCCATTGGGACGACTTCGCCGGGCTTGATTGCGGGGCCCGTGAGTATGAGGAGGTCTCCTCTCTGCTCTATTTTCACATCCTCATCGGTCCCACACATGATGACCCTGCGTCCGGCGGAGAGGCGCATCGCCTTCTTCTCCGGGGGGTCCATCTTCTGGAAGACCCAGGAGTCCCCGGATTCCTTGACGAAGATGTACCTCCCCCTCAGGGTCTTCCCGTCGAACTGAATCATCAGCCGGTTATTCGAGTCCTCGAGGAGCTGTACTCCCCCTTCATCACTCGTATCGAACTCGGTCTTGATCTTCTTGACCATGCTCGCCGAGTGTCCTGGATTGAGCTCGCCAGTCGTAGGGATGAGTTCCTTCAGATCTGCCTCGACTCGACGTCGTGCCACAATGCCCTCCTGCTCGAGGGGATTGGCGTCTCTGCCGAAGTCGAAGGCGTCATGAACCTTCTGGCCGTCATGGAGTATGAGCAGATATCGCGTCACGGGGAGCCCGCGCCGGACTTCTGGGCCTCTATGGAACACCCTCTTTACAGCGAACTGCAGGGAAGCCGAGAGCTTGAGGGGCTTTCTCTTGAGTTCGTCCTTGACGAGGGCGTCACGTATCTCCTCGGCATTTTTGGCATTCCAGTATCGCCAGGATTTCGGGATCTGTTCTCTAACCGATTTCGGGAGAGCGGAGATACCCTGTGGGGGCATCCAGTTCTGCGTCACAGCCCTATTTGAGATGGTGTAGGGGAGGTCCTCCCGCTTCGTGAAGAAGGTCAGCCACGCGAATGCTTCCTTGACCCCCCACGACTTGCGAGTGGGGATCTTCCTTATGACCATCCTCTTCTGACCGATCTTATCTCCCTTGAGGAAATACTCGTGGAAGTAGGACTTCTGAGCGCCCCATTCGACGGTGCCCTTATCCAGGATGATGAGTTGGCCCTTCAGCTCTTTGGTAGCGCCGACGGCGCCGGCAGGGACTTCCTGTTCGTAGTCGAGCCAAGCTGGAGACATCACAGACTTGCCTTGGGTGAGGATCTTCTTGTTAGGGTCATCCAAGATCGGCTCGATCTCGTCCTTCCAGAGTTCCTGGGTAAGTGCCTTGATCTGGCTGAAGGGCAGTTCCTGCACCTTCTTGGCGAGCGTCTTCCTCAACGCCTTCCCCTCAGAGGTCGAGTCCAGCTTCTTCGAGAGATCCTTCAGGGGGAGTTTCATGTCCTGCTCGGTGATGCCGACCTGGGTCCGCATCTCAGGCTTCACCCGTTTCAGGAGCACGCGGACCAAGCTCTTACCCGCGTCGAGGGTCCATCCGATGGCCTGGCTCTTGCTGAGCATCATCCTCAGATCGCCGTGGACGCTCAGGCCCCTCACGTGTAGCTGCAGAACCCAGCGCATGGCCTTCTCGCCTTCAGGGTAGGTCATGTAAGCGTCCTGCAGCATCAGAGGCTTCTCCAACGGAACACAGGCTCCGCAGCTCAGCTTCATGCAGAGCTCAGCGATCTCACTTCGATTGCTCTGGAGGAATGTTCGGAGCTCCAGCACGTTGAACGCAACCTCATTCGGAAGCGAACTCTCTTGGAGATACATGGGCCTAGAAAGGGCGTCTCCAAGAGTGAGGGCGCTGTTCACCGTGAAGTCGATGCCATTCTCCAGCATCTTCTCGAGTAGCTCCCGCTTCGTCTTCGTGCCGACTATCTGCTCGATGCCGAGGGTCTTCAACTTCTCGAGGACGCCGTCCGAGTTCTGGAGATATGTGTATTCATCCCCCGGGATGGCGAGCCAAGATGCTTCGCAGCATGCGAGAGGGGAATGGATGTCATATCGGGCGGATACCAGGTATGCCGACGCCTTCTGTTTTTGCTTCGCCGTCTCGGCGATCGTCTCCGCTGTCTGTGCAGGATCCGGACGGGCCTTATCTTCTCTGACTTCGAGGACCTGGGGATGGAACCAGTGATAGGCCCCCTCACCGAGCTTCCGGATGTCCTTGACACTCACCCGTATGATGTCCCCGACCTCGGCCTTCTTCTTGGTGTTGAACGTCTTGCCGAGAACCGCGTAAGTCTTCCCCTTCCACTTCACGAAGTCCTCCCCTCGAGGGGAATCGAGAGGGGCAGGCGGCGCCTCTCCATCGCCTTCAACGGGCCCGATGGCGCCAACGTAGTTGAACGTCCCGCCATCTCTGTTGACTCCAACCACCATGGCGTCTATCTCGAACGCCGACTTCATCTTGGCCCATAGGGGCGTGTTCCCTGATAGCCGGTATTTTGAACTCCCCTCCTTGAACATGGCGCCCTCGCTGCCCGGGATCTTGGCAGCCTCGCCGGCGAACTTGACCATTTGCTCCGCAGATGTGGCCCAGTTGACCTTGTTCTCCCAGATGTGGAATTTGAAGTCGGCAGCCGACTTGGGGATATCCCTCACTGGGAACTCGAGGCCATGAAGCCTGGTCCGGCGTTCCTCGTAGGGCTTGGCGTGGAGCGGCTCCCCATCAATGTAGAGAACATCGAAGACATGGATCGCCCATCGGCTGTCGTCGACGGGGGCTTTTGCTCCCTTGGCGAATGCAGGGACTGCACCAGCTCGTCCAAGATTTGTGAGGTCCTCGTCGTAGGGCGTCGCCTCCGTATCTATGACGTAGCTCTTGGCCGCAGAGCGCTTGATGTCCTCTACTATGCTGGGCAGCTGCTTGGTGATGTCGTGCCCCGACTCGGTGAAGATCCTCGCTTCGTCTCCCAGCTTGTGGAGTTGGGCTCTGAAGCCATCAACCTTAACCTCGATGGCCCGCTTTCCGGGAGTCCGGAACATTTCTTCCGCCAAGTCCTCAACGGACTCGAGACCGAAGACCTCGCGTTCGGAGTAGCCCTTCTTCGTGGTCTTCATCTGGGCAAAGGGATACAGGGGCTCGATCTGCTTCCGCTTCGTCATTAAGCTAAAGCGTTCATCCGCTGACAGGTTCTCCCATTTGCCTGAGTCCACGAGCTCTCGGATTTTGGCGTCGGCGCCTTCGGCGAGTTTCAGCTCCTTGTCTCGATTATACAGGTACCAGTCGGCATTCCCCGTCACCGGATACCCCGAAGAATTCGGGATCAGGAGGCAGGGGCCCTCTTCTCCCCTCAAAAAGTCGATAGCGTCTCTCCGATTGTTGAAGTAGAGGGACGGGGCTAGCTGGATCGATTCCGAAGTCTGGATCTTGTTCATGAAGTGGTGGCGTTCTTGCGCGGTCTGGGAGATGTGTTCCGACTCGCGCCACCAGATGAGGTCAAGCATGTAGTAGACGTACCCACCCTCTTTCTTGGTGAGATAGCCGTCCATGATGAAGGTCTTCGGCTCCTCGAGGGCGAGGGCGGCTTCGATGAGACTGTCCGGAAGATCGATCTCCTCGAGGTCCTCACCGAAGGCTATGATCTGCGTCTCCTTCCGGTGTACCATCGCGCGGAGTCCCCCCATCTTGGTGACGTAGTATCCGTCCTCCAGGAGGTCTCTGGGATCGTCTATTGCGTGCGTTGGCTGTGCCGGCTTGATTGGAGCCATCGGGCTGATGTTGTATCTGGGCTCCATGGGCATTGGGTTCTTCACGGGAACCGCCCAGAGCTCGTATGCGGGGATGTAAGGCCCGTTGGGATCCCCTCCATCCCAGACGAAGTCGACTGTTTCCTTCAGCCCCTCGGGCATCGTTTCGAGGAGCTTCCCCCGGTAGTCTTCGTTACGTGTCGAGTGGACCATCAGATCGAGGTCGGCATTCTCCTTCCCCAGCACGGAGCTGCCGATGAGGTTGATGAAGGCGGGGTCCACCAGGAAGCTCTTGCGCTCCTGAAGGAACTTCTCCAAGTCGCCGCCGAGCTCCAAGATGGATACGTTGATGGGAGTCTTATGGTTGATCCCAGAGTCCAAACGCCTCTCAGCCATCTCTGCCACGACCATGTCGTGGAGCTTCTTGAGCTGCTGCTTGCTGATGAAGAGCTCGTTCCCCCGACTCACCGTCTTCTCCCACATGTGCATCCAACGGTGGTCATCCAAGATCACCGCATCGGGGTCCTTCTTCCAGACATCCTTGCCTGCGAGAGCAGCTTCGGCCTTCTCTTTGTCTATCAGTTTGAGGCCAAGCAGATTCGTGGCTAGGAACTCAAGGCGATAGAGTCCGAGCCAGAGTTCCGGCTGCCCGATGAACTGCATGAAGACGGGGTCCTGCCCCTCGATCTTATGCTTCAGCCAGCCACAGTAGGCGTCGACGTCTTCAACCTTGCCCTGGTTCTTCCTCTTGCAGTCCGCGAAATCCTTGTACGGCCCGAACGGCATCAGATCTCGGCCTCCTCAACGGGCTCTTCCTCTTTCTCCGCGGGTGCGTCTACGTCCTTCCGGGCATCCTCCTTCAACCGATCCTTTATCTCAGCATTCGCAGGCGGGAACTGGAGGTCCTCTCTTATCCACGGCTCATCGATGTAGATCACCCTCTTGTCGATGCCGTCGTAGATCTTCCTGATTACAGCCTGTTGGTCAAGCGTTGTCAGGGGCTCGAACATGAATTTGGGATAGACTTCTACGCTCCAGTTGAGGTCCGTGATGGTCTGCAGCATGATGTCCATGATGTTCGTCAGCTCGAGCCTGAAGTCGGCGAAGCGCATCATGAGCAGATCGAGAGGAACCTTGGAGCTGTAGGTGCTGCCGCCTCCCGAGAAGATGGGCTCTCCGATCAGCATTCGCCGGAGAATCATTCCATCGTGATACTTGATGTACTGCTCGAAGGGCATCGTCGCCCGTTTCGACTCGAGGACCTCGATGCCAGTTGGGTCGTCTGGCCCCGTTTTCCGGATCACGGCCTGGCTGCGTGCGAAGAGACGCTCGATGGCTGCCCCAATGGCATTCATGTCCCCTACGGTCGTCGCAGTTCCGAGGAGGATGGGCGACCCAAACCGTTCGTAGGCTATGTTGGCGAACTTGAGCATGGCGTCCTTGATGAACCAGTTCTTGTAGCATCCCCTCAGGAGGGCCTTACCATACCAGTTGCCCCATTCTCTGTCATGAGACCAGACGAGTGTGCGGTCGAGGGGGAGCGGAACCCTCTGCCCTCCGATCCACTCCTCTATCTTCTCGAGGTTTCCGAAGGGGTCCGAGTAGAATCGAATGTACTCTGGGTCGAAGGTCTTGAGGCCATTCTTGGCGCGAGGCATCCAATACTTCCCGTAGTCATCGAAGACGAGCTCGGTCGTCGTGAAGCCGTAGGGTATGGCCTTCATCATCTCCTTCTGGGCTTCACGGATTGTGGGGTATTTCATGCGTCTGAGCGCGGCTGTGATGGTGTCGACGATCTCTTGGTCCTCATGCACGATCTTCCAGGGCTTCATCAGGACGCCCATCTGGATGATATCCCATCCGGCAATCACCTGAGCATCGTAGTCGAGCATCTTCTTGTACTCGTCGTATGAGATCTCCTCGGGGTTATAGTCACCTGACGCCAGGTTCGCCCACATATCCGGCCTGTAGACGCCGACATCCTCGGTGAGCGCGTCAACCTGCTGCTTGGCTCGCTGCAACTTCATCACGAGCCCCGCGACCTGTTGGTCGACCTCTCGATAGAATTCCCTGTCCCTCGGAGACATGATCCAGTTAGACACTACGCGTCGCATGGTCTCCATTCGTGTATGCTCTACTTCTCCCATATTTCCTTCCTCAAAGACTGGTTATCTCCCCAACTCTTAGGCATCCAAGCCCGTTCACCCGAATTGAAACCATCCCAATCATTAGCCCTGGCTGCGGTCTCGTCGCTCCCGGGCTGCTTGACGGGTTCATCGCCCAGCTCATAGTAACGAGGATCCCACCCTGAAAGAAAGCAGATGAAGCCGTCGCAGCTGTGGTCATCCCCCTTCTTGATCTTCCCATCCGAGCCCCGCTTCCACTTCAACAGCTGCCTCTTCAGAGTGGCGAACTCCGGTGTATCTGGGACTACCACCATCCTCTTCGACATCCAGTAATAGGTGACTCCGACCATCCACTCCTTGCCGTAGACTCTGCGCTGGAAGGCTCGGGGAGTGATGCGGATACCTCGAAGCCGTATCTCCTGGTTCTGGAAGGCACCGGACGCGTCCGCAAACCATTGATCGAGATTATACTCAAGGGTATCGGCTTCGGCCTGATCAGCCCAATCTGAGGGGCTTGTGCCGTTGCCTATGACCATCTTCATGACGGCGATCATCCCCCCCAGTCCTCGATAACCTTCGATGAAAACGGTGTCATGGTCGAAGCCCCAGTCTACCCCCGCCTTTCCCTCGCCGCGGAAGACCAGGTTCTCGGGGTCATATGGGGTCCCATCCACGAGGAAACCGGGGTTCTCGGGGTCCGGTGCTTTGAACATCTCTCGGATGAACGTCCTGGGGAAGACCCTTCCAGCCCGCTTGGGGAGACCCCCCATATATTGAGTGTGAAACATGTCCTCGCTGAGGAAGTAGGAGGCACTCTCAGCATCATCTAGGGCGGCTTCAGTGTTGAGATGTGGGGAGTCCTTGCTCTCCCACTCGAACTTGAGCCAAC
>Ga0307378_10006785_pt1 | contig 15561 bp, 9 predicted proteins | sample UN1MG_FD_202238 | JGI IMG/M metagenome (GOLD analysis project Ga0307378, IMG submission 202238) | Soil microbial communities from Risofladan, Vaasa, Finland - UN-1 | ecosystem: Environmental > Terrestrial > Soil > Coastal area > Acid sulfate soil | place: Finland: Risofladan, Vaasa | collected... | reverse complement strand
CGATGACGCCTATGCGTACAGTCTCCACAAGCCCTCCTTATCCCTGATCCCTGATCCCTGATCCCTGAAACCCGTTGACAGCCGCCACGATCCGACCCAGGTCGGATGGGGAGAGTGCCTGGTGGATAGGCAACGAGAGCACCTCTCGGCTGGCTGCTTCCGCCTGGGGCAGCACGTCGCGGTACCCCAGCGACTGGTAAAGCGGCTGCTGGTGAATCGGGTACGGATAGTGGACCGCCGTGCCCACGCCCTGCTCCTTGAGGTGGTTCTGAAGCGCCTCCCGATTGCCGGAGACCCGCACCGTGTACTGGTGGAAGACGTGACGGCGGTTGGGACGCACGACGGGAGCCTGCACCCCCTTCAGTCGTTCGCTCAGGTAACGAGCATTGGCGATGCGCTTTTCGTTCCAGGCCGCCAACTTCTCTATCTGCGCCAGGCCGATGGCAGCCTGCATGTCCGTGGTACGAAAGTGGTACCCCAGGACGTCGTGCCGGTAGCGTTGGGACTGGCCGTGGTTGCGCAACAGGCGCAGCCGCTCGGCCAGCGCATCGTCGTTGGTCGTCACGATGCCCCCTTCGCCAGTCGTCATGTTCTTGGTCGGATAGAAAGAAAAACAGCCAGTGCCGAAACTGCCCACCGGCCGGCCCTCGAATGCCGCACCGTGGGCCTGGCAGGCGTCCTCGATGACGACCAGGTTGTGGCGGCCGGCAATGTCCATGATCGTTGCCATGTCGCACGGCTGGCCGTAGAGGTGCACGGGCAGAATTGCCCGGGTGCGCTCCGTAATCCGCGACTCGATGGCGCCAGCGTCCATCAGGCAGGTCTCGGGTTCGATGTCCACGAAGACCGGCCGCGCGCCAACGAAGAGCGCGCAGTTGGACGAGGCGATGAAACTGAAGGGTGTGGTGATCACTTCGGCGCCAGGGCCGATTTCGTAGGCCAGCAGCGTCACCCACAACGCCGCCGTGCCGGAGGCCACCGCCACGGCATGCTTGACGCCGCACAACTCGGCGAAACGGGCCTCGAACTCGGCCACGCGCGGTCCCTGCACCACCATGCCCGAGTCGAGCACACGCATCACCGCTGCTTTCTCCTCCTCCCCCAGTTCCGGTTTGGCGATGGGGATGAAGGGCAGATCAGAAGGTGTAACACTCATTGCAGACCTCGCATTTCCATTGATGGCTTCCCAGTTCGGTCAGAGGCCGCCCACAGCGGCAGACGTAGCCGTGGGGGCGGGCCGGGTTACCGTAGACCAGGCCGTGGGCCGGCACGTCGCGGGTGACGACCGCCCCTGCACCCACCATGGCAAACTCCCCCACCGTCACACCCGGCAGGACCACCGCACCCGCGCCGACTGACGCACCACGCCGGATTACTGTGGAGCTCACTTCCCAGTCGGCATCAGCCTTGAGCGTCCCATCAGGATTGATGGCACGCGGCAACTTGTCGTTGGTCAGGATGACGCCAGGACCAAGGAAGACGCCATCCTCGACCATGACACCATGGTACACGTAGACGCCGTTCTGGATCTTGACATCGTCGCCGATGATGACGTTCAGGTCTACGTAAGCGCCTTTGCCGACGATACAGCGGGCACCGATGCGGGCTCCCTCCCGCACCTGCGCCTGGTGCCAGATGCGGGTACGCGGCCCGATCATAGCCCTATCAGAAACGTCAGCAGTCGGATGGATGAAGGCTAGATCACTACTCATAGGCTCTACTCCTGAATTGAGAATATGCTGTGTGGATGAGTACATCCAAAGTCGTGTGGCCTGTACAGTAAGGGGTAGTGGTAACTTGCCGTCCCACTACCCCCTCGAACACGGCTACTCTAGTTTATCCTATCTGGAGACTATAGGCAAGCGAGTGTAGTAGTTGAAAACGGTAGGCTGATAGTCCCGCCCGTCGGGCACACCATCGTCGTCGGAGTCAGGGTCCAGCGGATCGGCCCCTTCCCCGATCTCGTCACCGTCGTTGAGACCGTCGTTGTCCGTGTCAGGATCGAGTGGGTCGGTACCCTCGCTGATCTCGTCACCGTCGTTGAGACCGTCGTTGTCCGTGTCAGGATCGAGTGGGTCGGTACCCTCGCTGATCTCGTCACCGTCGTTGAGACCGTCGCTGTCGGTGTCCGGGTCCAGTGGATCGGTACCGCCCCGCACCTCGTCGCCATCATCTATTCCGTCGTCGTCAGAGTCAGTGTCGTATGGGTTGGTGCCGTTCTGCACCTCGTCCCTGTCACTGAGCCCATCGCCATCCGAGTCGAGGTCCAGGTAATTCGGGATACTATCACCGTCGGTGTCAGCAGGATGGGCCGGGTCGTCCCCCACTTCGACGGCATTGGGTATGCCATCATTGTCCAGGTCCTTGTCAAAGTAGATGACCACGTCGTCAACGTACCACCCATCCAGATTGGTAGCCGCGTCCGAGTCCAGCCGGAACCGCACGCGCAGCGTCTGGGCAGCGCCCGTCACACCCAGGTCCACCGTTTCACCGCCCCATTCCCTCGTCTTGCCCGTGTACGAGAACACTGAGGTCCACGTCACACCTCCGTCCGTGGACACCTCTACGTACCCGAAATCGTAGTCGGTTTCCAGGCGATAGCAAGTCTGGAACTCCAACGTCGGCCTGGCAAACTCATCCAGGGGTATGGGCACCGTCGCCAGTGACACATCAACCCTGTCACCATAGTTCCCTGCAGGGCTGTCCGTCCAGGCGTGGGTTGGGGTGCGATATTGGGTGTTGATGAGGCCCCAGGGCGACTCCGGCACCCAGTTACCTGCACCGTGCTCCATGGTATCTTCCAGGAGAACTGCGTAGTCTGCAGGAAGTACTACGTACGGCAACCACTCGAACCGATCGTGCGTGTAGGCCGAGGAGGTGGTGTACGCCACGTTCTCCTCGTCGAGCACCTGGTACCCGCTGCCCCTGAGCAGTTTCAGCGCCGTGAGGGTGAAAGGCCCATCCGTGCTGTGGGCGCCGATGGCCAGGCCACTGTACTCCAGGGGCAGGTTGTGCGTGCCCACGGTGAGGGTGACGGGAGCACTGCTAGCCCAGGCGATCAAAGCACCGCCCGCCTTTCCCAGCCACCCTTCCACCCGATACTGGCCGGCCGCATCTATCACCACCGGGACGTTGATCCTCAGCAAGTCGTACAGCCCGTCGCTGTCCAGGTCCACCCCGGAATCGGAGTACGTGCCCGATATGACGCTCAGCAGTCCGACCTCGCCCGCGTCAGCGCCGCCGCCGAGGCGAGTGACCTCTTCCGCCTGGACCACCTGCTGCGTGACGTACGCCTCCGAGATCGAGTCAATCATCCCACCCGCGCCGTTGAGCAGCACAACCTCCCTCAGCGCGTACGGCCCTGTCGTGCCCGCCAGCCCTTCGAAGTGCAGCGCAGCCATTGCGCCGCTCCCGGTCCAGGCAGTGTGCACCACGAAGCGCTGCTGGTCGTCGTACAGGTCGCCCTGCACCGTGTACGTCCCTGGCCTGAACAGGTCGAGGCCCACGTTCAGCGTCAGCCCTTCGTAGCGCGCGTCACCGTCTACGTCGAGCCCCTGCTCGGTGACCTCGCCGGAGAGCGCCGCCCCCAGGTTCTGAAAGTCACGTACCCGGTAGGCAGCCGTCACGTACGGGGCTGGCCACTCGACCAGCGTGCTGTTGGCAAAGTCCTCGCGCCCCGGACGCTCCTCCGTGGTCATAGATAGGTACGTCAGCAGGTAGGGGCCATCTGCCCCGGCCGCCGAGATACGCAGGCCGTCGAACGGGAGCCGGATCGTATTGATGCCTGCTGCCAGGTCGGCGCGCAGGACCGCCGTGGCCACCAGGCCACCACTCCCCGGCACGGCCTGCGCAGGGTCGCCCACGCTCAGCTCCCCCTCGACCCAGTAGGGACCCGCCTGGGCAGCCGTAACTTGGACCTCCACCACCAGTTGGTCGAAATCGCCGTCGCCGTCCAGGTCCACTCCATAGTCGGCCAGTCCACGCGCCGCCCACCCCACCGCTGTGGCCGGTCTCAGACCTGCCGCCGCCACTGTGGCCGGCGTCAGACCGAGCCATCTGGCCAGGCCAGGCGATCTCGTCTGCCTGGAAGCCAAAGGAGGCTGCACGATGAGTCTCACCGTGGTTTGGCGTTGCATCGTGCCGCTCTCCGCATAGATCGTCAGATTGTATGTGCCGCCTGGTGTGCCAACATCGGTAGAGATGGTGAGTGTGCTATCGTCGTTTTGCGGGGGCGGGGGTGGTGTGACCGGGTTGCGACTAAACTGGGCTGTCGCACTGGTTGGCAGATCCCCTTCCGAGAGAGTCACCGGACTGCTAAAGCCGTTGAGAAACTCTACGTGCACGTCATAGGCAGCCGACTCGCCGGGCGCGACCGTCCGCTCGGAAGGTGTGGCCTGGATGGTAAAGTCCGCCGGCGGCGTGACCACCAGTTCGACGGTCGTTGCGCGCACCAGTCCGCCGCTCTCGCCCCTGATGGTCAGTATGCGGGCGCCGGTCGGCGTGCCAGGGGTCGTGGTGACGGTCAACCGGCTCGTACAGTTCGGCACGCAGAACAGGGGTGTAAACCCGGCCGTCGTGTTGGCCGGCAGCCCGCTCACCGTCAAGTCCACCCGGTTGCTAAATCCGTCCAGCGTGTTGAGGGAGACGGTATAATCCGTCAAGGAACCCTGCCCGACCGACCGGCTGGCTGGCGAGGCGCTCGTCGTAAAGTCGGTGATGGCCGGCCAGGCGTTCGGCGGGCTGCCGGTGACCCGCGGCTCCTGGGTCCAACCATAGGACACCCAGTATGGAGCGAACAACGTGTCCACCCCAGTCCGCTTCACGATCGCATCCCAGTCCCAACTCGGCCAGCGATATTCGTCCCCGCTCCCCAATCCCACCGGCCACCGATCGTTAGCCGTGGCGATCACCGTGCCGATGCCACCGCCGCCGGAGTGAAAGGGCCGGTACCGCCTGCGGCCCCAGGCCTCCCGGGTCATGAGCGGGCGGTAGCCATAGTCACAGTTCGGCACGCATCCCGCAGGTTCCGCCTCGAGGTAACCGCGCCCGGCGTACCAGTCCCCGTTCACCCTCACCTCGTTGGCGTGGTCGAACGAGGAATGGATCCAGTCCACGAACATGGGGCGCGCCGGAATGCCCGCCCCCCGCATAAAGGCGGTGGTGAGGCCGGAGATGTTGGAGCACTGGTTGCTATCGTCCGCACCCGGGTTCAGCACGCGCCAGGCGTCGGTGAGCGGCCGGGGGTAATTGAACCGGGTGTAATGGTCCACCCGGTCCAGCAGCCGGTCGGCAGCATCCCACTGCGTGGTCGTGCCATTGATGGCCTTGATCACGTGGTCCACGAAGACGAATGGCTCGAATTGCTGGAGTTGGAACTCGTAATAGGTGCCGCCGTTCACCCACGCCCCCTCCGGTATGTATTGCGGATAATCATCGTGGTGGTATTCCCACGGCGACGACGAGTCCAGTAGCATGCCCGTTTCATCGTAGCGCACGTTGCGGTCATCGTCGTACAGGAACATGTTGATCATCTGCTGAGTAAAGGCAGTAGAAGGCGTAGGCAGCTCAAAGATGACGTACAGGTTCAGGCTCTTGCTCCAACTCCCTTCTCGCAGCGTGATACGATACTCGCCCACCGTGCCATCCGGCGGGATCAGGATTCGCCAGCGCGAGGCACAGCCGTCTCGCAGCGGCGTGAGGGTGGTCAGAGAGGTGAGCGTCTTGGTAACTTCGATCGTCGCCTCAGCAGGGCCGCCCACGTAAAAGGCGGACCCCCTGCGCACAACGACGGCCCCGAAACTGATCCGCTGATCGCCGTACTGTTGCCAGCCCCACGGCTGGGGTGAGTGAGGATCCCGCGCAAAGTACTCGCGCGTCTTCAGCTGGTCCTCATACTCCACGTATGCGCCGGGGCTGTGACCGTCCAGCGGGTTCGTATCGTATAGTTTCTCTTTGCCATCCGTCAAGCCATCGTCGTCGGAATCGAGATCGAGCGGATCAGTCTGGAAAACGCCCGCTGCATTCCGCCAGCCGTTCGTCTCCACGTCATCCGTCAATCCATCGTAGTCGTGATCGGGCGACGTGGACGCCACGGCCTCCTGAACCCGGGTTGCCGGGCGGGCAGGCGGCCCATCGGGATCATACCACGGACCAAGAGGGGTCGAGGTGAAAGGTTCAGCCTGTGGTGCAGCAGTGACGGTCGTGGTCTCATGCGAGGCGTAGGATCCGAACCCGGACGCCAGCCACACGAGCAGTATACTGATAGAAATCACACGCCTTTTCATAGCCCTGTCCTCCTTCTTGCCATAGCAAACCAAACCATAACTCCCACCGATATCAACGCCTCAGAATTCTCTTCCGGAACAGATCGAACGTCAGCAAACTCCACAGAAAGTGGTCCGGTGTCTCCACCAAGCGCTCAAGATCGGCCTTACTCACAAAGCCCGGCCGATCTATCTCCCGAACCATCTCGTTCAGTGGCCCGGAGCGCATCCAGGCAAACAGGTCATCGGTAAAGACGGAAGCGCCCTTGGGCCGGCGAGCGATGGCAGACAAGCCACGTTGTTCCAGGATGTCCTTCAGCAGATACTTGTTACGCAGACCTTTGATGAACCGGATCTCTGGCGCAAAGGCAAAACTGAGACGTATGATGTCGTCGTCCATGAAAGGGCAAACCTGTTCCCTACCGTAAGCCAGGAACAACTGGCAACTCTGGACCTGAATCTCGTACGAATAACTGAGCAAGTCCACGACGTGAACTCTCTCTACGTAGTTGGCGGTATTCAGGTACTGCGTCTCCAGGTTGCGCCTATACTCCAACACTTTGCCGATGGCATCGTCCCCGAACGAGCGCCGGGCAATATCGAGGTTAGAGTACACCCCGATCGCATTGAACGGGGCGACCCACAGAGTCGGATCGTCGCGGGCAGACAACATCGCCGCCCCCTTTCGCAACGTCTGGCTCCTTCTGGTGAAGGGTTTGAGCAACGTTCCGGCCGCCGCCAAAGCCTGCCTGGAACCGGGGACCTTGCCCAGCCACTCTAACATCTTCATCTTGCGGGTCAGACCCAATCCGAAGACTGTATCAGCGCACGACGCCACGAAGAAGAAACGCACGTCCTCCGCCTGCGATGCCAGGAACTCGACCAGCGCCAGTTTGCAGGGCTCCGGGTCGGAGAGCACCGGTTGCCCCAGGATATCTACCGACCGGGCCACCAGGTCCGGGTAGTCTTCCGGCGCAAAGTTCGCGAAGGTGTGTTGAGTGTGCAAGAGTTCGCTGGCCTGCCTGGCGTACTCGATCTCAAAGTCGAAACTGGGCGTCCGGACGGGCGCAAAACTGAACGACCTGGCCGGTGCCGGCCGTCGCTGATCGTTGATCGTTAGTTGCAGGACCGACGAATCTACGCCGCCCGACAGCAGATTCCCCACGCGGTGGCCCGCACTCTCGATGTCATCTATGGTTGCCCCTACGACGTCCTTCAACTCCTGGTACACAGCCTGCGCAGCCTGAGCATCCCCCCGCTCGTACACCCGCTCGAGGTCCGTGAAGCGCAAGTCCTGCACGAGACGGATCTCGAGATTTCCTTCTCGCCACGTCAAGAGCTGCCCGGGAAAGAGGCGCTGCACGTTCCGAAAATAGGTCATCGTCCCCGGTACGTGGCGGAACATAAAGTGATACGGGAGCACCTCCTCGTTCAACTCAACTCGCTCCAGCACCTCCACCAAGCACCTCAGATTGTCTGAGCCGATCAATTCACTGCCCGACGCCCAATAGTACAGTTGCGACACGGACAAGAGGTTCTTGTAGGCGGCGAACCTCGCCTCCGTTTTGCTGAAACAAGCGACCAGAGCATTGCCGCGCCAGGCATCGGCATCAATGCTCTCAGGTGTGGCGATCTTGTGCTCGAGCAGTTGCCGGGCCGAAAGGGGCGATTTCGCCGGAGAGCGGACGAACCCCAACTTGAGCGCCAGTGCCAGTTCAGTCTCTGCGACCTCTCCATCACCCGTGTGGAGAAAGAACCGGCCAGCATTACCGAAATCTATCGTCCGGGGTACTATACCCAGCCGGTCGGACAACCGGCGCTTCAACAGGTCTTCAGGCTCTTGGGTGAAACCGAAAACCGTAAAGGCTCCCAACTGCTCCTTGATACTTCTTTGCATTGCCTGCATCGCCTGCATCTCCTTTGCACCACCCTCCACCTGGAACCCGGCCATCCTGGCCAGCCCTTGAGGTAAGATCCATGTCACGGTTACTTGCCGATCTCAGAAATGGCATAGCGGTACTTGCCCGAATCCAGTGTCGGGATGTCGTCGGGGAACTCGAACCTGACCTCGACGTCGTCACCCAGCGCGATCTTGACCGTCCGCTCGATCGTGTCCAACTGGGCCTGGTCCAACTCACCCTCTTTCACGATACGGGCGACGACCAGGTCGAGCGACTTCTGCACCAACTGGAAGCGCTTGACCCCTGGCATGCCAAACATGGGGCTAGCAAACCCACCCCACACGGCGCGGCCATCCTTGGCCTTGAACATGTCTATGCGGCGCCCCTGGACCAGGTCCATCAAGGGCAACTCCCGGCCACACGGGCAGCGTTCCAACGCGCTCCATGCCCCCATGTCCTCGATGCAATAACGGATGAAGGGCATGCCATAGTTGTTCAGGTTGGTCACGACAATGTGGCCGGTTTCACCCGGCTGGGCAGGTTCGCCGCTCGCCAGGTCTCGCACGATCTCAATGTAGTTATTGTCAATGCTGGCGTGCAGTCCCGTGTGGGCACTACACTCGCAACTGATCCCCCCCAGTTCCCGCGTGCCATACCGGTTAAACATCTTGCCGCCAAACACCTCCTCAATGTACTGGCGCTGCACCGGGTAGAGTACCTCGGCCGAAGCAAAGATCCCGTCGAACTTGATGTCGTCCCAGTGACGTTCGCGCACGAACTCGGCGAAGCGATACACGCTGGAGGGATAGCCAAACAGGATGCGCGGGCGGCGGCGCCTGATCTCAGCAGCGAACGCCCCCATGCTCTCTTCTGAAAGGACGTAGGCATTGGTGACGAAGCGGTTGAGGGCCCAGTTCATCCACCTGGTGCGGCGCGCCTGGGACGTCTCTACCTCAAAGTTAGCGCCCCAGATGTAGGCGTGGATCTGCCCCAGTCCCCAGCCAGCCCACCCCAGGTGGCGGTGGATGTCGGCGGTGACGTAATCGCGAAAGTTAGGGTCCTGCATAAAGACCAGCGGGTGCCCGGTCGAGCCCCCCGTGGTGAGACGGCTCAGGTCCGCACGCCGACTGGGCTCAGTGGTGAGCATGTCGTCAAACTGCTCGTGGATGATAGCCTTGGTGAGCACCGGCAACTTGCGCATACTGCCCAGGTCGGCAAGTACGCTATCCGGTTGAAAGCCCACCTGGTCGAACAGCCGTCCATAATAGGGCACGTTCTGGTAGGCGTAGGCTAGCACGCGGTGCAGTTTCTGTCGTTGCAGGGCCAGCAGATCCTCCCTGCTGAGCCATTGCGTTCGATTCAGTTCGTCCAACCGCGTCAGAAAACGACGGCCGCTGACGATCTGATAGGCCACGAGAAACGGTCGGCGAGGTAAACCGCTCATTGTGAATCTCCTCCGGTCAATACACTCACGCTGGGCTGACGGTCGGCCTGCAGCACCTGGCGGGCGCTGTCTGCGACGTAGCGGACCTGGCCTTCCGTCAACCCCGCATACGCAGGCAAGTTCACCACCTCTCGACCCGCCTGCTCTGCTATAGGATAGATGCCCCGCGCATAGGGGCTGTACTTGTTCAGATTGGGCAATGCATTTCGAAACATGCGGCTGGTTTCAATCCCTCTGGCCTGCATGCGCTGGCAAAAGCCAACGGCGTCTCGATCCTGGACCCGCACGGTATAGAGCGCATAAGAGGCGCCTTCCTTGAGCGGAGCGGGTGTGAGGCCGGGAATATCGCGTAAGGCCTCACCGTACAGTTCCGCCAACGCACGGCGTCGTGCCAGGATGCGGTCCGCCTTGCGAAGTTGGGCCAGCCCCATGCGCGCCTGAAAGTCGGCGTAACAGGTAGCGTAATCGTCCGGCAGCGACAAGGTAGAGAATTGTTCATCGTTCTGCACAGGGCGCACCCGTGAAGCCAGGCCCGAGATGGTGTCCTTTGACAGGCGCAAGCGCCGGGTCAGGCCGTAGATCCAGCCGTTCGACAAAAGGTAGTGGACCACCAAGAGCGCCCAGCGCCTGGCCCATTCCCGGGTCGGCAGATGGCCCATCTCCCTGTCGCGATACGCTTTCAGTTTGTCGTACAGTCCGGCATCGCCGGTGACCATTACGCCGCCGCGCATGGTAAACAGCGGCTTGCCCGGCCCAAAACTGAACAGCCCCACGTCCCCTCGCAGCCCCCCCGAACCCGGAAACGTCATGGCTGCGTCTTCCAGGATGACGATCTGTTCGTCGTGGGCGATCTGGCGAACCGCGTCTACGTCGGTACGATAGCCAAACATGTGGGTGGCCACGATAACCCTCGTTTTATTCGTGATGGCAGACTTGAGCGCGTGCATTCCCATGTTATAGTCGGCCGGGTCTATATCCACGAACACCGGGACGTTACCCGTGGCTACGATTACCTCCGGCATGATGCTGCACGTATAGGCCGTGAGGATCACTTCCGCCTGGGTCAGATTCAAGGCTCTCAACAAGGCGTAAAAGCCCGCGTGCCCGTAGGCAAAGGCCAGGCCATAGCGGGTGCCGGCTTTCGCAGCGACTGCGGCTTCGAAATCGCTCCGCGTGCCGCGAAGGCGTAGTATGGACCAGAACTCTGCCAGGCTGAGAGCGGGTCGTGTTCTTGGTATCATAGCATTCAGTTCACAAGGTCGCTCGTGGCTCTTCCAGGAATTGCTGCCGGAATGACCTCATCCCTTCCGCCAGGGGGTCGGCCAGCAGGAACTGCAGACCCGTTTCCCGAAAGGCGAACTTGCGGTCCCCATCCTTGCCCAGGAGCCCAGAAACCCCCTGCCGCACTGCCGTTTTCGGATGAACGTACCGCACCAGTTCATAGTCCGGCATGGGGAATGGAACGTCGAGCGCCGCCAGGCAAGCCAGGTAAGGGAAACTGACCCCCGCGATCAGCGAGCCTCGCAAACTGCCCCAGAAACGCGCGTTGATCTCCAGGATCTTGAGTTGATGGTCCTGGTCGTCGTACAGGGTGTCCACGTTGGCGAACCCACTCCAGGCGAGAGCCGACACCAATCCCTGGGCTGCCGTCGCAAATCTACCGTCCTTGACAAACTGGATTGCCCCTGCTGCGGCATACTTTTGCGTGTTGGGGATGATGCCCCGCTGCATCGTCGTGGCCAGCATCTTGCCGTGGCTGGCGAGGACGTTCACCCCCACCACGAACCCAGATAGAAAACTCTGCACGATGAACCGCCCCCGCACCTTCTCCGGGTCGCGTCGCTCCAGATACTGCCTCAGTTCAGGCAGGCTCTCGAACCGCTCAATGCCCTCCCCCCCCCAGGCCACCGTCGGCTTGAGCAACGCGGGGAACTCGACTTCTTGCAGCCTCTGGTCGAAGGCCTCGTCGCAGGTGACCAGGATCGTTGGAGGACAGGGAATTCCGCGTTCCATCAGGAACTGGGCCAGCAGCCACTTGTTGTTGGCGACCTGAAAGGTGGCGGGGTCTGGCACAGGGGCTACTGCTACGAACGACGCAAGCGTTTCTCGATGGGCGACGACGAACGAGATCCATTCCGTCTCCGTCGGCAACAAGACGTCTATCTTGTACTTCTTGACGATCTCCTCGACCGCCTCGAGGCGCGATTCGTCGCCCGGTCCGTACTGCCGGAACGTATAGGAACGGCAATAGCGGGAGAAACGGATCGGCGCCCAGCGCTCTCCCGCCAGAACGTGGAGCCTGACCTGAGGAACATGGGCCAGGCAATGCGCCACGAAAAGCGCGAACTCGCTTTCCCCATCAGGAATCAGCACAGAGAAAGGTTTTCCGATTGCGCCCATACTCCGTCACACCATCCGATTCAGAAGATAGCGCCAGCGCTGAGCGGCAGTGGAATCACCACGCCGGGATCGCGCCCGTCCGTGGCTCCCTCAGCGAAGTAACTCACCGGCCGCACGATCAGGTCGCTCAACCCTGGTGTCACGTAGCGGTCTTCCCACTCCTGCCTGGTCTCAGGGGGCACGTTGTGCGGGTCATCCACAACGATCAGCCCGTGCAGGCTTCCACTGTTGTCCACGACGACACAGGGGTTCTCTTTCAGGAACTGGGACGTCGCAGGGGTGTCACGCTGCACTTGGATCCAGATGCGCCTGTGCAGATGCGATGGCACGCCCACCGTCGTCCCCCACTTCCGCTTATGTTGAAACCAACCCGTCTTCAGATATGGATCCGTGCCCAGGAAGTTGACGGCCTTGTACCCCCGTTGATTGGCCCAGTGGGTGGTCGCATAGTAGGTCGCCATGATCGCTCCTTCGTGCACCAGCCGCGCATCGGCCTCCTTCACCCCCAGGATGTGAGCGATGAGCACGTCTTGCCGCAGGCTGCAGATCACACCCGACACCCAATCGCCATCTCGCCTGATCCGAAACAACAACCCACACTGAAAATGCTGGTAAGCCTCCGCCCTGGACATCGGAGAGGACAGTTTGCCGTGCCGACCGTCCATCGTCGGCAGGTACATGTGGCGATAGAACCACTCGAAATCCTGCACGTCGTGGGTCACGTCGTATTCGTAACCATACTTGCGGACCAGCCGCAGCTCGTTCTTGCGGACCGTCTTGCGAAAACGCTTCTGCACGTCCTCCCAGTCCCCTCGCACGTCCAGCACGTGGTGCACAAACTGCGGCAGCACGATGGCCCGTCGGGCGGGCAGCCTGTTAACCACGCACGTGGGAGCCTCGACCACGACCAGGTCAGCCCAGGATAGGTCTGCCACTTCACCACACCGCCAGAAGGGGACCCGCCCGACCCGCTGCTCAAGCGGATCCGCTACGAAAATCAGGTCCATCAAAGCGGGCTTGGCGAACTCCCAACCCACGTACGCGACCGTCAGCGGGCCGCCCTGTCCCACGCCCTGTGCCTGGGTTACCGGTAGATAGGGCCTGGCCAGCAGGCGCACCATCTCCTTCGCTCCGTGCAGGCGACGGATTACGGCACGCTGCACCCAGGGAGGTGACTTGAGTTCAGCCCTGATCCACAGATTGCGAATCCATTCCAGTGCCTTGTTCACCATCCACTCCTGGTACGCCGGTCAATCATCGTCCATTTCCATCCTGGTACCGGCTGAAAGCGGAACAACGCGATCGGGAACTTGCACAGCCCCTGGCTCTCCCGTGAAAGTACCGGCGGCACGCACGATGAGGCTGCCTAGGCCCGGGGTGGCATAGTTCTTCTCCCACTCCTGCTCGACTTCGGGAGGCACCTGATATGGATCATCCACGATGATCAGCCCGTGGAGCCTGCCATCCTCGCCGACCGTAACGAGCGGGGTCTCCTTCAAGAACTGAGTCACGGCCGGAGTGCTGCGCCGCACACTGAGCCAGAGCAATCGATGCAGATAGGGCGAGAGGATGATCGTGCCGCCCCACCTCCGTTTATGCTGAAACAGCCCCCCCTGCAAGACCGGGCCACTCCCCAGGAAGTTGACGCCTGTATATCCGCGCTGGTTGGCCAACTGCAGCGAATAGTAATAGATGGCCACCACTGCCCCTTCGTGGGTCAACTGCGCATCCGCATCTCTCACTCCCGACATGTCGGCGATGAGCACGTCTTGCCAGGGATGCATGAGCGCCCCCGCAACCCATTCGCCGTCCCGTTTCACCCGCAACAGCCAGCCACACCGAAAGTACTGATAGGCCTCCCCGATGGAGATTGGCATAGAGCGCTTGTCGTGCCTCTCCTCTGTGGTGGGCGCATACATGCGCTGATAGAACTCCTCAAAGTCCCGGCGGTCCGTGCTCACGTCATAGCCGTACCCACACTTGCGCACCAGTTTCAGGCTCAGGCGACGGACAGTTTTGTGAAAGCGGCTCTGCACATCTTCCCAGTCCCCTCGCACGTCCGCCACGTGTTCGACGTGTTGAGGGAAAATGATAGACTGCCGGTCAGGCAACCGGCGTATCAGGCGACTGGCCGCTTCGACGATGACCACGTCACTCGATGTCCGGTCCGCCATTTCACCCAGACGCCAGAAGGGAATCCTTCCCGCCGGCTGCTCGACCGGATCCTCATCTTTATCAAAGAGCATGCCCTTCAGAAACGTCGTCGAGTAGCCCAGGCCGACATACGTGGCCGTGAGCAGTCCTCCAGGCCCGCGCCCCTGCCACTGGCAGGCCGGCACATAGGGCTGTGCCAAAAGCCGAACGATCTCTTTTGCTTCGTGCAGGCAAGTCAGTATCGTGCCCTGTACAACGGGAGGAGACTTGAGCTGCGCTCTGATCCACGAGTTACGAACCCGTTCTAGCGTGCCATTCATCGTCTACCCTCTTCCAGCACGGAATGTCTGGCGTCATTGCTGCATCGGAAGGACCCGCCCTTTGCACGAGGAGCCACTGCCCAGGCCAAAATGCCCGCTGTGTCTATTATGTAAGCCGGGGGTGATGACGGGGTATCAAACAGGTTAAAAATGCAAGAAACGGTCCGGTCGTCATAGCCGTCCGCGCAGCAGACGGTATCCCCACTCACTCAACCGCAACCTCCAGCGCGCATGCACGCGGACGTTGCGGCCAAAGGAGACCAATTCCCCTCCAAACTTGGCCTTGAAATCACGCACGCCGTATTCCTCGTCCGGCTTGCCCGCGCCGCCAAAGTCGTACACGCGATAGCCGTTGGTCGCCCCCCACTCCAGAATGTGCCACATCACCAACTCGTTGGGCACGTGGGCACTGTAGGCTCGATCGACACCGCCGTACCAGCCGTAGACGACGTCCTTGTAGAGCAACTCGACCGACACCGCGACGGGGGCCTCCCCCACGTGCGCCAACGTGAACCGCACCATGCCCTTCGGATGTAACACGTCGAAGGCCGCTTCGAACAGAGAACGGTCGGCCAGCGGGACCTCGGCCGCCTGGTAGGTCTGGGACAGGATCTCGTAACAGGTATTCACCCGCTCCCGCTCCTTGACCTCTTCGATGGTGACCTCACCGTGCTTGAGCCCACGCCGGATATTCTTGCGCGTCCGGCTGCCGATGCCCTGGAAGATCGCCTCGGGCGGCCGGTCGAGACCAATCAAATAGTTCAGGTGCTCCTCGTAGTGGAAGCCGCACTCACGCAGGATCGGCTGCGCCGCCTCCAGGTTCGTCAAGTTGCGCAACTCGGTAAACAGCGGCGCTCGATCCACCCCCTGCGCATACGTGCGGAGCAACGCCGCCAGTGCCTCCTGCCCTTCGTCGCCGGGCGCCCGCAACACGCTCCCGTATACGACTGCGCGTGTGGTGAGATAACGGAGCGGCCCACCGAACAACCTGATCTGCACGGGCAACAGCAGCGCCAACACACGTCCATCCCTGGTGGCTGCCCACAGTTCCGGCCGGTGGCTCTTGGTACGGCTGAATA
>Ga0307378_10006784_pt1 | contig 15566 bp, 17 predicted proteins | sample UN1MG_FD_202238 | JGI IMG/M metagenome (GOLD analysis project Ga0307378, IMG submission 202238) | Soil microbial communities from Risofladan, Vaasa, Finland - UN-1 | ecosystem: Environmental > Terrestrial > Soil > Coastal area > Acid sulfate soil | place: Finland: Risofladan, Vaasa | collected... | reverse complement strand
GAGGTCCCCCCGCTGCGGCAGCGTCGCGAGGACATCCCTTTGCTGCTGGACTACGTTATAGGTCGCATTTGCGCCCGGGAAGGGCGCGCCCGGCCGAAGGTGACGCACGGGGCCGCCGCCCTGCTGACCGATTACGACTGGCCCGGAAACGTGCGCGAGTTGCAGAACCTCTGTGAGCGCGTCTGCGTCCTGGAAGCAGGCCGGGAGGTCACACCCGAGACCATCCGCCCCTTGCTCACCGGCCCGATCAAGACAACCAGCGCGCCGGTTGAGAAGGTCCGATACCGCGACGGGCAGATCCTGGCCGACGCCGAACGCGACCTGATCCTGCGGGCGCTGGAGCGTTTCGGCGGACACCGCGAGAAGACGGCGCGGGCCTTGGGGATCGGCCTGCGGACACTCGGGCTCAAGCTGAAGCGGTGGCGTGAGGAAGGCATCTTTGAAGAGGTCGGACGCCGCGCCGCGGTGCTAGAGTGATTGGTCCGGCGGCCTTGGGGGCCTTCGGCGAGGCAGAGGCACGCGATTTGCCTCTGCTCCTGATCGAGAGAGTCTTGGTGGAACCGGCGCATGTGGATTGAGCGTCTGCTGACATCCCGGACCACGCGGGCGATCGAGCTGACGGCCCAATTCGCCGAGCGGCGCCACGGAATCCTCGCCGAGAACGTCGCCAACGTCGCCACGCCCGACTATCACACCCAGCGGCTCGACCCGGAGAAGTTTCAGGCCGCGTTGCGGGACGCTCTGCGGCGGGCAGAGGCGGCGAGCCAAAGCCGGCTGGATTTGCGCGGCGACGCGCAATTCTCGACCACGGCCGACGGACGCATCGCGGTGAAACCGGCCCGCGAACCAGCCCCCAACGTCCTTTTTCACGACGGGACCAACGCCCGGCTGGAAGCGCTGATGACGGACGTGGCCCAAAACGCGCTGACTTACGAGCTGGCGACGAATCTGTTGCGGGGTCGCTTCAACACGATGTTGACGGCCATCCGAGGTAGGAACGCATGATACACGCACTGGACACCAGCAGCTCGGCGCTCGTCGCCCAGCGCACCCAACTGGACGTCATCGCCGGCAACATTGCCAACGCCTTCACCACCCAGCAGGAGGACGGGACGATTCGTCCGTATCGGCGGCGGTTCGTGACCTTCATGACCGGTGACGGGAAGGGGGCCCCGGGTGTGCACGTGGACGACGTGCGCGAGGACGCGTCACCGTTTGTCGAGCGGTTTGACCCCGGTCACCCGCATGCCGACGAGCGGGGCATTGTTCAATATCCGAATGTCAGCGTCACGATGGAGTATATCGACGCGATGGTGGCCGCCCGGGCGTATGAGGCCAACGTCGCGATGATGAACGTGACCAAGACGATGGTTCGCCAGGCGATCCGGCTGTTCGCATGACGGCCGGCCGGTTGGCGGACAGACGAGGGATAAGCGCAGGTGATGGTTGACCCGCTCTCGCCGGAGCAGCTCGGTTCGGTCGGCCCGGCTCGACCGGTCGGTCCGTTGGCCCCGGCCGGTGGCAAGTCCGTGGGCGACGACTTTGCCGCCATGCTGCGCAGCCAGTTGGAGCAGGTCAGCCGCATGCAGGCGGAAGCCGATCAGAGCGTGCAAAGCCTGCTGACGGGTCAGACGCAGAACATCACCGAGGTATTCACGACGGCCCGCAAGGCAGAGGTGGCCTTCAGCCTGCTGATTGAGATCCGCAACAAGCTGGTGAGCGCCTATGACGAACTGAAGAACTTGCGGGTATAGCGGGGCGGTTCTTCACGCCGTCGGGTAAGGACCTCCACCGCCGCAGGTGCAACGACGACGGGGTGAGTAGGTCTCACCCCACGGTTCGCAGGAAGCGAACGAGGTGAGCGTGTCCCGGCGGGCGTGCCGGACGCGGCAATAAGCCCGAACGCGCATCACCGGGGAACGGCCAGGATGGCTTCGTTGCAGAAGACAATCACGCAGGCGGTCGGCCAACTGCGCGACATGACCGTCTCACAGCGGCTGGCCATCCTGCTGGGCGTGGCACTCGTGGCCGGGTCGTTGGTGTGGCTGGCGCAGTGGGCGGCGCAGCCGGAGATGGTGCCGCTGCTGGACCAGAGCCTGGGCGCGGAGGATCTGGCCCTGGTCCAAGGCGGCCTGGACGCCCTCGGTCAGAAATACGGGGTCGAGGGTTCGCGCGTGCTGGTGCCCGCCTCGGCCGACCGTCAATCCGTCCTCGCCCGACTGCAACAGCAGGACAAGCTGCCCACCGACACCAGCATCGGCTTCGGGGCCTTGGTCAAGGAATCCAACCCCTGGATCTCGCAGGAGGAGAATGAGCGCCGCTGGACCGTTGCGTTGCAGAGCGAGCTGGCGCGCGTCCTCTCCAACTTCGGCGAGGTCAAGCGCGCCAGCGTGCATTTGCCGCTCGGGCGGCAACGCGGGGTCTTCTCCCGAAACATCCCCCTGCCCTCAGCTTCGGTCACGTTGACGATGCAGGGCGGCGAGCCGGTCTCACGCCAGCTGGCTCTCGCCGCAGCCCGGCTCGTTTCCGGCGCGGTCCCGGCCCTGTCGCTCAAGAACGTGAACGTGGTGGATGGCAACGGCGTCTCCGTCTGGCCGGGGCCCGACGCGGAGCCGGGCGGCGGCGGCGAGCTCGACCGACGCCGACGCGAGCACGAGTTGCGCATCGCCGAAAAGATCCGCAATCAGCTCGCCTTCGATCCGAAGGTGCGCGTCAATGTGCAGGTCGTGCTGGACCGCACCGCCCGCGACCTGGAATCCTCGACGCCGAGCGAGCCGGTCGATATCAAAGAGGAACGCGAGACCGACGAGACCAAGCGCGGCCTCCGCAGCGGCGAGCCGGGGGTCGAGCCGAACGTCGGCGTAGTCGCGGGTTCCGGGGGGCTCAGTGAGTCTTCGCTCCGCGAATCCACCAAGGTCGAGAAGCTGAGCGGCACCACCCGGAAGGTCGAGCACACGCCGTCGGGCGAGATCCAGGAGATCTTCGCCGCGATCAACGTATCGCACAGCTACCTGGAAGGCGTGTATCGCCGCAACAACCCCGAAGCCGACCCGCCCGCGGAAGCGCAGGTTCAAGCCGTCTTCGAGAGCGAGAAGACCAAGATCATCAACCAGGTCGCGGTGCTGGTGAAGCCGCAGACCGAGGAGCAGGTTCGTGTGGACTGGTACTATGACTCGGTGGACGCGGGCGTAGCCGCCGAGGCGGGCTCCTTCGAAACGTCCGTTGGGTTGCTCCAGAGATTCGGGCCGGCTTCGGCGTTGGCACTGTTGGCGTTGCTCTCGCTGGCCTTGGTCATGCGGATGGCGCGCCGCGGCGACGCCGGCGAATCGTTCGGACTCGAAATCGGGCTGCCCAAGGAGGCGGTCGCCGCGGCAAAGAAGGTTGCCGAGGACGTCCGGGCGGCTGCCGCTCGGCCGCGGCACGCGGCGGGCGGGCGTGGGCCGGCAAGGCGACCATCGGCGGCGGCGCCGTACACGACCATACCCGACGCCGAGGCTACCGTCACCGAAGGCGTCCTGGAGGCCCAGGAAGTAGACGAGAGCGCCGTCCAGGTCGTCGGCATGCTCGACCAGGTCACGGCCATGATTGACGAGGACCCCGAAGGAACGGCCGCGATGGTCGAACGGTGGGTGCAGAGCAGCCGTTGACCGCCGCACGAAACCTCAGGGAACAGCGAAGTGGCTGAAAACGACGGAATCCCCGGGCTTCGCAAGGCTGCGATCCTTCTGCTGGCCCTGGAGCAGGACACGGCGGCAAGCGTGCTGCGGCACATGTCGCGCGAGATGGTCGAAGACATCTCGCGGGACATCGCCAGCATCAACAGCGTGTGTCCGGACCTGCGCCGCAAGGTCGTCCGCGAATTCTACAACCAGGTCTTGGCGCGGCGGTACATGGACATGGGGGGTTTGGCCTTCGCGCGCATCCTGCTACAGAAAACCCTGCCGCCGGAAGAAGCCAGCAGGATCATCACTTCCATCGAGCATCAGGTGCAGGAGCAGCCCTTCAGCTTTCTGCAGAAGACCGAGACGGAGAACCTGTCGACCTTCCTGGCTAGCGAGCACCCGCAGACTATCGCCCTGGTACTTTCCCATCTGCCGGCTGGCGTGGCTAGTGAAATCCTGGTCGGCTTGCCCACCGAGCGGCAGATCGACGTCATCACCCGCGTTGCCAACATGGAGCAGACCAGCCCGGAAGTCATCAAGGACGTCGAGACCGGCCTCGAAAAACGCCTGGCCGGTTTGGTGTCCGAGCGGTTTGAGCGCGCCGGCGGCGTCCAGGCCGTGGCGGAGATCCTCAACCTGGCGGGCCGCGCGGCGGAAAAGGCGATCCTCGGGGGACTTGTGGACGACAGTCCCGTACTCGTGGATGAGATCCGCCGACTGATGTTCGTCTTCGAGGACATCCTGCGCGTGGAGGATCGCGGCATCCAGGCCGTCCTCAAGGAGATCGACAATGATGAGCTGGCCCTGGCCCTGCGGACCGCCAGCGACGAGTTGAAAGACAAGATCTTCTCGAACATGTCCGAGCGCGCCGCCCAGCTCATCAAGGAGGAGATGGAGTTCATGGGGCCCGTCCGCGTCAGCGACGTCGAGGGCGCCCAGCAGAAAATCGTGGACGTCGTCCGCCGGCTCGAGGATGCCGGCGAGATCATCATCTCCGGCAAGGGCAGCGAGAAGGATCTGATCGTCTAGTTGCTGCGGGGCAGGGCGGGTGTCCGGCCCGCCTGTGGAGGCCGAGCCATGGCGGGTGTCATCGGTCGCGAGAACTTCTGTTCCAGCCAGCCTTTTTCGTTCGCCGACCTCGAAGGGCAGGCCCGGGCCGTGCTCGAACGTGCCGATGAGCAGGCGCGCCAGATCGTGCGCCAGGCTCAGGAGCACGGCCGGCAGCTCGCTGAGCAGACCAGGCAGCAGGCCCACCAGGCCGGCCTCGAGCAGGGCCGCCGGGAAGGTCTGCGGCAGATTCGGACAGAAGCCCGCGAGGCCGTCCTCCAGGAGGAACGCGAGCGTGTGGATCGGCTCGTCCAGATGCTTACCACCGGGCTGGCCGAGTTCGAGCGAAACAAGCGCCGACTGATCGGGGTGGCCGAGGCCGGGCTGATCGAGCTGGCCCTGGCGATCACCCAGCGCGTCTGCAAGCTGCTGGTGGAGACCTCCCCCGAGGCGGCCCGCGCCAACGCCCGGCACCTGCTGAAGGTGGTCCAGCACGACGGCGACCTCGAGCTGCGCGTCAACCCCGCCGACTACGACACGCTCCGCGACGTGGCCGCGGAGGTCCTGCGGTGCGGCGACGAACTCGAGCACGTGCAGGTTACGGCCGATGCGGCCGTGGAGCCCGGGGGTTGCATCCTGAGCACACCCGACGGCCAGATCGACGCGTCAATCGAAACGCAACTGCAGCGGATCGCCGAGGCGATTCTCAAAGGCGTGGAGCAACCCCCGCCCGCAACGACCTCTAATAACTAGAGCCTAATGACTGAAAACTAACGCCGTGCCAACACCGCAGCCAGTCAGCCCGACGACTACGCCGCCCGCTCAGTCAGCGCTCGGGCCGCAAGACACCGTCTTCGACCACGTGTCCCGCGAAGTGGCGGGGTTGCTCAGCGAGCGCGTGCGTGGTCGCGTCTCGTCGGTGCAGGGGTTGACGGTGACCGCCGGCGGACTGCCCGTTCCCATCGGTGCCCGCTGTCTGATCGAGACGCGCCACGCCGGAGCGGTCGAGGCCGAAGTGGTCGGCCTGCGCCAAGGACAGGCGGTGCTGTCGGTGTTTCGGGAGGCGACCGGCATCGCACCGGGCGATCCGGTGGAGTGCCGCTCGGGGGCTCCACGCGTGCCGGTGGGCTTCGACCTGCTGGGGCGGGTGATTGACGGTCAGGGGCGGGTACTGGACGGGCGGCCGCCGCCCGTGCTGAACGTGCGCTACCCGCTCTATCGCGACCCGCCGCTGTCTATGCAGCGCCGACCGATCGACCAGCCGCTGGGCCTGGGCATTCGCGCGCTGGACGGGTTGCTCACCTCGGGCCGCGGCCAGCGGCTGGGCATCTTTGCCGGCACCGGCGTCGGCAAGAGCGTGCTGATGGGCATGATCTGCCGTCACACGCAGGCCGACGTGAGCGTCATCGCGCTGGTCGGCGAGCGCGGGCGCGAGGTGCGCGACTTCATCGACAACCAGCTCGGCCCGGACGGCTTGGCCCGCAGCGTGGCGGTGGTGTGCACCTCGGACCAGGCTCCCACGTTGCGGGTCCGCGGGGCCTTGCACGCCACCGCCATTGCCGAGTACTTCCGCGATCAGGGACAAGACGTGCTGTTCATGATGGACTCGCTGACGCGGGTGGCGATGGCGCAGCGCCAGCTCGGGCTGGCGGCGGGCGAGCCGCCGACCGCCAAGGGCTACCCCCCCAGCGTGTACGCCTTGCTGCCGCGCCTGCTCGAGCGGGCCGGGCGCACGCAGAGCGGCAGCATTACGGGGATTTACACGGTGCTGGTCGAGGGTGACGACATCGACGAGCCGCTCTCCGACGCCGCCCGCGGGATCCTCGACGGCCACATCTGGCTCTCGCGGGCCCTGGCCAACCACGGGCACTACCCGGCCGTCGACGTGCTCAACAGCGTCAGCCGCGTCACCCCGGACGTGACCGACCAGGCGCAGCAACGAGCGGCGCTGGAGGTTCGGCGGGTGCTGGCGACGTGGGCCGACATCGAGGACCTGGTCAGCATCGGGGCCTACGTCGCGGGTGCAAACCCCGAGTACGACCTGGCCGTGCAGACGCACGAGGCGGTCAACGCCTTCCTCGTGCAGGACCGTACCACCGGCTACACCTTCGAGCGGAGCGTCGCCGATTTGATAGAGGTCGGTAACCTGATCGCGAAGACCCGGCAAAAACTCGGCAGCAATCGGCCGGCCGCCGCCCAGCGGCAACCGGCCTAACCGCCGCCAGGGAGAACCCGACTGGCGTGGCGAAGCGATTTCGATTCAGGCTGGACACGCTGCTGAAGGTGCGGCGACTGCGGGAGCGCGAGGCGAAGCGCAAAGTCGCCGCTAAGCGCGCGGAAATTGCGCGGCTCGATCGGCTCGACCAACAGACGGCGTGGGAAATCTCGAGGAGCCAAGCCGCGTTACGCGAAAGCCAGCAACAGGGTTCGTTGGACCTGGAGACGCTGGCACGCGGTCGGGCCTGGATCGGTTATCTGCGTAAGACCGCTGTCGAGCGGCAGACCCTGCGGGCAGCGTTAGTTAAGGAGCTGGAGCAATTGCAGTCGGAATGGCGCCAGGCCCGCACGCAGATGCGGATTCTCGAAAAGCTGCGCCAGCGCCGCTGGGATGAATACATCCGCCAGCGCAAGCGGCGTGAGCAGGCCGAGGCCGACGAATTGGCACAACAGTTGCAGGCTCGGGGGCGGGATGGTCGCCCTCCCTGCCTCGGGAAGGTGTCGGCGGCGGTCGGTGAGACCGTCGCGGCCGGCGCCTGACGGCGGATGAGTTGGCGGGCGAGACGCCTACCGCACCCGGAGAGCGCGCGCAAACATGCTGGCCAAGCTTTACAACGGGCTGGTGATCCTGGCGATAGCGACCACGCTCGCGGTCGGCGCTTTCGTGGGCTTGTTGTTCGGCTCGGGCCGGCTGACGGCCGGGCGGATCGAGACGATGGCGGCGGTCCTGCGCGGCGAGTATGACGAAGGTGCCGCTGACACGACCACCACGCAGCCGGCCGAGCAGGATGAGGCCGCCCGGCCGTCGGGAACGCGTTCGGCCGAGCAGGTCCGCCAGGCGCTCGTTAGTGAGCAGCTTCGCCGGGCCTCGCTCGAGCGGGTGGCTCGCGACGTGGGCGCCCGGCAGGAACTGCTCGACCACGCCATGCAACACCTGCTTTCCCGCCAGGAGAAGTTCGAGCAGGACCAGGCCGCCTGGACCGAGCAGAAGCGCAAAGAGACCGAGGCCCTGCGCGACGCGGGCTTCCAGCAGGAACTGCGCCTGGTGGGCAAGCTCTCGCCGAAGCTGGCCAAGGAGCACGTCATTCGCTCATGGCAAAAGCACAAGGCGGATGCGGTGCGGCTGCTGCGAGCGCTGAACGAGAGCAAGGGCCAGCGCATTCTCGAGCAGTTCAAGACGCCCGAAGAAATCGACATCATGCACCAACTGCTGGAGCGGTTGCGTTTACAGGGGACCGATGAACTCGCCGCGGGGTCAGGGAGGACCTCAGGTGACGCCCCAGATTAGGTGTTGCCATGCAGGTCAGCCCGCTTCCGGTTCTAATGGCCGCCGGGTCGGCCGGCCAGAGCACCGGGCTGGTGCTCTCGCTGCTCAACGGGCTCTCGGGATTCGGCTCGCACAGCTCGGTTGCCGGGTGCTTCACCTTTTCGAGCGTGGGCGACGGGGGGCCAGAGCAGCAGCTAGATCAGCAGCGGCGTGACGCCGAGGAGCGCAGGGCAGGGCTGGCGGCGGCTGCCACTCCCGAACCGGCGGAAGTCACGTTTCAAGCCGAGCGCCGGATGGATCCTTCCAGCCGGGCCTGGAGACGCCAACAGCTCAATGCCCACGCCCCTGAGCAGAAGACGAGTCACGGCGGGCGGGTATTCCGTCAAGCACTGGCGGATGCCGGGAGTCCCCGCGGCGGCGAGGCCCGGAAACCCGCTGCCGCAACGACCAACGACGCCACGAGGCCCGACCCGGTCACGCAGGGTGATGGGCGGAAGGGGCGTTCGACGAAAGCGGCGCCTCCGGCCGAGGGTGAGTCAGGCAAGTCAAGCCCGTCGAGTTCCACCGGTCGCCTGGGGGCGGCCCGCTCCGGCGAGTCTTCGCCGCCGACGGTTCGCCCCATCGTGGCTGAAGGGCGGCCTCCGGCTGGCGCGCGGGCCGGCCGTTCCGCAACGGCAGTACGCCCGGTCATCGCGAGCGCGGGCGTCGGCGACCGGAGCGGGGTGGAGAAGGCTCTGGCGAGCCATTCTGGCAAGCCTGCCGGCAACGCGCGGCCGGCCGCCGCCATCTCACCCGCCCACGGCGACGCACGCACCCCACTGAAGTCCACCAGCGTCGCGACGAAGTCCGCCGCGAACGCCCAGCGCGCAGAAACGGCCGATCGCCAGGAGAACGTCGAGCGAGTTTTGCGCACGATTCACAGCCGGCTCGGCCGCCAGCGCTCGACTGCGATCTTGCTGCTCGACCCGCCGGAGCTTGGCAGGGTTCGGCTGCACATGGACTTACGCAATGACGCGCTCAGCTTGCGGATGGACACCCAGACGCAGGTGGCACACCGCTTGCTAATGCGGGAGTTGGATTCGTTGCGCCAGGGGCTCGAATCGGCGGGCATCCACCTGGAGCGCGTGGAAGTCCGGCCACCGAGCCCACCCCCGGAAGGAGCCGGGGCAGACCTGGGGCAACAGGCCGACGCGAACGACAGCGAGCACGACCAGTCGGCCGAAACGGGTACGGAGCACCCGGATCACAAAGGCACGGAGGCGCGAAGCCACGAAGGCACGGAGGCTGCCGCGGAGGCAAGCATGTCCCCAGGCCAGGGAGCGGCAGGTGGGCATGGAGTTCCGGCGGCGGAGTCGCTGGTAAACGTGTTGGCGTGAGTCGGCGTGGAACGCTGCTTGCGCGGTCCCGAAACAGCGACGGCCGGGCCCTGTACCGGCCAAGGCAGAGCGTTTGCCATGCAGACCAGCGCGATCGGACAAACTCTGGGCACGGCCGGTCCCACGCCGGCGTCCGGGCTGAGCGGACTCGAGAGCAAGGATTTCTTTCGCATTCTCGTCTCTGAGTTGAAGCAGCAAGACCCCTTCGAGCCGGCCAAAACCGCCGACATGATCAGCCAGGTCTCGCAGATCCGCAGCATCGAGCTGTCCGGCCAACTGACCAAAACCCTCGAGCAGATGACCCGCCAGCAGCGCGTATCCGGGGCCGGCGAGATGATCGGCAAGTACGTCATGGCCACTTTCAGCGCGCCGGACGGCTCAGTGGCGACGATCGAGGGCGTGGTCACCGGCGTCCGCTTTGGCGCGGACGGCGTGGCTGTGCTGGAGCTCGATAGCGGCCAGTTGGTACGGGCTGACGATGTCACCTGGATCACCACGCTCGAAGCGCTCGAGTCCATCGGCACGCCGGACGAGGCGACGGCCCAGGCCGCCGCGGACGAGGACGGGGCGAAATCAGACGCTACCGCGCGACGCCGGGCTGAGCCGCAGGAACCGCCCGCCTGGCTCTCGCTGGATACGTCGCTGCAGCTGTAGCCGCGTTTTGGCGTGGCGTGCTTGTCTGTTACGTGTGGGTAGCAAGCGTTAGCGCACTTGGAGTCTGATCATGGGCTTGACATCGGCGATGTACACGGGCCTGAGCGGGATCAACGTCAACCAGGTGCGGATCGACGCGATCGGCCACAACCTCGCCAACGTCAACACCACCGCCTTCAAAGGCTCCCGCACGCTCTTCCAGACGCAGTTTTCCGAAACGCTCTCGCAAGGCAACGGGCCGAGCGTGACCAGCGGCGGCGTGAACCCGACGCAACTGGGACGCGGGGCATTGGTCGGGACCATTCAACGCTCCTTCGCGCCCGGGTCGGTCGAAATGACCGGCATCGTCAGCGACCTGGCCGTCGAAGGCGCCGGCTTCTTCGTCCTGCGTAGACCCTCCGGCCAACAGGTCTTCACGCGCGACGGCTCTTTCTCGGTCAACCCCGATAACCGGCTGGTTACCATCGACGGGGACTTCGTCCAGGGCTTTGGTGTGGACGAGAACTTCCAGATCATACCCGGCGTGCTCACGGACCTGACCATCCCGCTCGGCACGCTCAGCGTCGCGGGCGCCACCCAGAACGTCTCCATGGACGGGGACCTCAGCGCCGACGGTACGCTGTCTACCCAAGGGTCCGAAACCGTTTCGCAGGCGCTGGTCAACGGCGGCGGCGCGCCGGCCGACGCCAACACCGCCCTGACGGACCTGCGCGCCGCGACCGATCCGGCGGTGGCGCTGTTTGCCGATGGGAACGCGATCATGGTCTCCGGCGTCACCAAGGGTGATCGCACGCTGCCGGCCCAGACCTTCGTCGTCGGGACCGACGGGGCCACGCTGGGTGACTTTGCCGGCTGGCTGCAGACCGCGGTTGGAATTCAAGACGTGGAGGGCGTGCCGAGCAATCCCGGCGTCACGGTCGAGAACGGGACGCTGGTTGTTCGCAGTAACGCGGGCGAGCAGAACGGTATCGTCATCACCGCCAATGACATTGCCACCGACAACATCGGAGTGCCGCTGCCCTTCCAGTTCACGCAGGCGGCGGACGCCAACGGGTCGGGTATCTATACGGCGTTTACTGCTTACGACTCGCTCGGTACACCGGTGATGGTCAATCTCACGTTTGCGCTGGAGTCCACGCTGGACACCGGGCCGGTCTGGCGGTTCTACGTGGAGTCGCCCGACGCGAGCGGCAATGCCCGCGCGCTGGGAACCGGGACGGTCTCGTTTGATACGGAAGGGAACTTCCGCGGCGTGACCGGGGATCAGTTCTCGATCAATCGTTCCGGTACGGGCGCGGCCACGCCGCTGACGATCACGCTGGACTTCAGCGGGATTCACGGTCTTTCAACGCGGACCTCGAACGTCATCATGGCGGCGCAGGATGGGTTCCCCCCCGGCACGCTCAGCAACTTCGCCGTCGGCGCGGACGGTACCATCAACGGGACGTTCAGCAACGGGATGTCGCGCACGCTGGGGCAGGTCGCTCTCGGGCTTTTTCCTAATCCGACGGGGTTGCTGGCCGACACGGACAATTCGTTCCTGATCGGACCCAACAGCGGCAATCTGACGATCACGGCCCCCGGAGCTTTCGGTGCCGGGCGGATTCTCGGCGGCGCGCTGGAACTCTCGAACGTGGATCTTTCCGCCGAGTTTATCGGTCTGATCACCTCCAGCACCGGGTTCCAGGCGTCCAGCCGCGTGATCAGCGTCTCCAGCGATTTGCTCGATCAGTTGTTGCTGGTGGTTCGCTAGGCCGGGCGGGCTGTCGCAGGCCCGACGCAAGGCGCAAGAGTGGCCGCGATGCCGAGGCGGTGCGGCCTCGCGCGCGGGGAGACATGACCGGATGATCTGTCTCACACGCATCAATGGGCGACCCTTCGTGCTGAATGCCGAGCAGATCAAGACCGTCGAGCAGACGCCCGACACAATGGTCACGCTACTCAACGGTGATCAGCTCGTCGTGCGGGAGTCAATCGAGGAGGTGGTTCGGCGGGCGATCGAGTACGGGCGGACGCTGCGCAGCTTTTCGACTCCCTGAGAGGGGCCATTCTTGCGCGCCCGGCGCAGGATATGCCCGGGACTGTCGTAATGTCTCATAACTGCTGCGGTCGCGCGGCCGGCGGCGCGGGACGGTGAATCCCAAGGGCGCAACCGTCGATAATCTGTCAAGTCAGGGTTTCCTTCCAGGATCATCGGCCGGGGAATCTGAACCATGGCAGACGAAGCGCCCCCCCAAGACGCCGCGAAAAAGAAGCGAATTCCAACCACTCTCGTGATCGTCGTCGCCGTCGCGATCGTCGAGGGGATCGGTTTCTACGCCGCCGCCAAACTCTCCGGCAGCGGCCCGGAAGCCTCCTATGGCAAGCCCGGCGAGCACTACGTGCAGGGCGAGAACCCGACGGCGGAGGCGGCCAGCGCCGAGGTGGTCCTGCTCGAAAAGTTCAAGGCCCCCAACACCAAGAGCGGGCGACTCTACATCTACGACCTCAACATCGTGATCAAGGTGCCCGCTCACGAGAAAGAGAAGATCCAGGCGGTGGTCGCCGAGCGCGAGGGCGAGATCTCGGACATCGTGGCCCGCATCATTCGCAGTGCGGACCCACGCATTCTGGCTGAGGACGAGCTGAAGACGCTGCGGATGCAGGTGCAGCACGCGTTGACGCCCGTATTGGGGGATGAAGACCTCGTCGAGCGGGTGTTGATCCCACGGTGTGTTCCGATTCTGTCCGGCTGATGCCTGCCCCACAACACGAGCCAGGAAGGCCAACGCACACAAGGAAGTGAGACGGTCATGGCCGAACCACCCGACAGCGACAAGCCGCAAGAGCACGAGCCAGGCCAGGACGCGGTGACTGATGCGACGCCCCCCACGTCGCACGAACAAGCCGCGTCGCCGGAGCTGGATGCCGAAGCACAAGCTGTGTTCCAGGCCGCCGAGCAGCAGGAGGACGGCAAGTCGCCGACAAACCACGCCGAACCCGAGAAGGCGACCGCGCTCGAGGAAGCTGAGCCGGGCGCAGTCGACCAGAGCGCTTCAGCATCGGCTGACGCGGCTCCATCCTCGGGCGAAGACCATCGGATGGGCGCTGTGGCGGCGACGACGCAAGCATTCAACCCACCCGACCTGACCGGTGCTACGCCGGCGGTCGAATTCGGCAAGATCGATCTCCTCGACGACGTCGAGCTCGACGTCAAGATCGAGCTTGGACGCACGCAGATGTACATCGAGGACGTCATTCGCCTGGGCGTTGGGTCGGTCGTCGAGCTCGACAAGCTCGCCGGCGATCCGGTGGATGTCTACGTCAACGACCGACTGGTTGCCCGTGGCGAAGTGCTGGTGCTCAACGACAACTTCTGCGTGCGTATCAACGACATTCTGAGTCCGATTCCCGAGCTTGAAAGCGCGTGATGATAATCGGCCGGCCAAGGATGGCTGTGATCGGAGTCTTCGCCACGCTCGCGAGCCTGCCGACGTTCGCTCAGGACGAGCGGCCAGCGACGGGGCGCGCTGCCGCCGTCGCCGAAGAGCCGGGCGACAACGCCCGCCCGGCCCGTACCATGCTGGCCCGGCCGCACGACGACGCGTGGTCGGCGGTGGAAGTCACGCTGCCCACCGATGGCGAGCCCGCCTCGGCCGCCGACACGCTGCCGCAACGCGGCGATGAACCCGCGTCCCCTGCGGCGACACACGATACCTCCAGCCAGCTGCTGCGACGCTCGCCGTCCGGCGGATCATTGCTGCGCGCCAGCCAGCAGGATGATCCGGGCGGTTCGTCCTGGCTGCGCACGACGGGGTCGTTGGCGGCCGTCGTGGCCCTCATCATCCTGCTGGGCTGGGGCTACCGGGTGGTAGCCGGCGGCCGCGGGCCGTTCTCCCGCCGCGTCAAACGGCCCGGGCTCATCGAGATCATCAGCCGCACCGCCCTCTCGCCGAAGCATTCCCTGCACCTGGTGCGCGTCGGCCCGCGTGTGGTGCTCGTCGGAATGAGTAACGACTCTCTCGTCGCGCTCGACGTGGTTGACGACGCGGACGCGGCCGCGCGTCTCGCCGGCCAGGCCGCCGAACAACGCGCCGACAGTCACACACGCGATTTCTCCCGCTGCCTGGAGCGCGAGGCGGCCGGCTACGACGGCCGCGACGAAGGCCTGAGCGAAACGACAACCCCGGAGGAAACGCGACTCTTCGACGTTAAGCAGCGACTGACCGGTACGATCCGCCGCGTTCGTGCCGCCGTCGGCGGAGCCTGATGCGCCTGCCGGATGCCACGGGCGGCGGAGCCGTCCGAGATCGTAATGGAGTATGCGATGATCCGCGGAGCGGATCACCACACTGAGGCATGCAGCCCAGTCTGGATTACTGCCCGCCGACGCCGCCATGCTGTATCGGTTTTTCTGGGCGTTGCCCTAGTCTGCGGAGCAATCCAGCCGGCGGCAGCACAGGAAACGGCGGCGACTGAAGCGAGTCCTTCCCAGGTCGCCGACCCAATCCACATCCCTGACGTCAGCCACTGGCTGCCAAAGGCGACCAGCCGCGAGTCACTGACTTCAACGCTACAGATTTTCGTCCTGCTGACGGTGCTCACCGTTTTGCCGAGCATCGTCCTGATGATGACTTGCTTTGTGCGTATGCTCATCGTGCTGGTATTGTTGCGCCAGGCGCTGGGCACCCAGTCGCTGCCGCCCTCGCAGGTGCTCATTGGCCTGGCCCTGTTCATGACGTTACTGGTGATGGCGCCCACCTGGGAACGCGTCCGCGAACAGGCCGTGGATCCCTACTTGCAAGGCGAGCTGCCCCAGCTCGAGGCGCTGTCCGTAGCCGCCGGCGAGCTCCGCCACTTCATGTTCAACCAGATCGAGGCCGCCGGGAACGAGCAGGACGTGTACATGATGTACGAGTACGCCGCACAGCGGGCAGTGGGGGACAACGAGCGAATCACCAGAAAAGAGGTGCCCATGACGGCCCTGATCCCGGCTTATCTCCTCAGCGAGCTCAAGGCGGCGTTCGTTCTGGGATTCCGGATATATCTGCCCTTTCTAGTGATCGACATGGTGATCGCCACGGTGCTGGTGTCGATGGGCATGATGATGCTGCCGCCGGTGTTGATTTCGTTGCCCTTCAAACTGTTGTTGTTTGTCTTGGCCAATGGGTGGCATCTGGTTGCCGGTTCGCTGTTGGCAAGTGTAGCGTAGAGGAGCCTGAGCAATGGACCTACCTATGGCCTTGGATCTTGGACGCGAGGCGCTTCTGACCGCTTTGATCCTTGCCGCACCGGTGCTTGCCACCGGCATCGTTGTGGGCATCCTGGTCAGCCTGATTCAGGTCATCACGCAGCTTCAGGACC
>Ga0307378_10006783_pt1 | contig 15566 bp, 10 predicted proteins | sample UN1MG_FD_202238 | JGI IMG/M metagenome (GOLD analysis project Ga0307378, IMG submission 202238) | Soil microbial communities from Risofladan, Vaasa, Finland - UN-1 | ecosystem: Environmental > Terrestrial > Soil > Coastal area > Acid sulfate soil | place: Finland: Risofladan, Vaasa | collected... | reverse complement strand
GTTTGCTTTGAATCTAGCCTATTGAGCCCTTTCGCCTTCCTCTGCCACCGTATGGGAACAGATTTCAAGAGCGGTACCCTGAATGTTAACTATTATGATCAACCTGAGAATACTCTCTAAATATTAGCCCTATGTATGATAACGGGATTTCTGAACGTTGTTCTTCAATGATTTTCTCGATGATCTTTATATTAAATGGCTCAATGACGGCCACATCAGCTACATCTGTATCTATCATAATGGTTGCAGGTTTTGAATTGATCAGCAATATGCTATCAATGAATAAAAAATAATTACTTTTAGGGGGAAGTGTGATGAAAAGAGGTGGAATTTTTTAGAATAAATATTGTATAAAAAAGATAATTTAGTGGACTTTACGAGGAATGCTGAAATAGACTACGAGTAGTATTGTTCCTTCGGAAAAATCAGGGGTTGGGTTTCAGGGAGGAGGGAAACCATTGTTATTGTTAAGGAATGGCACGAATCAATCAAATAATGAACTTTTTATAACAGAATGGGATCTGATTATCAATGGAGAAAATCATACCGGAAACCTATGATAAGTATATAAAGGGCCTTATGGATATCAGCCAGGCCATCACCTCTGACTTGTATCTAGAAGATATTCTCAAGCTGATAGTGATGGTAACAGCCAAAGTCACTGGCGTAGAAATCTGTTCACTCTGGTTGGTGGATGAGAGTAAAGGGGGAAAGAAATTGCTGCTAAAGGCTACGCAGTCTATGGACCCTGATTACTTCAAAGATAGATCCCTGAATATGAATGAGGGTGTGGTGGGATATATAGCCACCCATAACTGCATACTAATGCTCGCGGACGTTTTAAAGGAGCCAAGATTTAAGGAAAAGGAGATGGCAAAAAAGTTGGGCCTGGTATCCATGATCGGCGTTCCCCTGTGCCTCAAGGATGGTTCGGTGATAGGTGTGTTAGATTGTTTTACGGTGGAGCCTCGTACGTTTTCGGAAACAGAAATCAACCTCATAAAGACGCTGGCGAATCAGGCAGCTATAGCGATTGAAAATACAGAACTTCTAGTAAAAACGAGAGTCATTGAGGAGGAATTGAAAACGAGAAAAAGGATTGAGAAAGCCAAAGAGATATTGATGGTTAAGAAGAATTTGCCAGCTGACAAGGCTTTTCGGTGGTTGCAAAAAAAGAGCATGGATAGCCGAAAATCTATGCGTGAGATTGCTGAGGCGGTTATTCTCTCCCAAGAGGTATAATCAAAGGTAAAAAGCTTAAAAAAGGATTTGACGAACAGTTTTGTTGATATTATAGTAATCCTACATTTTAGTTATCAATAATACAAAGGCGTATTATTCAAGAAGACAATGATGTCTAAAGACAACGTAGTCTATAATATTGAACTTTATGAAAGGAAGCCCAAACCTGATTTGCAGGGGTGGGCTTTTTTGTTGTCTCTGCTATGGCATTTCCTAAAAATAGCATTTCGCCTTTGCAGGAGCCTATGGATACTAGGCCCCCTTGCCTCAATAGACAGAGCGGGGTTACATCAGAATAACTTACAGATCCCACTATTTTGTGGAGCTTATTATGTTAGAAGCATCAAAACTTGTTGAAAATCTTATTTTGCAGCATGATGGGCATCTCGTTAATATCTTGGGAGACATCCAGGCGCACTACAATTACTTGCCTGAAGATGTTCTAAGGCAGGTCTCGAGTAGTTTAGAAATGCCTTTGAGAAATATTTATGGAGTGGCAACCTTCTATAAATCCTTTAGGCTACATCCTAGAGGAAAGCACCTGGTTTCTGTATGTGTTGGTACATCATGCCACGTTCGAGGTGCTGTAGCTATTGCGGCGGAGCTCATAAATCAACTTGGAATACAACCTGGTGAAACTAGCTCTGATAAAGAGTTTACCTTAGAAAGTGTTAATTGTTTAGGGGCCTGTGCCCTTGGGCCGATTGTAGTTGTGGATGGCAGATACTTCTCGAATGTGAAGACTGCAGATGTGAGAAAAATAATAGACGAGGCATCTGCAGGGTTGGATAAAGAAAAGATCAAAGACGATAGACGGATTTTTCCCGTGCAGCTCAACTGCCCTCGTTGCAACCATAGTTTAATGGACCCGGGACATGCCATTGATGGCTACCCATCCATCCGAGTCACTATTTCATTCGGTCGTCAGCATGGCTGGCACCGGTTATCTTCCTTGTATGGCAGTTATAATTTTGAATCTGAGCATCACAGGGCTTTGGGTGTAGTGGCACACTATTTTTGCCCCCATTGCCACTCAGAGCTCATAGGAGCATTTGAGTGTCCTGAATGCGGTACAATAATGGTGCCAATGATTGTACGCGGGGGCGGCATGGCTCAGGTGTGCCCTCGCCGAGGGTGTAAAGGGCATAGGTTAGATGTTTGACAGACAGAAATAACATTGCAGTTTGCTGTTAACTCAAAGAAAAGGATAATCGAATGGAACGAATCTCGTCTGTTGAAGATTTCATTCATTTTCGTCAACTCATTCTGGATGAACCTGAAGACGATAAACCCTGCATTGTAATCAGTGCAGGTACATGCGGGCAGGCAAGCGGTGCGAATGATATCATACGGATAACAAAGCGTCACATACTTGAGCAAAATCTTCATGACCGGATATCATTGCGGATTACGGGTTGTTTGGGTTTCTGCGAGATGGAACCATTCCTGCTGGTTGAGCCAGGCAATACTATTTATCCGAAGCCAGAAATGGAAGATGTGACAAGAATTATTGATGCCACTGTTGAGGGAAATATAATCGAAGAAATGGTTTACAGCGAAAATGGGAGCCAAAAGAAATATCATTCCCTGCAAGAGATTCCTTTTTTCAAGAATCAAACACGAACAATCTTGGGTAAAAATCAAAAACTGGATCCATTAAGGATTCTCGACTATTTGAGGGCGAGAGGCTACGCAGCATTTGAGAAAGTAATATCCAACCCTGATCCTGACTGGATTATCAACGAGATTACAAAGGCAGGTCTCAGGGGTCGGGGAGGAGCCGGCTTTCCTGCTGGCAGGAAATGGGAATGTGCCAGAAGATCCGGTAATGGCTCAACAAAAAAGTTTGTGGTATGCAATGCTGACGAAGGAGACCCAGGCGCCTATATGGACCGCAGTCTTTTAGAAGGTAATCCCCATGCTATCATTGAAGGAATGATAATCGCCGGAATAGCTATTGGCGCAAGTCAAGGGTACATTTATGTGCGAAGAGAATATCCCTTGGCCATCAAACACACACTCATCGCGCTACTTCAGGCACGGGATATTGGGATATTGGGTAAGGGTATCATGGGTACGAGTATTGACTTCGACATTGAAATTATCAGGGGAGCCGGAGCATTTGTATGCGGAGAAGAAACAGCGCTCATTCGATCGATTGAAGGAAAAATAGGACAGCCCGAGCAGCGCCCCCCATACCCTGTTACTAAAGGGATTTGGGGATGCCCTACCTGCATAAATAATGTAGAAACAGTGGCTAATGTACCTGTAATCATTAGTGACGGTGTAGACAAATACACAAAAGTCGGTATGCCTGGTAATAGAGGCACTAAAATCTTCTCACTGGTTGGAAGGATAAGAAACAGCGGACTTGTAGAAGTGCCTCTTGGTTCCACCATCAAGGAAGTCGTTTATAACATTGGAGGTGGCCCTTGGGATAATAAAAATATTAAGGCGGTTCAAACTGGGGGACCCTCGGGCGGCTGTATTCCGGAAAATATGTTTGACCTACCAATAGACTACGAAAGCCTGACTGCGGCAGGTTCGATCATGGGATCTGGTGGTATGATCGTAATGGATGAAGATGCCTGCATGGTTGATATTGCACGATATTATACAAATTTCCTGAAGGGAGAATCCTGCGGGAAGTGCTCAACCTGCAGGGAAGGCATACAAAGAATGAATGAGATTCTCACAAATATAACAGAAGGCAGAGGGAACATAGAGGACTTGGCTTTGCTAGAGGAACTTGGAAAAGTAATAAAAGATGCCTCCTTGTGCGGACTCGGGCAGACTGCTCCGAACCCTGTACTTTCAACGTTACGATATTTTAGAGATGAATATATTGCTCATATAGAGGAAAAAAGATGCCCTGCCCTGGTGTGCAAGACTTTTATTCAGTACATGATAGATAATGAAAAGTGCACAGGCTGCGGGATCTGCAAAAAGAATTGCCCTGAGAAGGCAATAGAAGGTGAGCTTAAAAAACCCCACTCAATAGTGCAGGATAAGTGTGCAAGGTGTGGCATATGTTACGATTTATGTAAATTCGATGCAGTTTTGAAAACGGGAGTTACAAATGCCTAACATAATAATTGATGGAATAGGTTTTGACGCACCAGAAGGCTGGACAGTACTTGAGACGGCAAGGTTTTTTGGGATAGACATTCCAGCGCTGTGCTATCACGAGGGACTTTCGCCAGGTGGTGGCTGTCGCCTTTGCGTAGTAGAGATAAGCGAAGGTGATAACACGAAGATGGTAAGTTCCTGTACATATAAGGTTGAGGAGGGTCTCGTAGTGCATACAGCAACTGAGAGGGTTATACATTCGAGGAAAATAATACTTGAATTGTTGATTTCACAATGTCCAACATCCAAGACACTTCAGGATCTTGCGGCAAAATGGGGATTACAGCACGTTAGATTCACCCCAAAATGGGAGGATTGTATTCACTGTGGATTATGTGTCAGGATGTGTGAGGAACAGATGATGGCAAGTGCCATTGGGTTTGTGAACAGAGGGAACGAATTAAAGATCACCACTCCATTCGATAAAATATCAGAAGATTGTAGGAGATGCGGAGCTTGCATGTATATTTGCCCTGTGTGCACTGTACGATGTGAGGGCGCAGCAGCTGGTAGCGTTTTATGTGGCAGGTGTGAAAATTCACTTCAGCCGACTTGCCTGGAATTTTACGATAATTTTTCGTGCTGGATGGGTCTGAAAGGTGAGTGCGGAACGTGCGTAAGGGAAAGATCTGAAGAGAAAAAGGAGGACTAAAAATGGATTTTGGAAAGATTAATGCAACAGCAGCAACATTAACAAAGAACAGAACAGAAGATGCTATTGTTCCCACGAGCGGGCTGTGTGCTACCTGTGTAGATGGGTGTATTGGTATGTGCGAAGTTGGGAAATCGGCATATAGGGGGACAGAGGTCATATACCCTCAACCATTCGGGATAATCACCACGGCAGGAGAGAAACATTATCCTGTGGATTTATCTCACTTTACAATACTGGGTACATGTTGTGGTGCATACGGAATAGAACCAGATTCCGACAAGGCCCTCTTTACAAATGTGAAGATAGAGCAAAGAATAGGGCAAGACAAGGGAATAAAAACACGTTTGCCTATTGTTATTCCTGGACTTGGTTCGACAGCTATAGCAAAAAATAATTGGGAAGGGCTTGCCATTGGTGCTGCACTTTCGGGGATAATACTGACAATTGGTGAGAATGTGTGCGGTATGGACCCGGATGCGAAAATAGAAAAAGGTAAGGTGCGCCACTCACCAGAGCTGGAGAGACGTATTAAGATTTATAGGGAATGGCAACAAGATGGTTATGGGGCTATTGTTGTACAGGCAAACATCGAAGATACAAGGCTTGGACTGCATGAATATGCAATAGAGAAATTAGGAGTGAGGGCAGTAGAACTCAAATGGGGACAGGGGGCAAAAAACATTGGTGGTGAGGTAAAGATTAAAAACTTACAGCGTGCCCAGATGCTAAAAGATAGGGGATATATTGTATTGCCGGATTGTTATGACCAGGATGTTATAGAAGCATTTGAAAGCCATTCTTTCGATGAGTTTGAAAGGCATTCAAGAGTTGGCATGGTCGATCTGGAAAGCTTCTGTAAAAGGATAGAAGAATTAAGAGCGGTAGGGGCGCAATATATATCTCTTAAGACTGGAGCATACAGACCAAAAGACCTTGCTCTTGCAGTGAGATGTGCATCTGAGGCAAAGATTGACTTACTCACTGTGGATGCAGCAGGCGGTGGAACGGGAATGAGCCCATGGAGAATGATGAATGAATGGGGTGTGCCGGGTGTTGAGCTTTGGTCACTTCTCTATCAATACCTTGACAGATTGGCAAGTAAAGGTAAATATATTCCAAATATTGCAATTGCTTCTGGGTTTACATTGGAAGACCAAATTTTTAAAGGTTTGGCATTGGGAGCACCTTACTTTAAACTTATAGGCATGGCAAGAGCACCACTTACCGCTGCAATGGTAGGCAAAAACATAGGTAAAAGAGTAGAAGCGAATGAGACGCCTGTTTATATTATGCGGTTTGGGCGAACGAAAGAACAAATATTTATCACCGCTCCTGAGCTCAAGCGTAAATTTAAAGACAGGTTTGGTGACATTCCTGCAGGCGCTATGGGGCTGTATACTTATATGCAGAGACTCGAACAGGGTATCAAGCAAATTATGTGTGGCGCGAGAAAGTTTTCGTTAGATTATATCTCAAGGAATGATATTGCTGCTCTCACGCATGAGGCAAGTGAGATAAGCGGAATACCGTACATAATGGATTGCGACAAGGAAGAAGCAGAGGGGATCCTGGATAATTGATTTCCGAAGCTAATATGAGAAAGACTGCGTATTAGGTCTTGGGCCGTTTTATATAAAACATCTCTGCTTGCTGTGAAGGATTTAAAGACCTTCTCCAGCAAAAGGTGACATCTTTTTACTTATATGGCCCGATTCTGAGATTGACCTGAATTTTTACCTTTTCTCTGCAAACAGGCCTGGACAAATCCATAAAAGAGAGGAGATGGTTCCTCCATCCTTGATTTTAATTCCGGGTGTGCCTGGGTAGCGACAAAATATTTAAGCTCTGGAAGCTCAATAAACTCAACCAGCCTTCCATCCCTGCTCATTCCTGAAAAGACAAGCCCCTTATCAGTGAGGTCCTTATGATATTCTGGATTAACTTCATAGCGATGCCGGTGTCTTTCTGAAATAACACTAGGCTTGTAAAGTTTGCTGATTATAGTTCCCTTCTTTACAATGGCCTCATATGCACCGAGTCTCATGGTGCCACCCTTTTCTTTAATATTTTTTTGCTCCGGCAGTATATCTATCACAGGATAAGGTGTATCTGGATCAAACTCCGTGCTATTGGCCCCTTTTAGATGACACACATTTCTTGCATATTCTACAACTGCCAGTTGAAGCCCGAGACAGAGGCCAAGAAACGGAATATTTTCTTCTCTGGCCCTTCTGATAATCTCAATCTTGCCCTCCGTTCCCCTGGAGCCAAAGCCACCAGGAACAATCACCCCATCTATGTCATCTAAAACTTTAGCCTCTGTAAGATCTGTTGTCTCTATCCATTCAAGGTTTATCTTACATCCCAGGTGGGCTGAGCAATGATTCAATGATTCAATAATGGAGGCATAGGAATCTTCAAGCTTAGTGTACTTTCCGCACATGGCTATTGCTATTTCATTTTTTGGATTCCTTATATTTTTAATCAGTTTTTTCCATTTTCTGAGGTCTGGTGGAGAGTAAATATTTAGTTTTTTATGGAGGATTTCAGCTATTCCTTCCTTTTCAAAGACAATCGGTATCTCGTATATGTCATCCACATCCAGACCAGTGATCACGGCATCTGGGCTCACATCACAAAAATTAGAGATCTTTAATTTTACCTCTTTGCTTAAAAATTCCGAGCATCTCCCTATTATAATATCCGGGAAAATTCCTCTCTGTTTTAAAAGATTGACGCTCTGCTGTGTTGGCTTTGATTTCTGCTCGTTTACTCCATAGGGGATAGGGACATATGTCAAATGTATGTACACAATATTTTCCCTGCCAACATCCTCCTTCATCTGCCTCATTGCCTCGAGAAAGAGCTCATTTTCAATATCTCCTACTGTTCCCCCTATTTCCACGATAATGAGATCAGCCAGCTCTTCTTTGGCGATTTCATAGATGTGACCTTTAATAATATCAGTAACATGTGGAATGTATTGAACGGTATGTCCTAAGTAATCACCTCTTCTCTCTTTTTCTCTTACCATGTGAAATACCTTACCCATGGTAAGATTCCACTTTGATTTGCAACTAATACCCAGGAATCGCTCATAGTGCCCAAAATCCATATCCACTTCTCCTCCATCATCCAGGACAAACACCTCCCCATGTTCAAATGGATTCATTGTTCCTGGATCAACATTAAGATAGCCATCACATTTTATAGGGATAATGTTCAGCCTCGAACAAAGAAGATGGCCAATGGAGGCAGCAGCGATTCCTTTCCCTAACCCGGAGAGAACTCCTCCTGTTACGATGATATATTTAGTAGTAGACATGTGAATAAAACGTATTGCAAATTCTACAGGTTATTGAAATCAAAGGCATTGCTTGATGCATGGGTTTTTGCCTCTCACTTGGAATAATGGAATATTGATTTTAAGAAGAAATTTCTCATTTATTGAATTCATTGTCAATAAGGGTTTTTCCAATTCACCTTTTTAAATTGATCCTCCTAAAACCCATCATTCCATCATTCCAGTACTCCAACATTCTCCCGATGTTTCAGCGGGACGAGCGAAGCGAACTGGGTTCCCCTTAATTCCATTGCTTTTCTTGGATCAACTCTTTAAGCACACTTTTTTGAATATTTTGAGTCTCTTCCCATCGCTCCAGAATGGGGTGAGGAATGGAAATTTGAGTATATCCAGGTCGAAATAAACAGGTTTCATCCTCTTCATCCCAAGCGTACCTATTGGTGCTGTCCAAATCGAAAGGGCTTCCCCTAAAACCTCCAGTCAACAAAGATATTCGAGAAAAAATGTGGCGATCCCTCACCCCTATACAGTTGGGGATGGCGTTTGGGCTAATACATCGGATGATGCTGGGAGGGATTGTATTTTGATACCATAACCCGGTTGAAGCAAAGTAAGCACCTTCTTTAATCAGGTTTAGGGAATTAAGCTGGTAGGGGTTTTTAATCAGCCCATAGAAAGAGCCTTTCTCTACTATGATGTCCATTTCCGTAAATCTCTGGAAAAAAATAAGTAACTTTTCCATATACGCTATAAAATGGAAAAACTCATCGCGACCCAGTTCCATGTTATCTACAATGTTTGCAAGAAGATTAAAAACCTGCTGGGAAACAGGAGGAATCGGATAAAGTTCAAACAGGGCCTTCAGGTTAAATTCATCCAATTTTTCCATGAATTCAGGGAGGATGGGATAGTTTTTTAGGGAGTGAGCACCTTTACGTAATCTCTTTACAACAACAGATGCAGGCACCTTACCAACCGTAACCATGCGCATGGCATCAATTGTCCGGGCTTCGGTTTCGGAAATGGCCCGGGTGAGTTCCGTATCCACCTTTTGAGGTATATAGCTTTTGCGAAATTCTTGCATAACCTTAAATGTTTGACGATAGATAAACTGTGCTAAAGGCCTCTCAAAGGAAAGATCGGGATCTCTGCTAATTTCATAATGAATAATCCTGAGGATATCTTCATTATTAAAGCGAAGAACAAGAAAACGCCCGATCTGGAGTGCTTCATTTTTATTTCTTTTCTTTAGATACGCAATAAAGCGCTTGACCAGATTTGAAAAACTGTCTCTCCATTCCCCCTTTTGCCTCAGCTGATTGTAAGAAATGCCAAACCAATTCAGGCTGATCAGATCTTTTTCACGGATTCCCACACGTAACTCAAGAAATTTTCGATAGATCTTTTGAAAGGCGGTTAGACTTTGAAAAAGGACCTGCTTTTCCTTTTCTTTTAGATGTGTGTTACGTGAGATAAAGATAAAGGTTGCTTCAATTTCATAGTTATTGATCAGAACTTCACAGGCATGAGATTTAATTACATGATTGATATTTTTTTCTCGATCCAGAATGATCTGGATGATCGGTTTGATTATGATCAAAAATTCCGGTGTCCTGAGTTTGTGAAAGTTTAGCAATTCAAGGAGTAATTGTGGAGAAACGTGCTTTCTGTATTTTCCTGACGTTTCTGTCAAAATTTTTACGATACACATATCCAAAAAGATAAAGGGGTGAGGAAGAGAGGAGCTGAGAAAAAGGTCATGTAACTTTTGAATGACAGTTAGGTCATATGGTTTAGTTGGAAAGATGATATCTACTAGGTTCTGCTTGCGGTCTTTATTCTCCAGCAATGGTTTTGCTATTTTCCATTCTTTCTGAAAGCAGGCATAAATGGAGTCAATGTCCAGATAAGGATGATTATTCGGGGTGAATAGAAAGTCCAGGGAATAGGTTTTAAATGCCTTGATTTGGGAGAGAATAGATTGGTGGATATCTTCTATATCAAAAGGCATAAACGATGCCTCCCTATTGAATAATTAAGCCTTGAAAAAATTATGTATTAAAGTAGTATGAAAATCAAGAATTCTATAACGTTTTCGAAGGGTGTTCTATCTGACAGATTAATCTAAAAAATGAGAGGAGTTATATTGGGCCTACAGGTCATGCTCAAATGGCTCTAAGAAGTCCTTTTTTCGTGGCTTGTTATATGCCTTTGCATATGGAATTTATGAAAATAAAAGATCCAATTTCTATGCTCTAAGCTTTGTCAAATTTAAAGGTCAGACTCCATTTTTGTCCTTTCTGCTATCTAGAACAGCTTTGAAATTCTTGAGTTGAAAAGAGGATAAAAGAAGCTTGCTTTTCATTTGAGAATTCCTCCTGCAATATCCCTATAGAAATTGATCGCTGCCACACGGAATGGGACTGGTGGGGTCAGTTCTCCTAATTTTCCTCCTGGATGAGACCACTTCTGCATAGCCATCCCTCCTAACCCTAAAATTTAAAATATCCATTCCCCTTCCTCACTAATGTAAAATCGTGCACCTACTTTTTTAAAAGAAAAGGTCTTTTATATCTTTTGAGGACGAAGACGATGTAATAACTCATGTGCGATAGGAACAAGGCGAGACTTCAGAACTTCAATGCTGAGGGGTTTAATCATTCTTGGCAAAAACTGACAACCTTCAACTCTTAATAGATTCGTAGCGAATTGCAGAATTCCGTATTCGTTATCCAGGGTTCCTTCTTTTTCCCTAGCACGATTTATTAGATAGTCAACTGAATATTTTGAGCCTTCCAAGATAAAAAATAGATCAACAAAATCTTTTGGTTCAGGAGGCTCTCGATTTAAGATGGCGCATATTTTGTTAACTGCGATATCTTCAAAAGAATCCACAATTATCCTTTCATGCTTATTTGTAGGGCTAATCATAGCAGGAACATCTTGGGCAAATTCAATCTTTAATTGTCCCCTTGGTCTTCTGGCGGGAGAGATAAAAAACCTTACGTATTCATTACTCGCTTCAGCCGATACAATTTCAACTCCATGGTTAGAGAATATTTTCAAAAAACCCTCATAGTCTTCTTTTAAGAAATGCCTTTCACGCGTAAAAAAATCCAGGTCGTCAGAATAGCGGTGCTGAAGATAGAACTCGGACAATGCAGTGCCACCAGTGAGGTAATAGCCGAGTTCTCCAATGCCTTCCTCAAATAGGATGGTCAAAATATCGACTTGGAAATCAGAAAGAACTTTAAACTCCATTTATCCATACCTTCAAGGCCATTTCGATGATTTTGCGCTTTTTTTCGGGAAGGTCAATTTGGGGAAGTGCCTCCTGTATATCATCCACACTGAGAAGTTTTTTCCAATCTTCAGGGTTCCCGTATTTTAAAACTCTTCCAATAGCCCATATTCTTTCAGAAGAATCTTTATCATCAATATGACTCCGAATTTCATTCACGTCCCTGTCATATTCCCATACGACGTGATGAGAGATTTCTTGCTGCAAGCGGTCTACCATTTCTCGAAGCCATGGCCGGACTACTGGCGGTGTTTTTGGATTATTTAGCCACTGTTCAACTTCTGCTTTTCGTCCCTTATAAAATTGTGAAAAAGGTCCGGCAATTACATTTCCCTGCTGCTCAATTCCTGCCGCCAGGTGGCTTTTTATTTTTTCATTTGATGGGTATGCCTTAATCAACTCGAAGGCAATCGGCCAGAAGCCTGATTTTGCACTTGTTACGCTTTCCGATATAATACTCGCGATCTTCTCACCCTTTTTGGCATAAGAGGTGAGCAAATCCCTATCAGCTTCCAGGTCAAGAATGTTTTTTAAGCTCCAAGTCACCCGGAATCGGTGTAATGGATCAGTTTGGCAAACCCTAAATAGCAATTCCAGTAAGCGCTCCTTATCTGTTCCATAAAGGACATTCCAGAACCGATGTCTCCCATATCGATCTATAGGATCCCAATGTTGATGGTTGTCCTTTTTAAGTAAAAGCTTCTCAAGAAGCCGAAACCCTCTTTCAGGATCCCTCTTAGCAAGTTCTGCTCCCAGTTGGTCAAAATGCCACTCCCCGGCAGGGGGTTTAACGGGAGGATCACTTTCCAGGCAGCACCAGGCAAAATCACCGAGACCATCATCCAGAGAGTGTTTGTAGTGGAGCCAACTGCCCAACATATGGGTTGCCGCTGATGCATTTTCAAACTGATCACCGGCAATAGCCTTTAATAACTCCTCAAATTGATCTGAGGTGAGATCTTTTATCCAGGGGCCCCGAAGAAGACGTCCTGTAACAAGTGCATCAACTCTTGCTGCTTTAAGCTGGGCCTTGATCATGTCCACAGCTGCCTGACTTGCCCCCATCCAAGCAATTGCCTGGACTATCGCCTGACCAGTCGCAGCATTTGATGCGGTCAGTTCCTCAAGGTGCTCTTCAGCAGACCTTCGATCCCTTCGCGCCCACCCTCCCCAATAGGCGGAGAAGGCCATGCTCCCCACCAGTTTCTGGCCCACCTCTTCGATTAAACGGAGAAACAGACTGTTGGTATCCTTGAGACCCAGATAGAAAAAGTATGTATGGGACTTTTGAGCAGAATCGGAAAGCAACCATGATATCACCTGGTTACTCAGCAAGTTAGGATTTTGAACGACTTCTTCAGCAAGCTTTTCGAGTTCTTGTTCGCACCTGGTACTATACCTTCCATTGACACTTACATCCTCATCATCCTCCATTGTCCAACTACCAGCCCATCGCTTCAGCCTGACAAGAAAATCCCCCTTCTCCAGCCTGATCTTAAGGCCATCCAGTTCATTGATAAGCCGTTTAAGTTCTTCTTTCCTGTCGGTTGGATAATCTTGTTTATTCATCCTGTCAAAAAACACATGGTGCATACGATTGAGCGCATCAAACAATGAAGCCACTTCCAAGCCCGGTTTCCCTTCCAAGCCCCAATCTACCAGTCTCTGAAACCGAGCTATTGCATCCTGGGGAAGGCCTTGAATGCCGCACTTTGCTGTGAGGCTCGGGAGTTCCTTCAGGGCTACTGTGGCAACGTCGCTATTCACATCAGTTGCAGCCACAATCAGAATATCCACTAAATCACGGGCATAATCATAGAAGTCCCCGTGTGTAAATCGTGGCATTGAATCCAGTGGCACCGGTCCTGTGCTGTGACGGACCATATACGAACCCATGCTGAGGGCTTCCCCGGCAGACTTGATGGCCACAATTTTTCCCTCTTTGGATGCTTTATCAGAAGTAAACTCCTTTAGGGCTTCAATCCTTTCATCAAGAGGCAAAGGCATCTGGCCATGTAAGGGGTGAAGACATTCTGCGAGGACTCCTGTCGCATTATTGCCATAGCTTTCATTTTCAGCCTCAGCAAGAAGCCATACCAATTTGAGGGCACTACGACTCGTCTTTTCCCGAAAAAGCAGCTGTTCAAGCGCCCACATGAGTTCACGGCGCTCTTCTCCCGAAATGGCCAGTCTCTCTTCTCCGCTCGTATTAAGAAGGCCTTCTTCAAGTAACTTTAGTGTCTTTTGAGGCGCAGCGCCTGAAACAAGATCAAGTATATGTGCCCGGGCAAGGGCTGACTTAAGACTTCCAAGAGGACCATCCGGGCTGAATAGCTCATCCCAGAAACCCTCAATTTCAGGCCCTCGAATTTCACACAGACGCCTTAAGAATCTCAATCTCCCGGGCTCTTCCAATCTTGCAAACAGGGCAAACATCTCTTTCCTTCGTCCACGAAGGAGTTTACCCACAAGGTAATTCGCCAGGATAGGGATGGATATTTCTACAAAGGAACCGGCTTGTCTTGCCAGGCCTGCTTGCTCAAGAATATCCAGAGCCCTAATTGCATCTGGTGGTTGCCGTGCATCAGCAAACAGGCTGCATATGTGAATGAGTTCAGATTCAAAGTTACCGGAAATGCCAACATGGGTTAAAATCGAAAATAGCTCTGCATCTCTGAGGGCATCGGTACCACATTCCGATTGGATTCTTTTTTCGAATTCCTTGCCAACGGAACCAAGAAAATCACCTGTCTCACGCCTCAACTCTGACCCCACACTGGCTGCGGCCAGAAGAATTCCGGGAATCCCCTTTGCCTGTCTGGTAATCCAGTCCTCGATTTCAAAATCCAATGGTTGACCAGTTGCCTTTAGAAGCTCACGGGAACACTCATTATCCAAGGGTTCGAGATGAAGGTTTTGAATACGCTCATTTCGATCACAGGCGGGGGTAGGAACGAAAGAGGGAGTTGGTAAGGTAACAATAAGCTTTAAGTTCGGGATGCTCAGTGCTTCGATTGCCAGTGAATCGATAAAATCAGGTTCAGGATCTTCTACAATGCATATTGTCTCGCCATGTTCTGATGATAGATTCCTATAATCTGATAGATCCATTGAACGTGGATCAAGGGCGATAATAACATCGTGAGGCCGTTTCTTGGTTGCCTCGAGTACAAGACGGCTTTTTCCGATATCATGCGGCCCTGTGACAACAATTATGCGAACTTTTTTGTCCTGCACCAATGTCCGAAGTCTATCAATTTCCTCTTCCCTCCCAATCAGCTCAACATCAGCGCCTAAGAATTTATGGCTGCGGTGCGCATTGTATGCCTCTTGCCAGGTTTTAAATGAAATAGGCGCAAAGTAAGCTGCCCGGAGATAAGGATAGTTGTTAAGCAATGCTGCCAATTCTGCCGCACCTACAATTTCTATATGAATGTCCGATGGATGGGCATACTGGTCTAAAACTGCTTCCTTTATTGCCCTGGTTTGGTCATGTTTAAGGTCAACATTTACAAAAAGTATATAGTGATCGGGCGTTCTGCCGAATTTTCTTTCGATCTCTGCAATAGCACCACGAACGCTTGACTTTAAATTGGAAATAATTCGAGATCTATCTTTTGCCATGAGATCACGTTTTTTATATTGAAATACATTCCAGCCAGGCGCAAGGATCGGTGCTGGTACAGGCTTTCCGTCATCAGGAATTTCAAGAGTCCATTCAGCATCTATACCGCCATCAGCTGCGTTTACTCGGCTGGTAAATGATGGCAAGGTGGAGCATTGCCTTCCAGATGCAGCCCATGCCAGGGCGTCACACATTGAAGAAAAGTGCTCTGGTGACCACTGACTTGTGGTCTGTTCCAATTCTCGTGCATTAATAGGTTGTCCAATCAATAATGCCATGGTAATTTTAGTATATTAAAGTTAAACAATAA
>Ga0307378_10006778_pt1 | contig 15577 bp, 27 predicted proteins | sample UN1MG_FD_202238 | JGI IMG/M metagenome (GOLD analysis project Ga0307378, IMG submission 202238) | Soil microbial communities from Risofladan, Vaasa, Finland - UN-1 | ecosystem: Environmental > Terrestrial > Soil > Coastal area > Acid sulfate soil | place: Finland: Risofladan, Vaasa | collected... | reverse complement strand
GGCCAGCATAGCGGGGGCAGGATTCGAACCTGCGACCTCCGGGTTATGGGCCCGACGAGCTACCAGACTGCTCTACCCCGCGATCACTCGTTCACCTATAACACTATACGATTGGGCGCCCAAAAAGGCCCCGAGACTCGGAATCGTCACGACAAAAAAATACCACAAGAGGTATCTGCAATCAAGAAAAATACCGAAAAATTATAAATTCCGCCGAATTTTCTCGGCAACCTCGCCGGCTTTGCCATCTTCATACTTGTACGCGGGCCAGCGGTTAAACACGCCGTCCCCGGCACTGCGAGGGATAATGTGAAAATGCAGGTGCTCGACCAACTGGCCGGCCGCCCTGCCGTTGTTGCACAGCAGGTTGTAGCCGTCGGAATTCATGGCTGCGGCAACGGCCCCGGCAAGCTTGCCGAGACGCGAACAGAGCTGCCCAAGAAGGTCGTCAGGGCAATCGTGCAACTTCTCAAAGTGCTGCTTAGGAATGACCAGCGTGTGCCCATCGCTCACGGGACCGATATCAAGGAAAGCAAAAACAACGTCGTCCTCGTAGATCTTCGCAACCGGTACTTGTCCCGCCACTATTCTGCAAAAGAGGCAACCATCCGCACTCATCGTAGGCTGTCCTGCAAAACAAAGGTTACTGCTCTCGGCCGCCTTGCCCTTCGGACTCCTGCGTTTCAGCAGCTTGTTCGGACTCGGCCGTCTCTGCAATTTCCTCGGCGCCGGCAGTCGCCTGGTCCTGGGCAACCTGCTGGACCACTACGGGCTCCTCCTTTGCCTTCTTGCGAGAGCGTTTCTTGGCCTGCTTCTTCGGACTCTCGTCGGCGCCGACGAGCTGAAGCAGAACGAGCTGGCCGTTATCACCCAACCTTCTCAAAGATAATCTGATTATTCGAGTATAACCGCCGGGCCTGTCGAGGTACCTGGGCCCCAGCTCGCTGAATAATTTCCCGATGACCGTGCCCTTCCGGACGCGCTGCCCGTCTTCGTAGTCTATGATATCGCGATTTCCGAGCATCGCAATGGCCTGACGTCTGGCCGCCAGCGTGCCTTTCTTGGCCGTCGTAATCAACTTCTCGGCAAAGGGTTTGACCTCTTTCGCCTTTTCTATTGTGGTCGAAATCGTTTCGTGCTGGAAAAGCGAAGCCACCAGATTTCGCCGCATGGCCAGACGATGCTCTTTCGTTCGACTCAACTGACGCCCTGCTACCCTATGGCGCATATTTACAAGCTCCTCTTATGTCTGCACATCTTCGATACCCAATGACAGGCCAATATCGGCCAGCTTTCTCTTGACTTCGCGCAGAGAAGTCTTTCCGAAACTGCGAATCTTCAGCAAATCAGCATCTGTCATTTTCACCAACTGCCCGACGGTCTCAATTTTTGCCGACTCGAGGCAGTTGCTTGCCCTTACCGAAAGCTCCAATTCCTGAACCGGCACGTTCAGCTTCTGGGCCAATTCCTCATCCACGGCTTGTTCCGTCGGGGGCGTCTCCGCAATCTGGGAAGGTGTGACCGTCTCGTCGCCGAGCTCGAAATACTGCACGAACGGATTGACGTGCTTGCGCAATATCTTGGCCGACTCCACGAGCGCCATCTCCGGCGAGACCGTTCCGTTGGTCCAAATCTCCAGAATCAGCTTGTCATAGTTGGTCCGCTGGCCGACGCGGGTGTCTTCCGTTACGTAGCGCACTCTTGTGACCGGCGAATAGACGGCATCGAGCATGATTGTTCCGACCTCTTGGTCGAACCTGTCGGCGTCAGCGACGCGCTCGGAAGCCGGTACATAGCCGCGACCGTTCTCAACGACCATTTCCATTTTGAAATCGACGGCTTCTGTCAACGTAGCCAGCACCAGGTTTTTATTTATGACTTCGATGGCCGGGTCGCCGACAATGTCCGCGGCCGTCACAGGCCCGGCTTTGTTGGCTGAAACGGTCATCGTCTTGGGCCCATTGTCCTGGAGCCGGACAATAAGACTCTTGACGTTCAAGACGATGTCTGTAACGTCTTCCATCACTCCCTTGATCGAGCTGAATTCATGGTCCACGCCCGCTATCTTGATGCTCGTTACGGCACTGCCTTCCAGGGAGGAGAGCAGAATACGTCTCAGACTGTTACCAATCGTCGTGCCGAAACCGCGCTCGAACGGTTCTATGAAGAACCGGCCATACTTATCGCTCGATATCATCGTGTCTCGCTCGACACGAGTGGGCAACTCCAAACCGCGCCATGTAACTCGCATATAGGTCTCCTGTATAAGCTTTGAGCTAACTGCGTCTTCTCAAGACTCAAGGCTGAAAATGAATCGCGTGTAGAACCTCGTATAAAAAACCTAAGATTGTTCTGGGTCTATCTCGAGCAAAACTCCACGACCAACTGCTCCTCGACGGGAATCTGAACGTCGTCTCGAGTCGGCAGCGCCACAATGGTTGCTTCGGCCCTGTCCCGCGCCAGTTGCAACCAGCCCTGCGTGGTAAAGTTTGGATTCGTTTCCAGCTGCTCCTTGATTCTCTTGAGGCTTCTCTCGGACCCTTTGACCATTATCTTGTCGCCGATCTTGGTCGTATAGTCACTGATATCGACCTTGCGTTTGTTCACATAGATATGGCCGTGCGAGATCAACTGTCTTGCCGCCTTGCGGGACGGCGCAAAATTGAGCTTATAGACGACGTTATCCAGACGCCTTTCCAGCAACTGCAGAAGCGTTTCACCGGTATTGCCCTTCGTTCTCTCGGCCTTGTGGAAATACCTCATGAATTGCCGCTCCAGAAGCCCGTAGTATCTCTTGACCTTTTGCTTCTCCCGCAAGCGAACGGCATACTCACTTGCCCTGCCCCTGCGCCACCCGTGCATGCCGGGCGCCAGATTGCGTTGTTTCTTCTCGACCGGGCATTTGGCCGTCTCACATCGAATGCCCTTAAGCATGAGCTTCATGCCTTCGCGGCGGCAGTTCTTACAGGATGAACCTAAGTAACGTCCCATCTTCCTTATTCATCTCCAGAAATATCTTGGTCTCGGTTCTACACTCGTCTGCGTTTCGGCGGTCTGCACCCATTGTGCGGCAGCGGGGTGACGTCCTCGATTGAGGCGATACGCAAGCCCGCCTGCTGCAAAGCAGAGATGGCCGATTCGCGGCCCGACCCCGGGCCCTTGACTCGGATTTCGACCTCACGCACACCATGGCGCATGGCGGCGCTGGCACAGCGTTGTGCGGCCCGCTGCGCCGCAAACGGCGTACTCTTGCGAGATCCTTTGAAACCGACGCATCCGGTTGAGCTCGAGCAGACCGTGTTGCCATCCAGATCGGTGATCGTGATCAATGTGTTGTTGAAGGTCGCCCTGATGTGGACGATCGCCCGGACAACGTTCTTTCTGACTTTTCGCTTTACCTTTTTTGCCATTATGCAACTCGTATTGTCAAGTTATCCAACAAGCCTGCCTTCTTAGCGGCTTTCTTTCACGCCTTTCTTGCCGGCGACCGTCTTCCGTGGCCCTTTGCGGGTGCGCGCGTTGCTCTGCGTACACTGCCCGCGCACGGGCAATCCCCTTCTGTGGCGAACGCCCCGGTAACAAGTGATATCACGCAGGCGAGCTATGTTCTGCGCCACCTGCCTGCGAAGCTGGCCTTCCACAATATAATTGCGGTCAATAATCTGCGTGATATGGCTAAGCTCATCTTCGCTAAGCTTGCCGGCTTTCGTGCCTTTTTCGATGCCGGCTTCCTTCAGAATCTGCTGCGACGTGTGCCTGCCTATGCCGACGATATACGTCAGCGCAATCCAGATGGACTTGTCATTGGGAATATCAACACCCACTATACGCGGCATTTTAGCTCCTTATCGTGTCTCTTCTCTTGCGCCACGCCCGCTCCCCGCAAAGAACTATCCCTGGCGCTGCTTGTGCCTGGGGTTCGAACAAATAACCCGCACAACGCCTCTGCGACGGACAATTTTGCAATTCTCACATATACGCTTTACAGAACTTCTGACTTTCATTTACTGTACCTACCGTCCGGCCATCACTGGCGACCGACAAGCCGGCGATCCGCCGCTGCCGGGCCCAACTAATGCCGCAGTACTATTCGGCCTCTATTCAAATCATACGGTGACATCTCGACGACGACTGTATCGCCCGGCAAAATCCGAATGAAATTCATACGCATCTTGCCCGAAACATGGGCCAGAATCTGGTGGCCGTTTTCCAATTCCACTCTAAACATCGCATTCGGCAAAGCATCAGTCACTTTGGCTTGCAATCTTATTGTGTCCTTCTTTGCCATTTTCATGCCGAGCGGCTCACGACTGGCCACCTTCTCAAACCGCGTCTCATTGCCCTCTTGCCGTCAATACTTCACAACCATTTCCCACGATCACAATTGTATGCTCAAAATGAGCCGAGCACTTCCCGTCTCGTGTAACCACCGTCCATCCATTACCCAGAGTCCGTACGCCGCTGGAGCCGGCATTAATCATCGGCTCGACGGCCAGCACCATTCCCTCGGTCAGGACGACGTCTTCGGCCAGCAGCTCACTGCTCACGAAATTGGGGACCCGCGGGTCCTCGTGCATCTTCGTGCCAATTCCGTGCCCGACAAAATCTCTGACCACCGAGAATCCCGCGGACTCCGTGTAGCGCTGCATCGCGGCGGCCACCTGGCTCCACTTGACCGACGGGGCGGATTTTTCTATAGCTATGTTCAGAACGTGCTGCGTCACATCCATCAGCCTGCGTTTCTCTTGCGAGATTTCGCCGATCGCAACGGTCAACGCCGCATCCGCACAATAGCCGTTCAGCCTGACGCCGAAATCAATGCTGAGGATATCGCCGTCCTCAAGCCTTGAGTCCTCCGAAGGAATCCCGTGGACCACTTGTTCATTGACCGAGGTGCATATGACACCCGGAAACGGGTTCTGAGCCAACGGGCTGTGAACTCCTTTGAACAAGGCCTCTGCGCCGGCCTCCGTGACCATCTGAGAAGCCAGCTTATCCAGATCCAGCGTGGTGATTCCCGGCTCTGCCAACTCCTTCAATTTTAAAAGAACATTCGCAACAACGGCACCGGCCTTGCGTAATAACTCAATTTCTCTTCGACTGCGAAGCGTAATAGCCATTTACATCGTGCGTCTCGTGGTCCGTACCTCGTGATGTTCGTTCGATACAGCCTCAGCGCCTCACGTCCCGACAAGAACACCCAGCGTCTCGAACATCTCAGCCCTTACCACATCGGGATCCCTGTCAGCATCGAAGTCATATACAGTGCCGTTGTTCTTATAATATTCCACCAGCGGCTCTGTCTGCCGGTGGTAGGTTTCAAGTCGATTCGCCACCACTTCCGGACTGTCATCCAGCCGTTGAGCGAGCTGAGTACCGTCACGGTCGCACAGACCATCGCTCTTCGGCTTCAGGTTTTCAACGTGGTAAACCGCACCACATTTAGGGCAGCTTCTTCTTCCGGTCATCCGCCCAGCCACCACCTTGTCATCTATCTTCAGGTTCAGGACGGCGTCAATTCTCCGTCCATCTGCGTCCAGTGCCCGGTCCAGCGCGGCGGCCTGATTCACCGTCCGGGGAAAACCGTCCAGAATGAAACCCCCGGGGGGCGCCTTTTTTATCGCCTCGGCCATCATTTCAATGATAATCTCATCCGGCACAAGAGCACCCGAATCCATGTACTGCTGCGCCTTTTTCCCTAACTCGGTACCGGCGGCTCGTTCCCGCCTCAGAATGTCTCCACTGGACAAATGAAGCAACTCGTATCGGTCCACAATGCTCTTGCACTGCGTTCCCTTACCTGCACCCGGCGCACCCAACAAGACCAACCTCATGCATAAGCCCCTTTGATTCTACCAGCCCCGCTGAAACCATCGTAGCTTCGCATCAAGAGGTTGGCCTCGATTTTCTGAACAAGATCCAGCGAAACGCTGACGACGATCAATAAACCCGTACCGCCCAGGAATGCAGTCACCCCAAAGGGAATATCCAGCGATTGTGCGATCACGGACGGCACAACGGCAATGATAGCCAGAAACGCGGCCCCGTAGTACGTGATTCGGGTCATCACCGTCTCCAGGTAGTCGGCGGTTCTGCGTCCCGGCCGAAGCCCGGGGATGAAACTGCCGGAATCCCGCAAATTCTTGGCCATTTCCTTGGGCTGAAACTGCACCGTGACCCAAAAATAGGCGAATAGAAAGATCAGCAGCATGTACAAGACATTGTGCGTGTAGGCATCGCCCCGGAACGCATCATTGAGGGTCATGAGGATTCCCGACTCCGGGAATCTCTTTGCCAACTGATCGATGATAATCGGGGGGAACATCATGAAGCTCGATGCAAAGATGATGGGCATCACGCCGCCATGATTGACACGGAGCGGCAGGTAATGTCTCTGACCACCGTACATTCGCCGCCCTCGCATTTGTTTGGCTTGCTGAATCGGTATTCGCCGCTGACCCTGAGTGATGAGTATCGCGCCGGCAACGACAAAAACGAACGCCGCTACCAGGAACAGTATCTTTCCCGGGCCGTACCTGCCGGGCGATGCAACGACGGTAAAATCGGTCTTCTGCCAAACGTCCAACACCGCCCACGGCATTCTGGCCAAAATCCCGGCCATAATGATCAGGCTGATACCGTTGCCTATGCCGTACTCGTCAATCTGCTCGCCAAGCCACATCAGGAATATGGTTCCGGCCGTCATACCCACGACGCCCATGATCATCGCATGACGCTCCATGCCGGGATAGGTCAATCCCTGCCCTCCTGCTCCCAACAGCTTCATGAACATGATCGACTGGACAACGCATATCAACACCGTCAGATAGCGCGTATATTCCTGGATCTTCTTGTATCCCGTTTGACCCTCTTGTCGCAGCTTCTTCAACGCGGGAACAACCTCACCCAACAGCATCAGGATGATCGACGCCGTGATATAGGGCATAATGCCCAGGCCAAACAGGCTGCTCTTATCCAGCCGCCCGCCGGTAAACATCTGCATGTACTCCGCCGCTTTGCCGAGCGGGCTGCTCGAATCCCGGTCGCCCATGATTTTTTCAATCGCACCCGGGTCAAAGCCAGGAATAGGAATGTGGAATCCGATCCGATAGATGATCAACAGCGCCAAGGTAAAAATTATCTTGTTGCGCAGATCCTGGACTTTGAATATGTTGATTACTGTTCCAAGCATGGTCTTACGTCCCGTCTTCTATGTCTTGCGCTCCATCTTGCGCCATCCGGCACATCGAGGACATTCAAATCACCCTCGTTGTACCGCCGGAAGCGGTAATCTTTTGTTCGGCACTCTTACTGAATCTGTGAGCGGCGACCTGAAGCTTCTTTGTCAGGTCTCCCTTGCCGAGAATCTTGACTTTGCTGCTGGTGCTGCCAATCAGGCCGGCGTCAGACAATTGCTCGACGCTGACGCTGGCACCATCCTCAAACCTCTCCAGTTGCCAGACATTGACTATTTGACACCGTACGGCGAAAGTGCGATTGCTAAAACCCCGTTTAGGCAGCCGGCGAAACAGGGGCATTTGCCCACCCTCATAAAGCGAGAACGAGGTCGCGCCGGCCCTGCTGCCACTGCCTTTGTGGCCTCGACCGCAGGTCTTGCCGCTTCCACTACCCCGGCCCCGGCCAACCCGTTGACGACGCCTATGTCCACCTGCGATGGAAGTTATTTCATGATTTAGCATTCAAACCACCCAATCATCTATCCGCACTTGTCAAGCGTTTATCGCCACACCACGAAGGGACTCTACTGTTTCTTTGCCGCGCAACTTCAGCAACCCATCCAGCGTCGCCTTGACGACGTTCTTGGCGGACGTGCTTCCATAGACTTTTGTCAGGACGTCCTGCACGCCTGCATATTCGAGCACGGCCCGCGCGCTGGAGCCGGCAATGACTCCGGTACCGGGACTGGCCGGCACCAACACGATCTTCGTGGCTCGGTACTTGCCGTTGACTTGGTGCGGAATCGTTCGGCCGGACAGGGCCAACTTGTGCAAACCCTTCTTGGCGTCTTTTACACCTTTCTCGACCGCTCGCGGGACTTCTTTCGCCTTGCCATAGCCGATACCGACTGTGCCTGCGCGATCGCCGACAACAACCAGCGCCGCAAAGCTGAATCGCCGACCACCTTTGACAACCTTGGAACAGCGGTACACTTTTACGACCGTATCTTCCAACGGCTTTTCCTCCTGCTCCGACAATCTGGGCCCCTCCGACGTCCGAACCAACGGTACGGTACTTTCGTCCGGGCTCATACTCGCAACAGGATTTGCGCGTTCTGCTGTCAATTTGTTCTCCAAGCCTTATCGTTCATCTTTTCAGAAGGCCAGCCCGGCTTTTCTTGCCCCTTCGGCAAGGGCCTTGACCCGGCCATGAAATTTATACCTATTTCTCTCGAAGCAAACGCACTTGATGCCGACCCCGAGCGCCTGCTTTGCAACCGCTTCCCCTACCACTTCGGCCGCCTTCCGGTTGCCGGCACCGGGAAGCTGGTCCCCCAGGGCTTTCGTCTTGGTACTCGCGGAAGCCAGCGTTGCGCCCACCGTATCATCGATGATCTGCGCGTAAATGTGTCTGTTCGAGCGAAACACCGACAACCTCGGTCTTTCGGGCGTCCCGAAGATCTTCTTTCTCACGTGACGCTTGCGCCTCAGCGCTGCTTTTTTTGCCTTGTCAGCTTTCAAATCTTAATTCCCCGTCAAAACTTCCTATGCTCCTCCGGAGGCAAACGCCTTGCCGGCCTTGCGTCTGACGTGCTCGTCCGTATAGCGAATGCCTTTTCCTTTGTAAGGCTCAGGCGGCCTGCTCTTGCGCACTTCTGCGGCAAACTGGCCCAGCAATCTCTTGTCTATCGACGAAAGCGTGAACTTCGCGGGAACATCATTTCCCCTGGTCGTGGCGGCCTCGATGGTGACTTTCACCCCCTCCGGGATGACCCGCTCAACCGTGTTGGCATACCCCACTTGGAGAAGCAGCTTGCCCCCCTGCTCTTTGACGTTGTAACCGGTTCCGTAGATCTCCAGTTTCCGCTCATAGCCCTTGCTGACGCCTGCGACCATATTGGCGATCAGGGCACGCATTGTACCGTGCAACTGCCTGTTCTGCCTGTCCTTGGGGCGTTCGTTTTCCACGATGACGTTCCCCTCGGACTCGTCCACGCGCACTCTTATCCGCGGGTGGCAATCCAACCGAAGTTGGCCGAGCGGGCCCTGAACCGTCACACACTGACCCTGGAGCTCGACTTTCACACCCTTGGGAATCTCAATAGGTTTTTTTCCGATCCGACTCATCAGCTAACCGTACACAATATTTCGCCGCCGACCTTGGCTTCGCGGCAGTTTCTATCACTCATTACACCTTTGCTCGTCGAAACAATCGTAATCCCCATACCGCCCAAAACACGAGGCAGCTTATCCACGGGCGAATAAATCCGGCAGCCCGGCTTGCTTGTCCTGGTGATCTCGCGAATAATGGACCGGCCGTCCTGATCATACTTCAGCGTGATCCTCAGTATCCCCTGATGGCCGTCATCGATTCGGTCGTAGCCCTCGATGTAGCCTTCCTTTTTCAAGACAGAGGCTATGCCCTCGCAGATTTTGGAAGCATTCACTTGAACCTGCGCCTTGTTTACTCGCATAGCGTTGCGAATTCTCGTCAGCATATCAGCTATGGGATCGCTTAAACTCATAATCTCGTATCTCGTTTTCTCGTGAACCGTTCGCGACGATTACCGTTTACCTTTTGCACGTCGCGTTCTCTACCAACTGGCCTTTCTGACTCCCGGTATTTTCCCTTCGTTCGCCAACGTTCTAAAACAAATCCGGCAAATTTTGAATTTGCGATAGACCGCCTTGGATCTGCCGCAAAGCTGGCATCGCGTATATTGCCTGACGCGAAATTTCTGTTTCTTTTCCGCCTTGTTTTCCAGCGCTTTCGTTGACATCAACACGCTCCTATTTATTCACCGGTTTTATCAGGATTCCCGTCTCTTGAACGGCATGCCGAAGAGCTGAAGCAGTCTCAATGCCTCTTTATCGGTTCGTGCCGTCGTGACAAATGTTATGTTCATTCCCTGCTGAAACTCGATCTTTGCGGCGTTGACCTCCGGAAAGACACTCTGTTCGGCCAGACCCATCGAGTAATTGCCCCTGCCGTCAAAACTATCATCGTTCAGACCTCGAAAGTCCCTCACGCGGGGGATCGCCAGGTTGATAAGCCGATCCATGAACTCATACATTCTCACGCCGCGAACAGTCACTTTGAGGCCCGTTTCCACTCCCTCACGGACTTTGAAATTCGAGACGCTCTTCTTGGCTTTGCAGGCCACAGGCATCTGGCCGACAATCATCGTCAAGTCCTTCTTGGCCAATTCCAGAAACTTCTTGTCCTGGGTTGCGCGCCCCACCCCCATCGAGATAACGACCTTTTTCATCCGCGGCACAGCCATCGGATTCTTGTAGCCGAACTCCTGGGTCAATTCCTGAGCTATTTTCGAGTTATACAAATCTTTCAAACGTGCCATTTCGTATTTTGCACCTGCTTCTATCGCCAACCAGTCGTCAACGACAAACCTATTCGGCCTTTCTCACAACGCCAATTTCGGTACCATCGACCGCGAGACGCTTCTTGCCGCCGCGCTGATCCACCTGAAAACGGACCCTGCTGCCTTTAGAACTCTTTGGATTCACCGGCAGAACATTGCTGATATGAATCGGCTGCTCCACGTTGATCCGTCCGCCCTGGGGGTTCTTGCGGGAGGGCCGAACATGTTTCTTCACTATGTTGTGCCCCTGAACCACCACGCTGTTCTTCTCAGGGATCACCCGCAATACCCTGCCCGTAGCTCCCTTGTGGTCGCCCGTTATGATTTCAACAACGTCACCTTTTCTTACGTGTAAAGCCATAATACCGTATCTCGTATTGCCTGTCTCGCCCGGCCGGCCTCAAGACATCCTTCACTCATTCAGACGACCTCGCCGGCCAGCGAGATGATTTTCATATAGTTCTTCTCACGAAGCTCGCGCGCCACTGCACCGAAAATTCTCGTTCCGATCGGATTGCCGTCGTTGTCGATCATGACCGCCGCGTTGCTATCGAACCGCACGTAGCTTCCGTCGGAACGCCTCACGGGGCTTTTCGTTCGGATAATAACGCACTTATGCACCTTCTTATCATCCAACTGACAACTCGGCAACGACTTCTTTATCGCAACACAGACGATGTCCCCAACGCCGGCCATCGGCCGCGTGAACTTCCCACGGGACCCACATTTCCCCAGAACCTTGATGCACAGTGCCGACTTCACACCGGAGTTGTCGGCGATATCCAACATTGTTTCCTGCTGAATCATTATCTCGTATCTCGAATTAAGCCTGGCTTGCCCTGGTCACGACCTTCACGAGACGCCAACGCTTGGTTTTGCTGTGAGGTCGGCACTGAGCGATTTCGATTATATCCCCTACGCCACTCTGATTGCGATCGTCGTGAACGGCCACTTTCGTTCTTCGCCTCACGTACTTTCCGTATTTCGGATGCCTGATCTTGTAATCAATGGCAACCTTGACGCTCTTGTCACCGCTCCTGCCCATCACCAGGCCGGTTAAAGTTCTTAGTTTCTGATCCTGCATCTTTGATTTTCCATCTCAACAATCTCGCCTACAGACAAGTTTTCACTTGCTTTGACGCATTATCGTTTTAACCCTGGCAATATCACGTCTGACATTTGTGACTGCGTTCGAGTTTTCAAGTTTTTCAGTAACCGCCTGTGAACGCAAGTCGAACAAATGCCTCTCGAGCTCCTCCAGTTTGCCGACGAGCTCATCCAGGCTCATTTCTCGGTAATGCTGCGCTTTCATCGAACGGTTCCCTCTTACAATGAATGCCTTCGCTTGACAAGCCTGCAGCGGATCGGCATTTTATGAGCGACCCTGACCAGAGCCTGCTTGGCCACGTCTTCGCTGACGCCGCCAATCTCGAAACACACCTGCCCCGGCCTGACCCGGGCGACCCAAAACTCAGGCTCACCTTTGCCCTTGCCCATTCGGGTTTCCAGGGGCTTGGAGCTTACCGGCTTGTGCGGAAAGATCCTGATGTAAACCTTACCTTCGCGATGCAGGAAGTGAGTCGCGGCTACTCGGCCCGCTTCGATATTCCGCGCGGTTACCCAGCTCGTCTCCAGCGCCTGCAGGCCGTATTCGCCAAACGCCACGAAGTTGCAGCGCGACGCGTTGCCCTTCATTTTGCCGCGCTGGCTCTTACGGTACTTGACTCTCTTCGGCATCATTGCCATTGTCGTACACCTTTGCAAAAACTACATTCAAGGGAAACTCATTCCCTCGCACAGATTCCTTCTATCCACTCGTGCCGCTGTCCTGTGAGCGGGCGCCCTCGGATGGCGCCGGCGCTTCAGCCGTGTCAGGCTGGACCGAAGCCCTGCCCTCCCGGCCAGATGCGTACTGAGAACTTTGCGGCCCCCCGCCCGTTGGGCCTACACGCCTCGGCGGGCGACGCCGGTGACGGTACGGCGATTGTACAATTTCCTCACCGAACTTGCCTTTATAGATCCAAACCTTGATGCCAATGGCTCCGTAGGTGGTTTTCGAGGTTGCCTGGGCATAATCGACGTTGGCGTCGAGCGTGTGCAGCGGAATACTACCGAGCTTCTGCGTTTCCTTCCTGGCCATTTCCGATCCTGCCAACCGTCCTGCACACATGATCTTGACCCCCTTGGCCCCGGCGTTCATCGCCGCTTCGCAAAACTGCTTCATGGTGCGTCGGAACGAGGCCCGCTTACCGAGTTGCTCGGCAATCGCCTCACCCACCAACATGGCGTTAAGCTCGGGATCCTTTATCTCAATCACATTGACATTGATTGCCCGGCCCGTCAGGTGCTCGAGCTCTTCCCGCAATTTATCGACCTCGCCCCCTCGCGGACCGATGACCACACCCGGTCGGGCGCTGTATAACGTGACTTTTACCTCGTTACGCGTCCGGACTATTTCGGTCTTCGCCACGGCACCTTTGGGCATAGTACGGTTGAACCTCCTGTCAACATACCGACGGATTTTCTGGTCCTCGACGAGAAAATCACCGTAATTGGCCTTGGTGGCAAACCATGTGCTTTGCCACCCGAGTGTTATCCCCGTTCTGAAACCTATTGGCGACACTTTCTGACCCATAATTTCGTATCTCGTGCAACGTACTGCGTTTTACTTCTGCCCTTCAGGCGCCTGTGTAACCGTTATGTGTATGTGACAGGCCTTCTTGCGAATAGAATGCGCCCTGCCTCTGTCTTTGGCAATCCATCTCTTCGTACCGAGGCGAATGCCCGCATCGTCAACGCGGGCCTCGCTAACGTACAGGCTGTCAACATCGGCCTGCTGCTCGTCTGCATCGGCCACGGCGCTTCGCAGAACCTTGTCGATCATCTCAGCGGCACGTTTTCTCGTGAATTTCAACGTATCCATTGCGCCCTGAACGCTCTGCCCGGCGATAAGCTGGGTAACCAATCGCGCCTTCTGTGCCGAAATCGGAGCGTAGCGACAGGAAGAACACCAGTCGTTCAAGTCGTTGACTTCGGCAGACAGCGCCGTCGCCAGGCGACGAATGTCTTCGGCCCGCGGTATCGGCTTGAAAAGGCCCTTTTGCCAGTTCTTGACAGCCGCCACCGCCTTCTGCCTGTCGAACCCTCCCCTGGCAAGGTGGCCGGCCAGAACATCGAAACCCATCCGCCGTTCCCGACAAAGTTCTTTCAATTTATCAGCACTTAACATACTATCAGTACCCGTCACAGCTTCGCGTCATTCCCACCCGAGCAAGGCACTTTGAAGAACCGCTCCCAAGCTCAGATTCTTCGTTACTGCCCCGAATGACAACAACTATCCGTATTCTACGAACTTCTACTTTATTTTCTTGCTTGAATGGCCCTTGAAGATCCTCGTGGGTGAAAACTCGCCCAATTTGTGTCCCACCATATCCTCGGTAACAAAGACCTTATGAAACATTTTGCCGTTGTGGACCAGAAACGTAAAACCGACGAACTCAGGAACAATCGTACATCTCCTCGCCCAGGTCTTTATCGGCTCACGAGAACCGGAAGCAGACAGCCTGTTGATCTTAATCAGCAACTTCTGATCGACGTATGGTCCTTTTTTAAGAGATCTTCCCATTCGGATTTACTCAACCTTCAAACTGCAATAATTACGCGACCACCTGTTCTTACCTTCTATACTCTAATTTGAAAACGTCCGCTCTTGCGTCTTCGAATAATCCTCTTGTTGCTCGGACTGCGTGGATTCCTTGTCTTGCCCCCTTTTGCCAATACGCCGGTAGGTGAACAGGGATGCCGTCCGCCGTTGGCCCTGCCTTCTCCACCTCCCATAGGATGAGCAACGGGATTCATTGCCTTTCCCCGGACGTGTGGCCGGCGGCCCATGTGGCGCATTCGACCCGCTTTGCCGATCCGCACGTTCTGATCGTCGGGGTTGCTCAATTGACCGATGGTTGCCCGGCACCCTTTGTGAATGGTCCGCATCTCGCCGCTCGGCAGAACAATCGTGACCCAATTGCCCTCCTTGGCCACAATCCTCGCGGAGTTGCCCGCGCCTCTGACCAGCTTTCCGCCCTGGCCGGCCCTCATTTCGATATTGTGAATCTCCAGGCCGGCGGGAATCGCCCCCAGGGGCATGGCATTGCCGACCTTGGGCTCGCAAGAGGCACCGCTTTCGACGCCGTCCCCAACCTTCACGCCAAGAGGCGCCAATATGTATCTCTTTTCGCCGTCGGCGTAATGCAGAAGAGATATGAAACAATTCCTGTTCGGGTCGTACTCAATCGTTGCAACCTTCGCCGGGATAGCGTCTTTATCGCGCTTGAAATCAATGATTCGGTAAATCTTCCTAGCCCCCCCGCCTCTAAAGCGAATGGTTGTGATGCCCCGGTGGTTTCTCCCCCCGTGCTTCTTTATCCGTCGGCAAAGCGACTTCTCGGGCCGGTTGGTCGTCAACTCGGCATAATCGTTGACCGAGCTGTTTCTTCGGCCGGCACTCGTTGGTCTATAAATTCGGATACCCATAATAACAACTTTCAGCGAACAACTCACAGTCCGAAGCTTCCCATCCACGGGCTGCAAACCGGAACTATATTGCAAATCATCTCAGAACAAATCTATGTGGTAATCAGGCTCCAGGAACACAACGGCCTTCTTCCAGCTCGACGTCACGCCGGAGGTTCTTCCCCGGTGACGATATTTGCCTTTGCGGTTGGCCGTCCTTACCTTCTCCACTTTGACGCTGTACAATCGCTCGACAGCATTTCTTATCTGGGCCTTGTTGGCCTTCTTGTTCACTTCAAAGGAGTACGCTCCCTTCACGTTTGCAAAGTGCATCCCCTGTTCCGTAACCAAAGGCCGAATTATGACACTATAATCATCCACAATAGTACCCGCTCATTCAACTTGCCTGGTCTTTGCTCAGGACAGACAGAATCGCCTCTTTGGTAAAGAGCATCTTGCGGTAGCGGCAAATCTCGCCTGCATTCAGCTCCCTGACCGGTTTGACCGCCA
>Ga0307378_10006777_pt1 | contig 15578 bp, 16 predicted proteins | sample UN1MG_FD_202238 | JGI IMG/M metagenome (GOLD analysis project Ga0307378, IMG submission 202238) | Soil microbial communities from Risofladan, Vaasa, Finland - UN-1 | ecosystem: Environmental > Terrestrial > Soil > Coastal area > Acid sulfate soil | place: Finland: Risofladan, Vaasa | collected... | reverse complement strand
TCGACCTTACATTCTGGCTTCGAAATTTCCTAATTGCTTTAAATCCGGGGCTAAAATTCCCGCCCTCTTATCAAATACTTTTCAAAAAATTACTAAATATGCCAGGATTTCTCATCGCGAAACGCATACCTAAATTGATCTTCTAAGAAGTTCATTGAACAAAAATCAGTCTATTTTTAGGGGTTCAATAGACGCATGAAGAAACATAAATTTTTGTAATTTGTTGCAAATTAAACGTAAAATTTTCTAAAGAAAATGAGCATTAAGGCAATTTTTATAGAGAAAAACTTCAATATAATCAATAAGGATTTTACGACCTGAATCAATCATATTAGGAATTATTAGGTCTTTATTTATCGACTTTTGTTACATATAACATGTTCCTATCTCTTTATTATCAAAAAGTTGGATAGTAAGGTTAGGTTGTACGGGGAAGCGTGCGTACACCAATATAAGGAGGCAAATGAAATGAAGAATTTAATAGGAGCAGTTGTTGCCCTCATGATGCTGCTGGTACCTGCAGCCATGGGTAACACGATGACACAAACAAACGATGCAGAAGCCTTGGGATCAGGAGTTTGTGGAATTATCACGCAGAATGCGCTGAATGCCGGTTTAGCAATTGGTGCAGATAATTCGGTCACCCAAGAAAATATACAGTATGCTACAAGCGCTAATGATTTCTGCATTGAGCAGAATGCCGCTAACCTGGCTCTGGTTATTGGAACAGATAATGTCGTTAGCCAGACCAACGATGCCTGGGCTATAGGTGGCTTTACCGACCAAGATCAGATTAACGTCGTAGCTGTCCTGGGGCATTTCAATGATGCTACCCAGCTAAACTACGCCACTGCTAGGTCGGAAAGGCTCTGTATTAATCCAATCTTCCAGAACCAGGCCAACCTCGGTCTGATTATCGGCGTGGACAACAGCCTTGATCAGACAAATGATGCCTGCGCAATTATACCCAAGGACACCAACGAGGACCCCCTTATCGTCCAGAACCAACTGAACATTGGCGTCCTTCTCAGCGCGACGACCTGCCATGAAGAGCCCGAGCCAGAGCCAGAGCCGGACCCCGTGCCGCCTTGTACCTGCGGCAGGGATATCAGAACTGGCGCTTGCAACCTCTGCGACTAAATAAACCATTAGATGAAGGGGGCTCAAATTAAGCCCTCTTTTTCTTACAAGGACGCGAAGTAGATGCCGAAGACTTATTCTAGAAATTTGCTGATCCTAATCACATTATCAGTCCTGCTGAGCTGCGGGCTGGTTAGCGGGTTGGATTGGAATAATCAAGAAAGAACTGTGGCATTTGCAAGTGGCGAGGGGGAGGTCCTCGAATGGAATAATCCCCAAGTTATGACAATGCAATGGGATGAAAACGGCTTTACTAAGGTGTCTGGATTCCAACTTAATATAATCGGGGCTAACCAGGTATCTTTAGATAGATCAAGCAGTTTGACCGTGCTGAACGAAGATGGGTCTACGAAAACCTATAGCAATCGATTGACTCAGAGTCAAAAACTAGCTGGAGATTCGAGTATCAGTATTGGAGGTCTCTACACTCTGACAGACGGTAACCAAAATACCCAGCTATCATTCACAAATCCAAGAACAGGCAAGACATTCGATATGAATTCGGTGGATCCCGATGATCCAACTAAGTTCGTAGAGGAGTTCATTGATGCCATGGATTTGGGAATGAGCTACGAGAGAATCCAGGGGTTGGAGAGCCATATTGGTATCGTTGATTCGGAGGAAATAACTAAGGACGGCATGCAATTCGAATACACTCTGGGCAAGAACACGGCGATAAGGACTTAAGAACTCAGTTAGGCCTCGCCACAATATTTTTTCAATTCATGAATGTCACCTGAAAAGAGATCGAATGAGGAGGGGGGAAGAATATGGACAAGGAGGCTTTGAAGACAAAAAGAGCGATTAGATTCGCAGGTACGACAGTTATTTTGATCTTATTTCTGGCAATTAATATGGCCACCCATGCAGCCGGCGAGGTGACAATAACATCTACGTATTATTGCAATGACGGAAATGTCATACATAATTCGTTTCTAGAAGATATGAATTATGAGTGGAATGTTATCCTCCACCAAGAGATTCTGGCAGGAGACAGCCAGGGCATTCCTGCGGATTGCAATCTTGGTCATGCCCAGGAAAGTGTGCAGCTACAATCTAGTGAAGGCACTACAAGAATCGAGATCGATATCCAAGGATCGCGTAAAGAATCCACAAAAGAAGACATGGGCTATGTCATGGGTTTCGCTGCAGGCAGCACCAATGATAATATCGTTACCAAGTGGGCGCTTCAAAACTCTGGACAATCCACAGTAGAATGCTCAGATTCAAAGGCAATTAGTGCCAAAGATATGCTTATCCAACTAGACAAGATGACTTACACAGGCTCTGTAACGGCTGAACCAAGTGGATTTGATTTATATGCAAGAGGGCAGAAGACAGACCTTAAAGAGGATGTTGATACTGGCATAGTTCACAGTGCCCAGATCCATCGTGCAGTTGACTGGGGACAGATTGACTCCACAGCTGCAAGCAAAGACAGAATGCCTGAAATACCCACGCAATCAGTCTTCCTGTTGCACTCTGATGCCACAAGCAGGGTAAACGGCCCAACCGAGGTCTCTGTGGAAATACCTGTGGTTGCAGGAGACCGCTTAACAGAGGTTAATATGGTTGGCTCGAGCCGTGAGATGGAAGCGCAAAAGAAAGAATTAAGAGTGAACTATTACAACATAAAAAAAATGGATAGCATGAGGGGTATGGGAGATGCTATCGAGTCCGGTGTGTCATTCGTTCCCAAGATGACTTTCCGGATTTAACTTTTTTTTGCGTATGTCTTATTTAATTATAACAAGATTTTATTTTAGCCGTAACTGTTAAATATCATTTAATCATTAAGCAACCAGAAGGAGCGGAGGGAAGTATGGTAAATAAAAGTTTATGGAAAACAAAATCTTGCTCAACTTCCCGGAGACTTTTAATTATAATCTTGACAATTTTAATTATAAATTTAATTTTTCCTATCTGCTCTGCAAGATACGGTTACACTATAACCGTTGTAGTAGATGATGATAAGGGAAATAGCACCCGGTGGAGCAGGAGCTTCTCCGCAATGGACGCGCTCACTCTTCAATCGGAAAGCAAGGTTTCCGGAGAAGGGAATTTTTCTAAATACAATCGCGTTTCCGGTTTTTCAGGAATAAGCTTCAAGGAGGTAACATCCGGCATGCAAGGAAAGTTAGCCGAAAGTAACAAACTGAAAGTAAAAAGTTCGGCAGGGGAAATTACTATAAATGGTGAATTATATAATACATCTAATCCAATTACTGATCAAGAAATTAAATCAATAGAAACTGTTCATATCGAGACAAATGAAACTGCTCCAGCATTTGTGTCCAGTCAAGGCGAGATACTATTTCGTGGGAAAAAAATCAATAACAGAAACTATTACATTAATGGTAACGATAGAATAGAAACCGATTATTTTGGAAAGTTTTTAAATAAAAAAATAGCATTTGGGAGTATATTTAAGAATTCTTTGAGCGATGTCGATATAACATCTACGAAAATAAGGGAATTTGAAGGGGAGAATAGATCTTTGGCCTTCGGTCTGTCATCCATTTCCGATGGGATATCCAAATTCCGGATGGTTTCTGGCTCAAATGAGAGTGTGGTAGAAGAAACATATGCAGGATCATTTACAATAAGCAGGAAAATACTTATGGACACCAGTGTCATCTTGAATCGAGATGAATACGATGGGCTATACTGCTGCCTTCCTGCTAAAGAAGTGATAGATCCTGATAGGAAGTCATTGGTCCAAGAGATATTCGATATAACTGAATATCGATCACAGAAAGTTTAATTGGGGGAATTTATTCCGATGAAAAAACAGATCATCTTAATAAGCATATTGGTGTTGCTAAGTGCAAACATTTCCTGGGCATCTCTGGGAGGGTCCCCGACCGGGGCAGAAGAAAACGTGCTTAAGATAAAAGCGGCCGAGAACACAACCGCACTCTTGAGTGAATCAGACTACCACAACGTTACTGACGGTATATTGATTGAATTCAATGAAGACCTCAACTATTCTTCGTCAGTATTGGATGACTATGTAAAGGGCAACATATCCAGAGACGATGCCATATATTCAACAATTTCTGTTTATGTGATGAACATCCATACCATAAACACGGTCTTGCAGGTGAAGCCTTCGGAGAAGTTCTCAAACTACCACAATTATCTAACCTTAATGGTGACTGACTTCCAGCTATATCTCTGGAATCTAGCTAAATTCTACGAGACAAATAACAGCAATTATGCGCTTCAAGCTAGGGAGAACTACAACACAAGCACAGATAACTATGACAAGGCACTTCAAGAGAGGGTTCTAAACTTCGTGTAGATTGGGTTTATTCTTTTTTCTTTTTTTTCAGGCTAAAGAGAAAATCGTGCCTACATTTAAGAAAATGAATCGGGGAAGGTAGATTTATAAGGAGGCAAATGAGTACCTTTAAATCTACCAATTTCTTTTTAGGGCCCACTAGTTAATATAAGTTGCGAAACTAATTAAAAGCTATATTGTGATGTACCAAAGGTATGAGCGGTAGGAGAAAATTCAACTTCTGTATATCAAACAGAAACAGCCCTTTAATCTACAAATTCCAGATGAGGTAGACTGGCCCATAAGCCGAAAACAATAGGATTAAAACCGGGTCGTGTATCTGTTCAACTGAAAATCTTGATCAATGGCTCAAACTCTGAGATTATGAGATTTTGTCCACCAAATACAGGTTTTGAATTGAGGCTTCCGCTAATCAAATGCACGACCTAAAACCTGGAGAGTGTATAAATTACTTTGTCAGGAAAACCAGCCCCCACTCAGGCAGGCTTACCAGGATATCTTCTTTCGGTAGTGATTTCTCACAACTATGGCCAGCATGTTGGTGCCCAGCACTAAAGCGATGAGCACCAGAGCCGTGCCCCAGGCCCTGGCCTCGACATCCCATGCCCCCAGGAAGTAGATCAGATTCAAGAGATGATAATCCAGGTTGTTGACCGGCTGAAATACATCCGGGATAACGCCGTAAATCATCTGCACAGGAGTAGCGGTAAACGTCACTGCCGTCCACATGATAGGAGCTGTCTCTCCTGAGGCCTTGGCCACCCCAATGATCACGCCCGTGAGTATGCCGGGCATGGCCGAGGGCAAGACCACCTTTCTTATCGTCTGCCACTTGGTGGCCCCCAAAGCCATGCTTCCCTCCCGCAGGGAGTTGGGAACGCTCTTTAGGGCCTCCTGGCAGGTCAATATTATGGTAGGAATATTTATTAATCCCAGAATTATGGATCCGGATAAGAGGGAAACTCCAAAGAACGTCACCAGAAAGGCCAGGCCGAAGAGGCCGAAGACCACGGAAGGGACGCCGTTTAAGCAGCCCACGGCAATGGTGATGATACGATTGAACCTCTGGCTCTTGGAGTATTCATGAAGATAGATGGCAGCGCCGATGCCCAGGGGCGAAGAGATGATCATGGCACCTAGAACCATCCATAATGAGCCCAATATGGCCGTGCTGATCCCGCCCGCCTGGCCCAGGCGCCTATGGGGCGTGGTCAAAAACTCCCAGCTGATAACCCCAATTCCTTTGTAGATTATTATGAAGAGTATTCCGCCCAGTAAGAGGAGCGAGAGCACCGCGGAGAGCTTGACGGCCAGAAATACCAGGGCCTCACGACCCCGAGCGCTGTATCCATAGATGATATTAAGAGCATCCTTTATGCACAGCAAGCTGGCAAAAAAGATCAGAAGAGGGAGAACAAAAGCATAATCGAAGGAGGCGCCCACCCCAAGAGGCCGGCGGATGACAAATCCGGCATGAAGTATCCCGGAATATATCAGATAAAGGATGGCTGAACAGATGAGAATGTCCAGGGACAGGAAGGATGCTGTCTTCAGAGAAACGTCATGAGAGAATAAATACGATGCGAGAATCAGCAGTAGGCTTGCGAGAAGGCTGATCTGCCATATAGGCGTCAGCTTTTCCAGATCGGGCTGAAGAACGAGGCATGCTAACGAGGATACGAATAAAAACGCTGATATGGCAAGAGATGCCCCCAGAACAAGCCTGGTCTTCATTTAGTATCCTCCGAATTTTCGTCTGATGCGAACCCGAACGTAATCGGCAACCAGACTGAATAGGGTAACCACTATGAGGAGGACGAATCCAACTGCAAAAAGGACATGGTAATGCATTGAACCTCGGGCCACCTCGCCCATTTCACCGGCGATGATCGAGGTAAAGGATGCCCCCTGATCAAAGATATCGTAAGGAGGAGAGGCCAGTCTGGCTACATTGCCCACTACCAGCAGCACAGCCATGGTCTCCCCGATTATGCTTCCAATGTTGAGGAGGACGGCCGCGGTAATTCCTGATGATGCCGCAGGTATGGTCACATTTCTCAGGGTTTGCCAGCGATTGGCGCCTAATGCCAGGGAGCCCTCCTTGTATTCGCTGGGCACAGCCCGCAGAGAATCCTCGCAGATGGTGGTAAGTCGGGGAATGAACATGACACCAAGAAGGATCGATCCGGCCAGGATCGACCTGCCGGTGAGCATATCAAAGCTGTCCTGCAGGTACGATACGAGAATTATCACCCCTAAAAAACCATATACGATGGAAGGGACGCCAGCCAAGAGCTCAATGGCCGGTTTCAATATGGCCTTACTTCTAGGCCCGGCCAGCTCCGCCAGGTAAATGGCCAGAGGAAAACCGATCAAGATATTAATAAAAAGAGCCAGGAGAGTGACGGTCATTGAGGCGGCGATAATGGGCAGTAATCCATAAATATCGCCTGAAGGATGCCATTTAGAGCCGGATAACAGGGAAAAGAGGCCGAGCTGTGAAAAGGCAGGGAAGCTTTCGTGAATGAGGAAGTAGAAGATAAGAAGCATAATGAGGATGGAGGCGATGGCAGACATGAATAGCAGAGCCTCCACGAACTGCTCCCCATATTTGCGAGGCATCTTTATCCTGGGCCGATCCATATGCCAGAACGAAGTACGCCGACGGTTTAAAGTCCTTACGTATGGGATCTATATAGAGTAAATACTGGAGGCAGGGGATCTATATAGATGGCTTTTGCAATAATGATGAGGAGAAACATCATGAGTTCAGCCGGCTTAAGATCTCATCGGGCTCATAGCGCACGCTGATGACACGGCTTCTGCCACGCTCCCCCGCCCCAGTAAAATCAGCATTGATCAACCGGATGGAATCGAGCTTATTGAGAATCTCATGAAAACGGGTGTATCCGGCACCAGTCTGCTCATGAAAGCGAACAAATAGCTCGCCCGCGCGCCAGCTTTTCTGTTCCGCCGCCAATCGCAGCACATTTTGTTCATCCTCTTTTAAAGATTTTAGGGCATAGGTGAGGTGAACCAGGTGGGAGCGGCCGTAGGAACTAGCCACATCAGCAAGAGAGACGCTCTTAGAGGCACGCTTTTCCGCGGATAGGCCGGACCTCTTGAGAAGGTCAATTCCCACCCGCAAGTCCCCGGACCGCTCTGTACAGTCCACTACCGCCTCCAGGACATCATCGGCCATCACGCCGGGATAAAAGCCCATTTGCACCCGGCGGCCCAGGATGTCGCGTATCTCTGATCGGGTGTAGAGAGGAAAGGTGATTTCTTCCGGCTGGAAGACGGAGACCACTCGTGGATCGAGAACGTAGTTCAAGGCAAGCTCGCTCATAACTCCGATCACACCCATCCTGGCACCGGGACAGGTCTCGTGGGCCCGCAAGAGGGAGTATAAGACCTGATCCACCTCTTTTTCGTGGAAGAGATAATTTATGTCGTCTAAAGCCACCATCAGCACCTTATCCTGGTCTGCTGCTGCCTGGGCCACCTTCTCAAAGATGCGTTTGAAGGATATGCCGCTGGAGGGGGGCGCATGCTCGAAGATCTTTTTATAGATCTGATAAAAGACCGAATATCTGGTGGAGTCCATCTGGCAGTTGACATGCACTGGAATGACATTTGTTGAATGGGCCTCAATCTCCTCGAAGAGCTTGAAGAGGGCCGTGGTCTTGCCCGTGCCGGGAGGGCCGAGGCAGAGGGCATTGACGGGACGGCCCCCCTGCAATGCCGGACGTATGCAGAATTTAAGGCTATTCATCTGCGCTTCACGGTGCTGGAAGTGCTCGGGCAGGTGATCTAACTCGAACAGATCCCTGTCTCTAAATAGCGTCTCCTCCCAGAGGAGCATATCTTTGGCCATTTTAACTCAAACTTCACTATGAATTTTCGTAATGTTTACTAGAGCGTATACATATTAGGGTGACGATCGCCCAGATTTCTTAAAATATTTATAGATGTAGTTTTAGCCTACATCCAACTACAGTTCCTGTAAATCTGCCTTTCTGCCTTCAGCTATCTTTTTTGCTCCACTTGACAAGGCATTAGACTTGTTTCTCCTTTCCAGAGCCATCTCAGCTGCATCTTGGATCAAATGAAATGCAACTTCCGACTCCTCAATAGTGCGGGTCGCCTCCTGAACAGGTTCAGACATCGCCTTGAAAGCGCTTAATGTCTCAGGCTGGATGAATGATGCCTTCTGAATAGATTCAGACATCGCCTTGAAAGCGCTTAATGTCTCAGGCTGGATGAATGATGCCTTCTGAATAGATTCAGACATCGCCTTGAAAGCGCTTAACGTCTCAGGCTGGATGAATGATGCCTTCTGAATAGATTCAGACATCGCCTTGAAAGCGCTTAACGTCTCAGGCTGGATGAATGATGCCTTCTGAATAGATTCAGACATCGCCTTGAAAGCGCTTAATGTCTCAGGCTGGATGAATGATACCTTCTGAATAGATTCAGACATCGCCTTGAAAGCGCTTAACGTCTCGGGCCCGATTGATGATGCCTTCTGAATAGATTCAGACATCGCCTTGAAAGCGCTTAACGTCTCAGGCTGGATGAATGATACCTTCTGAATCGCTTCAGACATATCTTTGAAAGCGCTTAGCTTCTGCGGGACTAAGCGAGTCAAATCATCTGCACCAAATTTTGTAAGTTTGGTAATTATTTCGTTTGTTAATTGATCGCGGACAATAGATCCATCAGCCTTTCCACGCACCTGTTTCATAACAGGTCCCATAAGTGGATCTATCGATCGCTTTCCTTTGGAGCGAATTAGATTTTCCTTGCTATCTGCCACGGAACGCACAACAGACTCTAAGCCCGCTTCATCCACTCCCGCCAGGCCAGCTGCCTTGGCAGCCACAGCTGCCGACATTCGCGGATCCTCTGCTAGGGCGCGCAGCAGATCCGTCAGACCCTCCTTGGCGACGCTGCCCAGGGATACAAGAGCAAAGCTGTCCTTAAAATGCTGCTCCGTCAGATTGGAGACCGCAACCCCTTCTCGGGCCAGCTCAATGGGAATTGTCTCCAGGGCCCTAACTACAATGGAGGAGGAAACCGGATAATTTTGCACGATCACTTCAAAAAGTGGATAGCTGGGAGAGGCTGCCATAACCCTGGCCTGTTCTGCGGACAGGCCATACTGCCGCTCGAAACGCTCCGATCTGGCTGCGAAGAGCTCTGGAAGCTGCAATTGCTCTAGCATCTCCTCCGTGATCACCACAGAGGGCACATCCGTCTCCGGGTACATGCGAGCTGATCCAGGCAGGGGCCTCATGTACTCCGAGCAGCCACTCGGCAGAGCCCGGCGCGTCTCCTCAGGAACGCAGGTAATGGCCTCACGGGCTCGAACCAGCACGGCCTGTAGCGCCTTTTCCGCCCTTTCCCTCGGCCCAGTGACCATGATCACGGCGTCACCATCGCCTGCCGCGAACAGGCCGCGCACGGCCTCGACCTCCTCTGAGGTTACGCCGTAAGCAGGAAGCTCATCGGTATGAAAGATCCCGCCAACTCCCGCCCTCTTGGCTCTATCAGACATCTCGGAGCCCAGTCGGCGATCGGGCTGAATCTCCCGGCCTACCAGCCCGGCAAAGCCTGTCAGCCGGCAGGCTAAGACCACACCGCCATTCTTGAGGGATCGGGCCAGCACCTTGGAGCCGGTAGCCGCGAAGATATCTGTGACATCCCTTACAGCATCATCAACTGAGGCCTTGCGGCGAACCAGCTCCTCTTTTATTTCTAATAGCCGTACCTGGCGCAGCGCCTCGAACTCCACCACCTTGTCGACAAGGTTGAGGGCCTGAACGCCCTTAACCTCCACGCGCGCTCCGCCCCGGATGGAGACATTTACATCCTGGCGGATGGTACCGAGACCCCGCTTGACGCGACCGGTGGAACGCAGGATCATTCCCAGATAGGATGCGACCTCGCGGGCGTGCGCCGGAGAGACGATGTCCGGGGCCGTTCCTATCTCTACCAGGGGAATGCCCAGCCGATCTAAAGAGTAGACCACGCTGTCCCCTCGGTCCTCGATAATGCGCGCCGCTTCCTCCTCCAGGCTGAGGATGCTTATGCCCACAGCCCCGCCAGAGGGCTCAATCCTGCCGTCCGAGCCGACGTAGCCGGTGCGCTGGAAGCCGGAGGTATTGGAGCCGTCTATCACCATCTTACGCATGGTCTGCAGCTCATCCACTATTTTCATATTGAGCAGCCGGGCAATGATCAGGGATATCTCGAGGGCCTCGGCATTTATCTCCCGAGGCGGCTCCTCATCCGCTTCTACCAGACAGGTACTGTCATAAGACTTGTAATGGAACTTGCGCGATACCAAGACCTCTTCTAGAGCGGCTCGATCGATCTCGCCAAGCTCACTTCGCGAGGGTCGCAGATACCGGAAGAACTCGAAATTGGAATCCTCCACCTCCCGGTGCCTGGTGGGGCAGCCGCAAAAGAGCTTGCAGGCCGTGTCAAGCTGCTGATGAATCTCAATGCCGCATATCAGGCCTAAATCACGGTAGTCTAACCTGGGAGAGTCTTCTTTTGCCATCGATCTACCTTTCATAGACTGCCGGTGGTTTAACTCTTTTGACTGCCTCTCTAATATCCTCAGACTTGACCGTCTTTCTCTTGGCGTGAGTGGCCCAGCCGACCGCCTCACGGGCTACCTCCAGGCCGTAGCTCTCTAAAACCTCCGCCAGCGCATCCCTCGCGCCTTCGCTCACTCTCTTGGCACCCGCCTCGCGGATGAGTCTGCTCACCGGGGCAACAGGAAGTATCGGCATTTGTTTTTACACCTCATAAATCCGGATTTTGCAGCTAGAAGAGCAATAATTTCAATCTTCTAGAGCTGCAAGCCGGAATTTGCAGTCTATCCACCCGTAATTCCATATATATCTTTTGTTGGGCCAATGTTTCCATTATTTGAAGGAAATATCTTAATCTGCCTCGATTCAAGATTTCTTACTTGTGGACGGTCTGATATTTCACCAGTATTTAAAAATCGCACTCACATTATATGTTCATTTGAAATATAAAGCCGAAAAGGGCGGAAAATCCGGAAAGTGGATGGGAAATGTTATTTAGGTTGCCGCAAATGCAATTAGCAAGAGAGGAGCAGACGATGAGCGAGCAGGTATGTAAGGCAATTATATACAAAGATTTAGAAGATGTTTATGGTCCCTGTGGATGCGGTATGAACCTGGCCACCCTGCCCATACTTCTTCCCCGAGACTGGGTTGTATTGGAACGCCCCACCCAGGCGGAATATGACGAATTCGGCAAAGGCTTTGATTTCAGGCGAACCTCAGGACTTTCCTGCAACCAGGTTTTTGAGCATGAGATGGAAGGCATAGAGTACATGGCCAACTTCTCCTGCTGCTCAGAGTGTGCTGAGAAGGCAGTAGAGAGCGGGTATGCGACCTGGGCCAAGAAATCCTACCCCAGAGCGCTACGCTAAAATTAAAACTGCATCTGCTCCAATTCAGCCATAACTCTAATATTTTGAGCTATCCTACGGACAATCAGAAAGACTATCCGGCAAGAGGTATCCCTTTGAAGTACAGAGTATATTCCACACAGTCCTGCCCCAAATGTGAACAGCTCAAAGCGGCACTGGGAAAGGCAGGCATCTCTTTTGAGAATCAGGATATGAGCACACCCGAAGCCCTCACTGAGCTGCGCATAAACGGGGTATTCACCCTTTCTGCGCCCGTGCTCCAGGCAGATGATAAGTTCTACACGGTAGAAAATCTTTTCTCCGGCGAGAAGCTTGTGGATCTGGCCAAGATCCTCAAAAGCTAGAATTCCCTGCCCCGTACGCGACCAATATCAAAGACCGCCGTGCTGGCTACATGCATTACCGCGAAAGTGCCGGCTTGAATGGGATCAGTTACTACCATGTCGGCCTGATCGGGAACCGAGCCTGCCATCTTCAGGGCGATAACCGGTATCCCTTCAGCTTGAAGCTTTTTGACCTCCTCAGTGATTCGTCCACCCATGAGAGCCCCCGCTAATACCAGTATTGAGGCACGCGGCAGGCGGCTCACGGCGCTTACTGCATCTGCAATAGCATCTTCTCCCACCAGGGGAATGGTATCCACGCTGATGCGCTCACCTCGCAGATTATGCCGATCTGCCTCGCTCACAGCCCCCACGGCGACCTGAGCCACCTGGGCGCCGCCGCCTATGATGATCACCCTGGAGCCGTAGATCTTCTCGAAGGGCTTGTGGATGGAGACCTCGAAGATGGAGTCAAACGATGCAAGCTCTTCTGCCAGCTCACGAACATCCTCCGTCGAGCAGTCGATCTCCATATAAACGGAAGCTTTGCCCCGGTTCATGCCCCTTTCCAATACAAACAGCTGAGTGTAGACGATGTTGCCGCCCCTTTTGGCAACCGCGCCGGCGATATCGCGCAACATTCCCGGGCGATCCAGACATATCACATTTATCGCAGTACTCATATCTTGCCTCATTCTTAACTGGTGTACTGGGAAACTTTAATATGACGAGTGGTTTACTCTATGCTGATGGAGTTTTGTCCCCAATGTAAGAGCATGATGATGCCCAAGGATGACATGATGGTCTGCAGAAAGTGCGGCCACAAGATACCGAAAACTACAGGCGAATCCATGATCAGCAAGACCGAGCAGCTGGATCGCGTAGTGCCTGTCTTAGAGCAAGAGTCTTCGGGCCTGCCTACCACCAATTCCAGATGTCCGGAGTGCGGCAATAACGTTGCATACTGGTGGCTCCGCCAGCTTCGTTCTGCTGATGAGAGCGAGGTTCGCTTCTTCCGCTGCACCAAATGCAGCAATACCTGGCGAGAGTATGACTAGGCATCAACTATATTAAATATTAAACGGTTCTGATGGAGGAGGCTCAAGGAATGTTCAAGGCAGTAATCAACGCAGAAACTCTGCGCGATGCAATCGATTCAGTCTCTTCTCTGGTAGATGAGGTCAAGTTCTCCATATCGGAAAACGGCCTGGAACTGAAGGCCGTAGACCCTGCGAACGTGGCTATGGTCTCGCTCAAGATTGGCAATGAGGCCTTCGAATACTTCAAGGCCGATCAAGGGGAGATAGGCGTAGACTTGGTCAGGCTCAGTGATGTGTTAAGCATGGCCGATAAGGGCGAAAATGTTCAGCTGGAGCTAGAAGAGGAAAGCCACAAGCTGAAGATGGGAGTGGGGTCCCTCTCCTACACATTAAGCCTGATCGATCCCTCAGCCATCCGCAAAGAGCCGCGCATACCCGAGCTGGATCTGCCGGCCCACGTGACACTGCCTGGCACTGAGCTGCGCCGGGCGGTAAAAGCCGCAGAAAAGGTCAGCGATCATGTAATATTAGGCGTTTCTGATGAAGGCTTCTACATGGAGGCCAAAGGAGACATCGATTCACTCAAGCTCAAGATCCCCAGCACCGAGCTTTTGGGCATGAAGCCCGGTGAGGCCAGGAGCCTATTCTCCCTGGACTATCTGGAAGATATGTCCAAATCCATCAGCAAGGCGGGTGAGGTCACCTTAGAGATGGGCATAGACTACCCATTGAGGGTTCACTTCAAGCTCGGCCAGTCTGTGGAGATCAATTACCTCTTAGCTCCCAGAATTGAGCAGGAATGAGGATCTCCGATTACCCTTTTACTGAAGATGCTGCTAGCCAGGTGCGAGCGGCCGGCTACTCATTAGAAAGCCTTCTGGGCAAAACCTTTTTTAAGACAGTGCGAGGCCGGGCCGCGGAAAGAGTGGCAGGGGCTATCAGCGGCACCATTTCAGAAAGAGAGGCAAATACACAAGCAGAGCTTCTGGCTGAGCTTCTCTCCTATCCCCTAGCCAGAGTCATGGTCTCCTGCCTTGGTGATTCCATTCTGCTGCGCCGCTATGCTCTGGCCGAGGCAAAGCTCGCCTATAAAAGGATGCAAAATGAAAAAGAGGGGCTGACTATGCTGGCCGACGACCTGGGGCTTCATGCCCAGGGGCCTGGACCCTACAAGATTCATTTTGCCGAGTATATTCGGGCGGCGCATGGTATGCGCAGCCCTAAATGGAAGCTGACGAACAGGGATCTTTTCCAGGGCTACCTCACTATTACGGAAGAAGAGCTAAAACGAATCATGGAAGAGGCTGCCAGGGAAAAGGTCTTAAAAGGGCTGCCTTTGCCCGTAGACGAGAAGATCTGTAGCGCCCTGGAGGAATACCTGAAGCCGCTCAAAGAGCAGCTTGAGATTATAAGAGCCAGAGATAAAGTGGATTTAGGCAAGGTGGAGGAGGGAGCCTTTCCGCCCTGCATCAAGAAGATGCTCTCAGAGGTTGCCAAAGGCACAAACCTGGCCCACAGCGCGCGCTTTGCTCTGGTCAGCTTTCTCTTGCAGATCAATATGACTGTCGAAGAGATCGTATCTCTCTTTAATACCAGCCCGGACTTCGATGAAGAGAGGACACGATACCAGGTGGAGCACATCGCAGGAGCCTCCGGCACCCGTTACAAGCCGCCTGCCTGTGCCACCATGGCTACATACGGCAACTGTCCCGGCGAGGACGAGCTATGTCGCAGGATAAGACATCCCCTCAGCTACTATGAGCGAAGAGCGAGGACGTTTAAGCCCCTCCCGCCTGAGAAAGAGCAGAAACAAGGGACTTGATCAGGGCATCTCCAACATTCTGTGGCCTGGCCAGCAGCATTATCTCATCATTTCCCATCGGCTTAAAGCCCAGGCCCGCTTCGATAGCGGCCTGCTTTTCAACAAATCCTAAGTCCGCCCGGTCGGAAGCGATGGCTGCGGCCACAGCCGAATGCGTCCTGGCCGCTCGCACATACCGGGGATGAGAGTGGCCCAAGGCCAACAGGCTCCGCTCAAACGCGGCCTGCATGGCAAAGTCCCGGTGCCAACCCACAATGCGCAGGCCATCCAGGTCCGACAAAACGCCAGCATCCCGGAAGACCAGGCCCAACTCTCTTTTAGAGCTCCAGATCAGCTCCACCCCTTCCAACGCCGCTTCAGGACCTGAAACACAGGCCAGGTCAGCCACGCCATCCTCCAGGTATAGTCTTGCTCGCACAGAGCCGCTATTCAGAAGCATAAGACGCCAGGGCAGGCTTTCGGCCAGCTTCTC
>Ga0307378_10006775_pt1 | contig 15581 bp, 11 predicted proteins | sample UN1MG_FD_202238 | JGI IMG/M metagenome (GOLD analysis project Ga0307378, IMG submission 202238) | Soil microbial communities from Risofladan, Vaasa, Finland - UN-1 | ecosystem: Environmental > Terrestrial > Soil > Coastal area > Acid sulfate soil | place: Finland: Risofladan, Vaasa | collected... | reverse complement strand
TGTAGCCCGACCCGCCGTGCAGTTGCAGGCAGGTGTCGGCGACCCCCTGCACCATCTCGGCGCAGAAAACCTTGATCATCGAGACCTCACGCACGCTGTCGCGCCCCTGCGATACCAGCCAGGCCGTATGATGAACCAACTGGCGCGCCGCCTCGGCCTTGGTCGCGCAGTTCGCCAGCTTGTGCCGCACCGACTGCTGGCCCCACAGCGGGCCGCCGAAGGCCTTGCGGGTGCGCACATGATCGAGCGTGATCTCGATCGCCCGCTCGGCCTCGCCGATGGTCATTGCCCCCATCACCAGCCGCTCGTTCTGGAAGTTCGCCATGATCTGGTGAAACCCCCTGCCCGCCTCGCCCAGCAGCGCATCGGCAGGCAGGCGGCAATCCTCGATCCGCAATTCGGCGGTGTCGGAGCACAGCCACCCCAGCTTGTCGAGCTTGCGCGCCACCTCGAACCCCGGCGTGCCCTTCTCGACGATGAAGATCGAGATCCCGCGTGAGGGTTTCGCCTCCGGGTCAGTCCGCGCCGCGACAAAATACAAATCCGCCAGCACGCCATTGGTGATGTACAGCTTGGCCCCGTTCAGCACCCAACCGTTGTCGCTCGGCTCGGCCCGCGTCGTCAGGCCGGCGACATCGGACCCGGCACCCGGCTCGGTCACCGCAATCGCGGTCACGGTCTCGCCCGAGATCACGCCCGGCAGATAGCGCGCCTTCTGTTCCGCCGTGCCAAAGCCCGCCAGATGCGGCGAGGCCATGTCGGTATGCACCAGCACCGAGGCCGCAAACCCAGATAACCCGGCCCGCCCCAGCTCCTCGCCCAGCACGACGCTGGCGAACACATCCATCCCGGCGCCGCCATGCTCCTCGCCGTAGCGGGCGCCGAGAAACCCAAGCGCCCCCATGCGCCGGAACACTTCGCGCGGAATGGTGCCTGCGGCCTCCCAGGCATCCGAGTTGGGGCGAACTTCGTCGGCGACGAACCGGCGTAGCTGGTCGCGCAACATTTCGTGCTCGGGGCCGAAATAGATCGCACTCATATCACTCTCGCTCCCCTGGCAGGACCTTGCCGGGGTTGAGGATGTTTGCCGGATCGAAGCTCCGTTTCAACCGCCGCATCAGGCCGATCTCGACGGCAGATTTGTAGTGCAACATCTCGGCCATCCGCAGCCGCCCGACGCCGTGCTCGGCGGTAATCGAGCCGCCCAGATCAGTGACGATATCATGGACGATCCGATTGATCGGCTCGGTCTCGGCAACCCAGCGTTCAGTCTCCCAACCGGTTGGCGGGAGCGGGTTGTAATGCAGATTGCCATCGCCGACATGGCCAAAGGTAAAGGCCACATTGCCGGGATAGGCGTCCGCCAGCGCGGCATCGGCACGCGCAACCAACTCCGGCACACGCGACACCGGGACCGAGACATCATGCTTGATCCCCTTGCCCGCATGGCGCTGTACTTCGGCCTGATCTTCGCGGATTTTCCACAAAGCATCGGCCTGCGCCTCGGAGGAGGCAACGATGGCATCGGTCACCAGACCCGCCTCGAAGGCCGCAGCCAACACATCCTCCAGCGGCGCGCGCAGTGAGCCCGGCGCATCCTGCCCGGTTACGTCCAACAGCACCCGCCATAGCCCCTGCCCCGCCATCGGGTCGGCATGCCCCATGGTCGCCGTCGCCAGTGAAAAGCAGTTGCGGTGGATCAGCTCGAACGCACTGGTCGCCTCGCCCAGCGCCGCCCGTAGCCGGGCCAGCAACTCGACCGCCGCCTGCGGGCCGGTAACCTCGACCAGTGTCGTCTGGCGGTCGCTCGGCAGCGGCCATAACTTCAGCACGGCGGCGGTAATGATCCCCAATGTCCCCTCGGCGCCGATGAACAGATGTTTTAGGTCATAGCCGGCATTGTCCTTGCGCAGTGCCCGCAGCCCATCCCAGATCTCGCCATCGCCGGTAACCACCTCCAACCCCAGAACCATCGCCCGCGCATTGCCGTAGCGCACCACTCGGATGCCCCCGGCATTGGTCGACAGGTTGCCGCCGATCTGGCACGACCCCTCCGCCCCCAGCGACAGCGGGAACAGCCGGTCGACACCCTCGGCGGCGCGCTGGATATCGGCCAGCACCACCCCGGCCTCGACGGTGATGGTATCGTTCAGCGGATCGATCGCGCGGATCCGGTTCATCCGCCCGGTCGAGAGCATCACCTCATCACCGCCCTGATGCGGATGGCCACCCCCGGTCATTCCGGTGTTGCCGCCCTGGGGCACGATCGGCGTGCCGGTCTCGGCGCAGATCCGCACCAACGCCGCTACCTCCGCAGTGGACGAAGGCCGCAGCACCAGAGGAGTCTCACCGATCCAGCCATCGCGGAACGGTGTGCAATAGGGTAAAATCTCTCGCGCATCATCGATATAGCCACGCGGTCCGGCGGCTTGCTTCAGGCGGGTGATAATCTCCAGTGCGATCATATCTTGGCGAACTTCGCCAGCGCCTCGCGAAACGTCAGCCCGTTCTCCAGCTCGCGCATCGCCTGGGCATCGTCAGCTGCATAACCGGTCGCCATCGCCGCCACCTTCGCCGCCGCCTCGGCCGGAATGCAAACGATGCCGGTGCCGTCGGCGACGATGATATCGCCAGGGGCCACCCGAATTCCGGCACACGTGATGGTCTCGCCGATGGCAACGACCCGGATGCGGGTCTTGCCGGTGGTCGGGATCATGTGGCGGGCAAAGGCCGGAAACCCCAGCTCGCAAATCTCCTCGCGGTCGCGGATGCCGCCATCAACCACCAACCCGGCGATGCCCTTCAGATGGGCCGCATAGGACGCCGTCCCACCCCAGGTCGAGATTGGCGCGCCGCCGTTCGAGACCACGATCACGTCGCCCTTTCCCGCCGCATCGATCATGTCGCCAACCTTGAAATCCGAGGCGGGGAAGGCGCCGCGCGGCCCGGTCATCTCCAGCACAGTCACCGCGCGGCCGATACAGCGCAATCCGGTTCCCGCCGGCGACAACCCCTCGATGACGCCATCGATCCCAAGATCTTCCAGCGCATTCGAAAGCGTCGGCGTATTCAGCTTCCCCAACAGCGCAATCGTCTCGTCGGATACAGTCATGCTTTCCCCCCAAGTGCGGCAACAACAACAGCCGCGAACTCCGCGTCATTCCACTTCTTCGGCCCAACCGCCGGGCTCGGCGCGGCGGGCCTTGAGATCAGCCCGACCCGCCGCCCGGCAATCTTCTCGAGCCGCCGGTTGAGCCAACCGAAATAGCCCATATTCTCCGGCTCCTCTTGCGCCCAGACAATCTCGGCGGAGGCATAGGGCGCCAGCGCATCCCGGATCGCCGCATCATCCAGCGGATACAGCTGCTCGACCCGGACCAGCGCTACATCCGCAATACCACCCTCGCGCCGCGTCGTGTCCAGATAGTGGAACAGCTTGCCACTGCACAGCACGACCCGCCGCGCGCCAAGAACCGTCTCGCCAATGACGGTGCGGAACTGTGTACCCGTCGCCATGTCTTCCAACCCTGAAACACACGCCGGATTGCGCAGCAACGCCTTGGGCGTCAACACCACCAGGGGCTTGCGGAACGGCTCGACGATCTGACGCCGTAGCGCATGGAAGAAGTTCGCCGGGGTCGAGGCATTCACCACCCGGATATTGCCCCGCGCACACGCCGCCAGCAACCGCTCGGGCCGCCCGGTCACATGGTCCGGCCCGGCACCATCGAGGCCATGCGGCAACAGGATCACCAACCCGCTCTCGAACAGCCAGCGGTTTTCGCCACAGGCAATCAGCTGGTCAAAAACCGGCTGGGCGACGTTGAGAAAATCGCCGAACTGCGCCTCCCAAACCGTCAGCCGGTCCGGCGTCGCGCTGCTCAGCCCGTATTCGAACGCCAGCAGCGCATTCTCAATCAGCGGCGCGTTGTAGGCCTCGACGCCTGCCGACAGCCCATCCAGCACCATATGCCGGGCACCGCTGTGCTGGTCGAACAACGCCAGATGTCGCTGGGTAAACGCCCCGCGCACCGTGTCCTGGCCACCAAAGCGCACCCGTGTGCCGCCATCCGCCAGGCTCGCCAGCGCCAGGGCCTCGGCGGTGGCCCAGTCGATCCCCTCCCCGGCCTCGAAAGACGCGGCCCGCGTGTCGAGAAAACGCGCCGCCTTCGGGTGTAACGCAAACCCATCAGGAGCGGTCGTCAGATGCCGCCCCAACCGGCGCAGCTCCGCCAGGTCGACGCCGGTTTCAACCGGATCGCACATCCGCGCCTCGATATCCGCCGCCAACCCGCGCGGCGCCTCCGGCCCATTGGCCACCAAATGCTTTGCGGCCTCGAACGCGGCATCCATCTCGGCGGTATATCCGGCAATATCCGCCGCCGCCCCGACCCGCCGCCCATAGCTTTCCGACAGCGCCGGCATCGCATCGATCACCCGGTAGGCGTTGGGCTGGGTAAAGCGCGGCTCGTCGATCTCGTTGTGGCCCTTGCGGCGATAGGCGACCATATCGACCACGATGTCGGCGCCGAACGCCCACCGATACTCCGCCGCCACCCGGCCAACCCGGACCAACGCGTCCGGATCGTCGCCGTTGACATGCAGCACCGGCGCCTCGATCAGCTTGGCAATATCCGAGCAACTGCGGGCTGTGCGCCCCTCGTCCAGCCCGGTGGTGAAGCCGATCTGGTTGTTCAAAATCAGATGGACCGTGCCGCCAATATTGAACGGCGCCAGCCCGGACAGCTGGAGCATCTCCATATTTATCCCCTGCCCGGCAATCGCCGCGTCGGTGTGCAGGATCATCGGCAGCACTGCCGCCGGATTGTTTGCTGCCCGCGCCCGTCCCTGCATCATCGGCCCAACCACCGACAGATGCGACGGATGTGGCGATACCCATATCGCCACCTCGTGCCCGCCAATCGCTGCCGTTCCATTGTGCCCCAGATGATAGGGCACATCCGACGAGGCCCCGACGTTGAACGGCAATTCCGGCGCGCCCTGCGCCTCGGCGATCAGCCGCGCCAGCGGCTTGCCGAAATTCAGCGCCATCTGGGTGAACCGGCCGCGATGCATGCCGCCAGCCAGAATGCTTCGGACACCGGCCTCGACTGCGGCGGTCATCACCGCGTCGGTCAACACCAGATACCCCTCGGCCCCGGTCAACCCAAAAGTCTTTACCCCCGGCATCCGGCGCCCGAACGTCGCCTCCAGATGCTCGCCCTTGGCGATCAGGGTCAATGCCGCCGAGCGTTCGGCCGGGTCCGGCTGCCAATCTGCCTCGGCCCGCCGCGCCAGCCAGTCGCGCTTGCGCTGGTCCTGGATGTGGCCGATCTCCCAGCCGATGGTCCCACAATAGGCGCGCCGCAATGGTGCTGCGTCCGCCTCGTCAAGCCCATACTGCGCGGGGTCAAGCTCGGCCACGGCCTCCGGCAAGGCCAACCCCAGCGGATCGAGCGTCGCCGCGCGCCAGCCCGAACGGCGGTATGCCTCGGCCAGCCCCAGCAGCGCGCCCGCCTCATAGCCGAACAACACTTCCAATGCGCCGGGATCGCCCGCCCCCAAAGCTTCGCTGTCGCGCATGCCGCCCTTACCCTTGCCTTCCGGTAGTCGCACCATATGATAAACGGTGTAGTTTGGTTTCACAGAAGAAAACCAGCCGGTTGGGACATCATCAGCCGGTTGATACGAAGGTCAAGCATGGACGAATTCAACCGCATGACGCTGAATGAGATCGCCGAGGCGATCCCCGACGGCGCTTTGCTTGGCGTACCAGCCGATTATTCTGGCGTGCCGATGGCCGCGACACGTGCGCTGATCGCCCGCGGCGCCCGCGATCTGCGGCTGTATTGCCTGCCGCTGACGACCATCCAGGGCGATATGCTGATCGGCGCCGGCTGCGTTGCCAGTGTCGAGGCGGCGGCGGTCACCTTGGGCGAATACGGTCTGGCTCCACGCTTCAACGAGGGCGCCATCAACGGCAGCTTCCAGATGCGCGATTCGACCTGCCCGGCGCTCCACTCGCAGCTTCAGGCGACCGAGAAGGGCGTGCCGTTCATGCCTCTGCGTGGCATCATCGGCTCCGATATCGCCGCCCACCGGCCCGATTGGCAGGTCATCAACAGCCCCTTCGGGAATGAACCCGACCCGATTTTGCTGCTTCCTGCCGTAAAGCTCGATGTGGCGTTGTTTCACGCTCCTTACGCCGACCGGTCCGGTAATGTTTTTATAGGCCGCCGCAGAGAGTTGGCGACATTGGTTCATGCGGCGACCAAGGTCTTTGTAACTGTCGAGAAAATCATCGACACCAGCCTCTACGAATCCGAGGCCTCCGCCGCCTGCGCCCTGCCGGCCTTCTATGTCGACGGCATAGCAGTTGCTGAGAGCGGCGCCTGGCCCTGCGGCTTGACTGACGTCTACCCGCCCGACGCCGAGGCAATCCGCGCCTACGCGGCAGCGGCCAGTTCCGAGGCGGGATTCACCGCCTACCTGGCCGAACTTGGTCTCGCGCCGAGGACCGCCGCGTGAGCCATACCCCCGAGGAGTTGCTGATCGTCACCCTCGCCGACATGCTGCAAGGCGACCGCCATGTCGCCGTCGGCGCCGCGTCGCCCATTCCCGGCGCCGCCGCCCTGCTGGCCAAGGCCGAGGCCCCGCACCGCATGCACGTCTCGATCCTCCACTCCATGCGCCATAACCCCTTCGCCGAGGGCGCGCGCGAGTTGTTCGACGCCGCCGGGCAAGGCCGCATCGACACCTTCTTCCTCGGTGGCGTGCAGATCGACGGCCTCGCCAATATCAATCTGGTCGGCATCGGCGAATACCCGCAGATGACAAAACGCTTCCCCGGCTCGTTCGGCTCGGCCCTGATGTATTTCGCCGTGCCCCGGGTGATCCTGTTTCGCGAGGAACACAGCCCGCGTACCCTGGTCGAAAAAGTCGATTTCATCTCCGCCCCTGGCGTCAGCCCGCCCGAGGTATGGCGCAGGGGTGGCCCAAAGGCGCTGGTGACCAACCGGGCGGTGTTCTCGTTCGACCCGCAATGGGGCCGCTTCCAACTGGAAAGCGTCCACGGCGGCAACACCCGCGAATCGGTCACCAAGGCCACCGGCTTCGAATTCGACTTCGCACCCGACGTTATCGAGACCCCTGCGCCTTCGGACGAAAGGCTGGAAAGATTGCGCCAGGATATTGCGCCGAAGGTCGCGGGGTTCTATCCCGAGTTCGCGGCCCGCGTCTGGGGTATTGCCGCTTAAAATTCGGAGGATGCCATGGGCGCGCTCGACGGCGTGAAGGTAATCGATTTGACCCGCGTGCTGGGTGGCCCGTTCGGCACCCAGTGGCTGGGCGACCACGGCGCCGATGTGATCAAGATCGAGCCACCCCAGGGCGACGACGTGCGCGGTTGGGGGCCGCCGTTCGACAAGGAAGCCGGGGCCGCCTCGTATTTTCTCGGCGTCAACCGCAACAAGCGCGGCGCGGCGCTGGACCTTGGCATGCCCGAGGGCCGCGACGTCCTACTTCGCCTGCTGGAAACCGCCGACGTCCTGATCGAGAACTTCAAACCCGGCGGCATGGAAAAATGGGGCCTCGGGTATAAGGCCGTCCTAAAAGACCGCTTCCCCCGCCTGATCCATTGCCGCATCTCCGGCTTCGGCTCCGACGGCCCCCATGGCGGCCTGCCCGGCTATGACGCGGTGCTCCAGGCCCAGGCCGGGCTGATGAGCGTCAATGGTCCCGAAGGCGGCCCGGCCACCCGGCTCGGCATCCCGCTGGTCGATATCGGCACCGGCATCTCAGCCGCCCTCGGCATTGCCATGGCGCTGTATGAACGCTCGAACTCCGGCCTCGGCCAGTATATCGACATGACCCTCTACGACACCGCCGTCTCGATGCTGTTCCCGCACGCCGCCAACTATTTCCTCGGCGGCAAGCACCCGCAGATCACCGGCAACACCCACTCGAACCTGTCGCCTTACGATGTGTTCCCGACCAAGACCTGCAAGGTCTTCATCGCTGGCGGCAACGACACCCAATTCCGCAAGATTTGCGATACCATCGGGCGGCCGGAACTCGCCACCGACCCACGCTTTACCGGCAACACCGCCCGGCTCGAGAACAAACTCGCGCTCCGCGCAGAATTCGGCCCCGCCATGGCCGAATGGGACGGCGAGGAGCTCGCCAGCACCCTGATGCGCGCCGGTGCCCCGGCTGGTGCGGTGCTCGAGACCCACCAGGTCGTCGACCACCCGCACACGATCCACCGCGAAATGACCGTGGACATCGACGGCTTCCGCACCCTCGGCAACCCGATCAAGATGAGCCGCACCCCCGCCAAGGTCGCCCGCCGCCGCCCGCCGCGGTTTGGTCAGGATACAAGGGCAGTGCTGGCCGAGGCAGGGTATTCCGAGGCGGAAGTTGACGACCTGATCACCTCGGGCGCCGCCTTTGATGCGCCGAGGCGGAAGGGGTGAAACGGTCGTTTGCGCCCGGATTTCCCAGCACAACTATAGGTTGAGTTGCCGATCGAGGTGCTGATGGCCGCAGCCGAACGCACAAAGGGCGAGTTTGTGCCAGAAGGCGACATAGCTCCCGTTTCCGGATGGCCGTGAGCGCGGCTATTCGGTCTACTTCCGCCTTCGGGTGGAAAGGCGACCCTCAAATCTGCGCGATCCTGCTGGGAAATCGACGGCCCGAGATTGGCGGGGAGGATTCCGGCAATGCACACTATACCAATGCGGTCACTCAGTGAGTGATTTCGAACTTCGCGATTGCCCATGGATGCCGACATTTATGTGGGTTTTCGCATCCCGTAGAACTGTTCAGCTACCTGCTGGAAGAACGCCTTCCGCGCGATGACGGCAAAGCCGCCAAATGCGAGGTTCGAATAAAAATCGCGACCGGATAGCTACGCCACAGTCACTGGTCCATTGGGGCGGTCGAGCGGTACGAGACGATCATCGGTGGGACGTCCCCGCGCCCGGACGAACCAGCCGGTAGACTTCGAGCGCGTCCCGTTTTCCCTTCACCTTCATGCTGCCGATATCGTCGAACCGGAAGCTGCCGTCGAGGCTGTCCTTCACGGGCTGGCTGACGAGCACGATCGACTCCGCGTTGGCGTCAACCTCCTTGCCGAGTGACTCGAGCCGCTGGGCCGCATTCACCACATCCCCGATGACCGTATAGTTGATCCGGTCAGGCGCGCCGATATCTCCGACGATCAACCGCCCGGAGTGAAGACCGATCCGGATGCGCACCGGCGGTAACGCTTCGGTGGCCCGCCTTTCGTTGTCCGCGGCGAGCGCCGCCTGAATGGCGGCAGCGGCGCGGACAGCCCGCAGGGACGGATCGTCGATGCTGTCGGGCGCCCCCCAGAAGGCCATCACCGCATCGCCGATATACTTGTCGATGGTGCCGCCCTCCTGCTCGATACACCTGGAAACCAGGGTGAGGTGATGGTTGATGAAAATGGCGACCTCCGCCGGGCTCATCCCTTCGCAGGTGTTGGTGAACCCGACGATGTCGGTGAACATGACCGTGAGTTCCCGCTCCTCTGTCCCGGCGCCGACCCGGTTCTCGCGGATAAGCTGCTTCACCAGGGTGCGCGGAACATAGCGGCCGAAGGACTTCAACCCGACCAGCATGGCATTGAACGAAGCCGCCAGATTGTCAATTTCCCTGATGCGGCTTGGTGGCAGTGGCTTCACTCCATCGAAATCGAGTGCGGCGATCGCTGCGGCGGCTTCAGATGTTCTCCTGACCGGGCGGGTAATGATGCTGCTCAGCAACAGGGCCAGGACGAGGCCGGCAACGAGCACTCCCCCACCGATCAGGATCGCACGGGACATCATAAGCAGCAGCGCGTTAACGGCTGAAGCGTCACCATATGCGCCAATGAACAGCGGGGTTTCGCCATAACCTGAAATCGGCATTTTCAGGACGACATAATTGGTGTCGCCGACCTCGATCTCGCCGATGGTAATCCCCTCGGATGGCGCAAAGTCGGGGTAGGGTGTTGCTGTATCGAGACGCTGGATCACCGGATCGATGACCTCATTGATGCCAAGCAATGGTTTGTCGACAGACAAGCTTCCCGGTTGCAGGGCCAGGAACATATGCGCCAGAACCTTGTCGTCACCATAGAGGACGAATACCCTTGATCGCGGCGGTTCGCTAAGTTTCAAGGCCAGTTCCGATAGCGCTTGCGTTGATATGCCGATCGCCACGTAGCCGAGATACTCATCTTCGCGCCAAATCGGCGCGCGCAGGTTGAACACCGTCGCCTCGAGGTGGCGGCTATAGGCAGGTGTGCCCCAATAAGGAGCTCTATGCTGGCGCGACTCCTTGTCGATCAGTGCCAATTGGGGGTCGGAGCGCAGGTCCTGCCATTCTCGTTCGATTTTCCCGAATTGCTTTCGCCCTATCCGGATTACCTCACCCTGCGCATCCGCGATCACCAGTCCAGTGATCTGAGGAGCAGCCGCCAGCGACCCCGCTGCAAATTCCTCCAACCTGCCGGACCGACCGAGAGGCAAGGCCCCTGATTTAATATTGTCGACTATGAAATCCGCCTGATGCCTCGCTGCATCGAGGTGATTTCTCAGCGCTAGCTCCAGCCCGTCAATTCTTTGCACAACAATCCGACCGACCAGTTTCGAGAAGATCGCCTGTGACGTCGTGGAATTGATGGCGATGATCGAGCCTGCCGAAACCAGTACAAGCGCGCCGACGCAGGAAAGCACGACCAAGAGCAAGCCGAATTTCGCCTTCACGACTGTGTCCTGGGAAGTTTGATCATGGATGATCTTTTAGATTTGTGGCCATGGCAGCGCAACATCTGCGTCGCCAGCGGGCCCACTCCGGGCATCGCGGATTCGTGGTTGGAATGCCCTTCGCGCTATTTCTGCAAAGTCGCCAAACTACGCGCTCAGACCGAAGCTGCGTCCGAGCTAAAACCGCTAGTCGGAGATCGCCCTGGGCTATGCCCTGTTTCGGGTGGTTTCGAGACCGAGATAGTGACGACTGACAGGGGCATCCCGCTCCAAACCGAAGAATCAGCAATTCATATTTTGGGTCATTTCCTGCCCTTGGGCGGACTCATTATTTTTCAACCTAATGTTGAATCTGCTTCAGGCTCAGTGGTGCGAAAACGGTGGTTTCTGGGGCTCCCCTCACCCCACCAAATAAAACCCCACACACAACACCCCCAACGCTGCCACCGAATAAACCCCGTTCCAGCGCCAGGTTAGCGTTGTCGTTGGCAGCCCGGTGATCCCCGCCAGCAGGATCGGCCCGGTGGCGTTCGGCGAGGCGGTCATGCTCAGCGCCCACCCCGCCCCCAGCGACACCGCGATCAGGTCGGGGTCAGCGGGCAGCACCGGCAGCGCCGAGATGACAGCGGCGAGGAACACCACCACCATGATCGGGGCCATGGCGATATTGCCCGAAGCCATGATGATCACCGGCAGGGCCGAAAGGAACAGCCAGGCCGGCATGCTCTCCAGCGCCAGATGTGCGGCGATCGCATCCACCGGAGCCAACCGCGCCGACGCGGCACCGATGAACCCGGCGACCCCCAGCAGATAAGCGTCGCGGGTCATTCGGGGCAGCGGCCCGGCAATGACCTCGCCCAACCGCCGCCGCACCGCCAGCGCACCCTGCCCCGCACCGCTTCCTGCGTTCTGGGTGAACACCCAGCCCACCAGCATCATCGGCGCCATCAGCATCAGCGCCTGCGCCGTGGTGGTGCCGAGAGCCGCCCGCGCGCCATAAGTGCCGATCACCAGGCACAGCGCCACCAGCCCCAGGTCGCGCGCCGCCACCAGCGGGAACCGCACGACCGGCGGCCCCGGTGCCCGGCGGCGCGGCCGACCCCAGCGCAGTCGATCCTCGGTCCAACCCACCAGCAAAAATACCCCTGAGACCACCACCCCCATCGCCATAACCCGGCCCGCATGCAACCCCGGCAGCGCATGCAGAATGATCGCCTGGGTCAACGTCGTCGGCGCCCAGGTAATCACCACGGCAAAGCCCCGAATCAGCGCCGACAACTGGCGCTGCGCGCGGATGGCGGCGCGGCGCTCGTCCTCGGGCGTGACCACCGGCTCGGCCCGGACCCCGCGCTGAACCAGCGGCGCCAGCAGGCTGATGGCACCGAAATTCAGCAACACCCCGCTCAGATGCCCGCCCACATAGGTCGCGACAAACCGCCGCCCAGGCTGCTGGCTGGTCAGAAAATGCCCTAATGCCAGCACCGCGGGCGAGGTCACCGCCGCCTCGCGCAGCAACGTCATCAGCAGGATGAAGGCGGCAAAGAACGCCCCCTGATCCAGCGCATAACGCACCGACCCAAATCCCTCGTCAGTACCGGCGAGCCCCAAGGTCAGGGCACAGGCCAACCCCAGCAACAGCCATTCGCGAAATCCGAATTGCCGGGCAATGACCACAATCACCAACAGCGCCGCGCCGCGCCCCAGCAACCCAGCGACTTCGATGCCGCCGATCAGATAGCCAAGCTCCAGCCCCGCCAGCCCGATCATCGTGACGGCGATGAGAATGGTTTGGTTAATCCCCGCCGCTCGCCACATTCCCGGTATCGACCTATCCGCCACCGCATTAAGCTGACCGAGTCGTAGCGGCCATCCACCGCCATTCCCAGCGCCACCGAACTGCGAGGCATCACCACCATGATAAGCGCAGCGCCAATGGCCGGATTGCTGGTTCTGGACCTCTCCCAAGGCATCGCTGGCCCCTATTGCGGGCGCCTATTAGCCGATCAGGGTGCCCGGGTGCTGAAGGTTGAGCCGCCACACGGCGACTGGATGCGGGGCTTGGGTCCTGGTCCGGGCGCCACCTCGACCAGCGCGATCTACTACAACCTCGGCAAGGAAAGCCTGGTACTCGACCTGAAGCAATCGGCCGACCTTGGGCGCGCCCTAACCCTCGCCGCGCAAGCCGACGTGGTGATCGAGAGCTCCCGCCCCGGCACCATGGCCAAGCTCGGCCTTGGTTACGATGCGGTGCGGGCACGCAACGCCAATGTGATCTACCTGACAATCTCGGGCTTCGGCCAAACCGGCCCCCGCGCCGCCGACCCGATGACCGATACGGTGGCGCAGGCGTTCTCCGGCTACATGTCGATCAACCGCGGCCGCGACGGCATCCCGCACAAGACCGACACCACCGTTATCGACGCGGTGACCGGGCAGTATGCTTTCCAGGCTATCGCCATGGCGCTGTGGCCCGGCGCCAAACGCGAGGCGCGGCATCTGGACGTATCACTGATGCAGTCGGCGGCGGCGATCCTCGGCCCAAAAGTGCTGGAGGCGGCCTTTCTCGGCCAGCCACCGCAGGCGATCAACCCGCCGGCCGGCAGCTACCGCACCAGCGACGGCTGGATCGCCCTGACCCTGGTCCGCGAGGAACAATTCCGCGCCCTGGCCCGCGAGATCGGCGAGCCAGACCTGGCCCAGGACCCACGCTTCGACAGTTTTGCCAATCGGGCGCAAAATCTCGCCCCCTTGTTGGCGGTCATCGCCGCACAACTGGCTCGGGCGTCCACAGCTGAATGGGTCGCCCGCCTTACAAAAGCCGGCCTGATGGCCAGCCGGATCAACGAATTCACCGACTGGCTGACTGAGCCTCAGGTCATCGCCGCCAACGCCGCCCCGCAAACCGAGGTGCTGGCGCAAACCTTCCTGCCGGTGCCCCACAACCCCGGCCAACCGGCGTATGACCGCCGCTGCCCACACCTCGGCGAGCACACTGAAACTGTCCTCAGGGAATTCGGCCTCAGCGAATTCGGGCTGACGTAACCCGCTTCAGACGAACGCTGCGATCGGTTCCGGTGCCGCCTGCGCCACCTCCAGCGCCTCCTCCAGCGTGAACGAGCCGTCATGCAGCGCCCGGCCAACAATGGCCCCCGATATGTTGTAGAGGTATTTCAGCTCCGAGATATCGTCAATCGACCGGGCCAGCCCACTGGCGATCACCGGCGTTACCGTCTCGGAGGCCACCTTCGTGACCAATGCAAAGCTCGAATCCGGCAACGCGAGTTCGCGGTCGATGTCGGTTACGATTATCTGTGACAGCGGCAGTCCATCGAACTGATGCACGAAGTCAACCGGGTTGAACGCAGTCTGCTCACGCCAGCCGTCGATGGTCACGAAACCCTGCCAGACATCGACGCTGACCACAATCGCATCCGGAAACGCGAACGATGCCTCCTTGACCAGATGCGGCGCCCGGACCGCGGCGGTGCCCAGCACCATCCGCCCCGCTCCGGCGTCGGCCCAGTGACGCACGCGGTCCATGCTGCGGATGCCGCCAGCCACCATCACCGGTGCATTGGCATGGCGGATGATGTCGCGGATCAGTGCCTCGTTGTCGCCAGTTCCGGCCACTGCGTCGAGGTCGACCACATGCAGCCACTCCGCCCCCGCATGGGCAAAGGCCTTTGCGGTTTCCAGTGGGTCGAAGTCATACACCACCGGCTCGTCGATCCGGCCACGGACCAGATTTACGCAGCGCCCGCCGCGCAACGCGATATAAGGATAGATGATCATTGCGTTTCCTCCGCCGAACCATTGTTACTGTCCGTTGACCGGGCGTTCTGTGGTTCCGTGCGCCCAACAATCGTCGGTGAAATGGAGCCAAAAATCAACCATTGCCTGCGCCGTACGCGACTCTTGCAAAACCCGGAACGACAAGGCGAGACTTACAGCACCGTCCGGCACCGAAACATGTCGGGAAAACATCATCATGCGCGAGGCACCAATGACCATCGATCCGATCGACCCGCTTGCCCTGCAATTCTGCGAACCGCGCTATTTCGAGGATTTCGCGGTTGGCGAGCGATTCTATTTGCCCTCGCGAACCATGACCGAGGGGGTCTTCTCCGCCTTCCAGGCCGCCTCGGGCGACAATCACCCAATCCACTACGACCGGCATTATTGCCAGGCCCACGGCCACCGCGACCTGCTGGCGCACGGATATCAGGTGCTGATCCAGGCCTGCATCGGCGCCGGCGTCCTGCCGCAGATGATGGGGCCATCGCTGATCGGCTTCCTCGAACAATCGTCGCGGTTCCTCAAAGGCGTCTACTGCGGCGACACGCTCTATCCCGGCGTCGCGATATCAGGCCTGAAACCGCAGCGCACGACCGGCGTGATGACCTGCCAGATTTCCATTCACAACCAAGTTGGCGAGCTTGTCATGGAAGGCGAGCAGAAATACCTGCTGCGCAAGCGGAACCCGGCCTAGAAGGGTTGCGGCGCCGCCGCGAACGCTAGAGAATACCAGCGTTGGTGCGGCGCGTCTTCTGTGCCCGGCCATAGGGAAAAAACAGATGAACGACATTGTAAGCTACACGCTTGAAGACGGCATTGCGATATTGACGGTCGATAATCCCCCGGTCAACGCCCTGGGACACGCCGTACGCCTCGGCCTGAAGGATGGCATCGAGCGGGCCATCGCCGATCAGGACGCCGATACAATCGTGCTGATCTGCGCCGGGCGAACCTTCTTCGCTGGCGCCGATATAGCGGAATTCGGTAAACCGCCAGCCTCGCCGACCCTGCGCG
>Ga0307378_10006774_pt1 | contig 15582 bp, 13 predicted proteins | sample UN1MG_FD_202238 | JGI IMG/M metagenome (GOLD analysis project Ga0307378, IMG submission 202238) | Soil microbial communities from Risofladan, Vaasa, Finland - UN-1 | ecosystem: Environmental > Terrestrial > Soil > Coastal area > Acid sulfate soil | place: Finland: Risofladan, Vaasa | collected... | reverse complement strand
CGATGAACAGGGTCACGGCTTCGTCGCTTTCATCGTCGATGCAAGCCACTTGGTATTTCCTCAAACCCAGAAGTCGGGTAAGCTCCTTGCTTGGCATCCGGCTTTCCTCCGTGTTGGAATGGATCTTGACAACCCAAACCATGCACGAAAGGTCGGATGCCTTTCAACTTCAGCCAGCTATGTCACGAAACCCCCGGTTTCCAGTGAAACCGTGGAGAGCCATGATTTGACTCTCGAGCGTATCTTCGTGGAAAAGATTGAAATGGGGAATCCCGAATTATGCCGATCGGTATAAACTCCGGAGAGGCAAGGAGTACAGAGGCGAAAGACATTGTAAATAATGGATTTATGCGTTGTTCACATGACTGGTTTCCAGGCATGTTATATTGTCAAACGGAATAGATAAGGGTCTTATACTGACCAGTATATTCATTGTTAGGTGCCGTGGAGCATGGCAGACGAACAGCACGGTAAGAACCCTTCGGCACGGCCAGCGTGGAAAGAGCCTTGGTGTGGGATTGAAGACTCTAAGCAAAAGGCCGCAATCGAGAAGGAACTCGCCCTGGAGATCGGGCCCGAGCATCCCTTGTGGGGCACGCGGCCTAGTGCGATAGGTACACGGCAAGATTGCGACGACGTGGCGGTCGAGCTCTCCGACGGTCGTTTCGCCATCGTTCACCTCGTCTGGCACGGGAAGATTGATCAGTTTCCACGTGAATATCCCTTCGCCCTAATGCTCGCCGATCTTCCAACGTTCCAAAGTGAGATCGACAGCGACGCTCTGGAGTGGTCGGATGAAGAATGAGTCGTGTCGTCGCCAACCTATCGCCGCGTGGCACCTAACTATGCGCTTGCACCCGACCGCAATCCGCACTTCCACGCTCGCATCCGTGGTAAGCTCTCGCGGCGGCTTGCGGCGGGTGAAGCGCGGCCGTTAGGCGGAGAGGGAACCAGCAACCTGCGATGCTAGACTACCTTCGGTACTACGATCTGGAGGTCTTCCTCTTCGAGGACGTCCATCGCCGGTTCCATGCTGATGGCTTTCTCTCTGCGTTCGACTTCTTCTCGATCGTGATCTGGAAGGCGAATCGCGCGAAGTCGAAGATAGCGCACCGACTCCTAAGCAAGGCCGAGGCGGATGACCTTGACGTGGCGGTCGGCAACCTGTCGAAGTCGCTGTTCGAAGCTGAGGCACCTAGGGAGCGGCTTCGGATCCTGATGAAGGATTGGGGTTTCTTGCTCCCGATGGCGTCCGCCGTCCTCACGGTCCTGTGGCCTGACGAATTCACCGTCTATGACATTCGTGCTTGCAACCAGCTTGGCAAGTTCCATCAGCTCGCGAACTGGACTCGTTTCGATCGGATCTGGCCGAGCTACGAGGAGTTCCGTGAAGCCGTTCACAAGGTAGGTCCGGAGGGACTGTCGCTTCGGGACAAGGACCGGTACTTGTGGGCGCAGTCCAGTGCGCTGCAACTGCAGGAGAACATCGCGAAGTGCTTCGCGAAAACCGATGAACCCGCCTAACAAGGCGATGCAGGCGGACATTCGCTGCGCTCGAGTCCCCGAGGCCGGCCGTTGGTAGAAGAGACCATCAGCCCCTCACTTTCACGTTAGAAGCACTTATCGAGGGACCATGGACGAAGACAAACAACCGGATTTCTCGGCGATCATTGATGACAACGAGCAGGCCGCCGCAAAGGCCTTGGATGAGAAGAACTTCGTTCAGGCATTCCTCCTCGTCCACGCGTTGATCGAGGCTCTGCTTAGGCTCTTCCTGCGTGTCTCCAAGGAAGACGTCAAATTCAGCGAACTCATTCGGATGTACCAAGGCTATCTAGAAAAGCAGTGCTATCCGCGGCCGGAGTTCGTTGATGAGCTCACGAAGTTTTACCAGCGTCGTAACCGAATCGTTCATGAACTTTGGGAGAAGGGACACTCACTCACGAACAGCCAGGCTGAGCCTGCTGCAAACGCAGCCGTAATGATGTATGGACTGTTCATCGAATGGCTTGAGACATTTGACCCTGGGATCACGAAAATTGGATTCCAATATGAAAAGGGCGTCTAACATGCCATTGAAGCTATCGGCCGCCTGCAGCTTAACTGCAAGCATTTAGGCTGAACAATCGAGGGCCTCGACCCTCGGCACGGCATCCGAGGGAATTCCCGAAGGCTTCGGATCTTAGCAGAATTAGTGCACGGCACACCCTTGACCAGGAACGTCAATAGCACCATGATTGCGGTGGCGCCCCTTGCCCTCTAGCGGCGAGGGCCGCAAACAACGCGGGATCCGGCGGCGGCATTTGTGGGTGCAAGGACCCATCCTCTCAACGTCGTTGGTTCCCGCGTTGTTTGCGGCTCTCGAATTCCGCGCCGGGTGAATAGCTGAACCAGCTTAGGCGCCCCCCGGAACCGCCCCCGAATTGTGGGGGCTCGGGGAGCCATTCGAGCAGTTGAAAAATATTCCCCCTCCCTATTCGGTTTCGAGTTACACTCGGCACGTTCTTGAACACTGACGCCGGTACCGACCAAGGGGAGGAACTGATATGCTTCCAGAGAATTTAACATACCGCTTGTCCTGCTACGCGCGGGTAACGATGTTGCTACTTGCCCTCGTGTTTACCTTGTCCGCCCCCGGTTGCGGGGGTGATTCTGGCCCGGCGCCAACCTGCTCGGAGGCCATGGGTAGTTTCTACTCCAACAATTGCACCTTTTTTTCAGAGGGTCAGCCAGTTCCACTCTCTGATGCAATCTTAGGATGCAACCAATTTGTTGTAGCTGCGTCGTCCGCGGGTGGTTCTTGCCCAGGGCGCCTTAATGATCTACTTCGATGCCTGTACGGAGTATCCAATTATTCTGATTGTGAGACCTGCAATGATGAGTTGGGTATTTTTGATGCCTGCACAAAATAGCCCTATGTCTATGTCTCCTCGCCCTCCACTGTACACTAATTTCCGATGAGGCAAGTGTCTCACTTATGTTGGCAGAGAGGGAACGACCCAGAGTTCACCAGCCGCGCTCTTGACGCCTGGGCATATAAGCACGGCGTGAAGCTGGATTTTATCGAACCAGGCAAGCCGGTGCAGAACGCCCTGGCGGCAAGCTTCAACGGAAGATTTCGCGACGAGTGTCTAAACCAGCACTGGTTTACCGATATGGAAGATGCCCGGCTCAAGATCGAGTCCTGGAGAATGGACTACAACCACATCCGCCCGCATGGCTCGCTGGGCCAGGCAACGCCGGCGGAGTTCGCGCGTCAGTTTTCAGATCTCCGGTCGCCTACGGCTCCCTGCGATCTGAAAACTGGTATTGATATCGAAGAAGAATTGAGTTTTAACCAATGAGAACTCTCATCGAGAGTGGACCTACGATTGGGGGCATGTCGGTCCCACGCCGTTGAAGCCCAGCGGGGACAATTGCGCCTTTCTTGCCGGTTTCGGCTCGGATACGTGGGCTTCATTGGGGGCTATTGCGCGGAATCGGGGCTTAATGCGAAGATCTGAACAATGAAGGCCATGCCAACTGGGTCGGTCAAGGGGTTTCGACGGAGGTTCAAGTTGATATTGGGAATGTCAAGCAAATGCCGGAGTTGATCTCGATACAATGGCCGGATGCCCATGTCTTGCGGGCGAGATCTGATCCGTTCAAGGTCGCTGCACTTCAGCCCGTTGGCAGGCTTATATCAAGCGATATGTTGGGCCCAAGATACAATGATGGCGAAGCTCAGCAAGCATACCAACGTTCACAACGTTTCTTAGAATTTGCAAACTCGGAAAATGCTGATCTCGTACTTACACCAGAGTACTCGAATCCACGGTCGTTTGTCTTCGATGTTCTGACTTCTCGCAGTGAGCTAATACAGGATGGAACGATATACATTCTACCTATTAGCTCGATGCCACAAACTGAGTATGATGCGCTCGCTCAGTGTAAAAGTAGAACCGCTAATGTCAGAATGGGGGGGATTTCGCGAGATACAAACAAGGATTCCATCAATGCGTGCGTGATTTTGACGAGAGTGGGATCAATGATTCAGGCAGTATTTCAAGGCAAGATAATGGCTGCGGAGCTTGAAGAATCCAATATGGCATCAGGTAATGAAGTATTCGTAGTGGAGGGCGCGAACATGTGCCTATCCGTTGCAACATGTGCAGACCTCAACGATGCCGCCAACCACTCAATCTGGTGTGATGCGCTCTCCAAAAAAAGTGGTGGAATCATATGTCACCCACAATGGAATCGAGCACCCGACTTCCAAGCATACGAGACTTTTTGGCGTACAGCGCTCGAACATGAAGACGGCGAAAAGAGAATGATCTTCGCTCTTAATTGGTCACGCGGTAGCATCATACAAACCTCAAACGAGCTAGTACGCGTTGAATGGGCGCGGACTAAGGTGTTGCGCGGTCGCAGTCTCGATGCGTCCAGCCCCCTACAGCAAAGGCTAAGCCGCGCTGGCATGACCGTCCAACAGTGGGCACCAGGGTTGGGCAGTAAGAAGAGATACGAAGTCTGGCACGCTGCTGACGGTGGTAACAATGTCTGGACATGGCAATTCGTTCGGCCGTTTACAAACCAATCAAAGTCCACAAGGCCTCGTCGAGAAGGCCTTCGGGAAGCGCTGGTTGAACGTTGGAATCAGAATCAGCCTAATGAAACTGCTTTCGACGCATCAGAACAGACAAGCGCATTCTGGGCTGCCGTCGCGGAAGAAGGTGTAACACCACAAATATGCCCAAGCCTGGAACGTGCGTCTTCTTGGGAAATTGACAGGTTCTGCTCCGCTTGTCGAATGCAGAATGAAACTGAGTGGCTGGAAATTGATCCCACAGGGCGACCATCAAGCCCACTTGACTGCATGCATACGGATTGTGTTGCCTGTCACCATAATAATAGGCACTGCTCACGAAATCGGAATGCGCGATATGAGGCAATCACATACACCGCTGTCTGCATTCGGATTTTCGCGGACGCTTCAGTGACAGAGCGCAATGCACTCAGACTTAGCCAAGTTAGATTGTATCCACTTAACCTCGAAGACTACAATGGGCGACCTGCAGGCTGGCTTCTTCATGGGCGAGGTAGAATGGCTCAGAATATTGAGCACGATGCGGCTCGACTCTTTGGGAAACTCCTGACAACAGCAGAAACCCCAATTCAGTTGATGGTATTCGAAGCGGATGGCGTAGTGGACCCTGACCGAATCTGTCAGAGAAACATTGATGGCGAGGAAACGGGAACCCAGGACATTCTGAACCCAGATCACGGTCGTGAGGTAGTGATTACAAGACTGGAAAGGCGTGCGGTCGATGAATGACAAGAAAGAAGCCCTAGCGAACATTGTGGCACGTTACCAGGAAGCCGGCTTCACTAAGGCTGAGGTAACCTGTCCCAGTGGTGTCGTTTTCAGGAATGCGTTCTCAATTCAGGCGGTCTTTGTCATAGAGGGCGGCTATACTCTGAAGGAGCAGTGGACAAAGCTGCACGAAGAGCTTATTGATGCGTATCGTTCCTATGAAGGGTTTGTGGATATTGAATGGAACTTCTATTGCGTATTCGTCGTTCTCGAGTCGGACGTGTCGGATGATTTTGGGAAAACAAGGCGCATGATTGAGAATGATACTCTGTATTCTCGAAAATTTGTATTTCTCGGGAACGAACTGGATTTTCTCCCCCCCGGGAGGATTGAAACTGCACATGGAGAAAGCTCTTCGCCGGAATATAACGATTCGATGGCGGTGTGGCGGGAGGTGCTTGGAGACGAGATGCTTCAGCGCATTGATGCAGCAACGTTTGCGGAGCTGAAGGATGTATTGGAGGCATTAGTGCGCGAGGAAGGGAAACGTAGTGATTAATTTTATCGACAAGGTTGCTGTCGCTAACTTTCGGTGCCTTCCAGATCAGGATGTGGGTCCGTTCGGCGTTTTCAACTTGATCTTCGGCAGCAATGGCTCGGGAAAGACGTCTCTATTTGAGGCCATTGAGATCGGTCTTACTGGCTCGTCAGCACGTGTCGGGATGCGTGAGGACATGCAAAAAGTGGTATCGCGACATGGCAATGCTGAGGTGACTGTCTATGGCGCTGACGAAAAGGTACTAGGGAGGTTCTTGGGAGGTAAGCTTGAGGGTGGGCCACAAGCTCAGATTAGAGCTCTCTTTGACTTGAATGTAAGGGGTCAAAAAGCAAGTTATCTTCTCCCACGGCTCTTCAGGATACACAATATTCTATATTCCGAAACAATCGTGTCTTTTCTTCGTGCTGAGTATAAAAGCGACCTAAATGCCGCTTTAGTGGAACTCGCCGCTGGGGCCGAAACAGTTCAGACATGGAATAAACTTGAAGCTGCGTCGAGACATGCCAGTGCAATGAGGAAGGAACTGGAGACGAAACTCGCAAGAAGCGATCAGGAGGTTCAGCGGCTTCAAACGATAGTCAGCGAACTGGCATCACAAGATGAAGAACACCTTCAAAAGTATGGCCACAAGCTCGTTGCCAATATTCCTAAGGATCTGTGGGACGACGGAAAGGTTCCTCCTGTTGAGCCATTTGCCGAATTCCTGGTGCAGGTCAGCCGAGTCGCTCCAAGGCTGTCCAACACTCTCGATATGCTTGAAGAGATGGCCAAGTCTGAAGCTGTGACCGAGATGAAGACATTGAAATCAATTAATAAGAGCAAGGAGGCGGCCGAAACGGCTGTAGACGATGCACGCCGTAGCCGAGATGAGCTCAAGAAGAAACTTAATAAATACATGCAATCACGTATGGAGTTGCAGAAGTCACGGAAACACTCTCGCAAGCGAGTATCCGCCCTAAAGAGCACTAAAGAAGGATGTACGTCGATAGTTGAATTTCTCGAAATATTGCGCGAGTGGGCAGCTGAGATGCGAGCATATCAGCTTGACAAAGAGTTGCAGATTAAGAAGGCGACACTAAGTGAAGCTTGCCAGTGCTGGACTGAAATAGATGTCGAATTGAGAAGTCTCCCGAGCATCGATTTTCTCGTGGGCAAAATGGTTGAACACAACCGGCTGAAGGATAAGGCAAGTAGCCTCAAGAAAAAAGCAGATAAGGCCATTACTGCAGAGCGTGAGAACCAGACCAGTCTGACCGAAACGGAGGAGCTACTCCGCTCAAGCAGAGAAAGCTGGAGTGCCGTTCAGGAGGCGGTTCGAGATCTCTATGTTCAATTGCACAGTTTGCACGACCTTTATCCTAGCCGGGAGTGTCCGGCGTGTGGGCATGACTGGGAAAGCGAACAAGGCCTTGCGGCGGCCACATCTCGTCATTTCGAGAAACTATCAGATATCCTCGGCAAGCCGTCGGAAAACCTCGCAACACTGTTATCTACTCGCGACAAGCTCCAGGCTGCCCTACAGAAGGTAGCCAAAGAACGCAAATTGATAACCAAGAAGCAAAGTGTTGTTGAGGATCAACTTGGAACCATTGAGGACGAATTGCATGCCACCATTGCACGGGCAAACCAGATTCTCAAGGCGGTGAGTAGCGAGGACTCGAGCATTGACACGACGCCATTGGAGCTTGAGACCATTGGAGATAAGTACAAGAATTTCCCGTTCGAGAAAATCAGGTCGCAGGTTAGATCCTCGAAGGCGGCATTGGAGGCTGTCGAATCACGATTGCGGAGTTTGTGGGACGATATAAGACTGGAGGAATTCCTCAAGCAAAAGGACAAGTTCGAGGACCACGCTGTGGAGACGAGTACGATGCTGAAAACGCTGGATCTTGATCTCGAGCTACCCAAAGATTGGGACATAAGTGCGTTGATCGCTCTTGGCAATAGTGTCTCTGCTGAGCTGCATACAACCAACGTCAAGCTCGCCGAGCTAAACAGGGAGTTCGAGGCGCAAGAAAAGCAGTTAGCTCAGCTCGATGAGAGCTTGCGAGTTACCAGAAATGAGTTGAAGGATGATGACAAGTTAATCGAGGAGCGTGCAGAAGAATACTCAAAAGTGAACCATGTTGCAAACCTTGCTGAGAAACTTGCCTCGCTTGGACTAATCAATAGGCGTGGTTCTCTCCAACTCGAAAAGAGCAGAGGTACGATAACTGATGCAAAGGAAGACGCGGCATACTTGGTCGAAGAAGGACCGCGCTACGTAAAGAAGTTGCAGGAAGAATCTCGAGTTCGTGAGGAGCTCGACAGAGCTCAGAATGCGGCGAACTCCGCCGATAGAGATTTTAGGGCAGCGCAGCAACTTGAAGAGAAATTCTCTAGCCTTCCTAAACCTGGCAGCGCGGAGACTAATACGCTGGTTTCAATGGCCGGTTCTGTGAGCGAGATTTTTAGGCGACTTCATTGGCCGTTCGACTTTGTAAACGTTGAATTTGAGGATTTAGATGGAAGACTTGAAGTACTTGTAGAACCGCGATTCGCTCCCGGAGACAGAATTCCAGCCCACCAACGGCTGAGTGCTGGCCAGCGGGCAGCTCTTGCCGTGAGTGTGTTCTGGACCTTGAATACCTCACGTGAGTCTGTGCCGAAGGTAATGCTAATGGATGAGCCGGTTCAGAATATCGACGAGATCAATGCCCTGAACTTTCTCGACAGTCTGCGTTGGTTGGTCGAACGTGGTGGTCGCCAGGTGTTCTTTGCTACTTCGAGTCGTCGACTAGCAGGCCTGGTTAGGAAGAAATTCGCGTACCTTGAACACAAATTCGTCGAGGTGGATCTGGAACGTCGCGGAGAGGTTGGGGAGGTAGTTGTGAATCGGGACTTCCCCAGGGGGCGCAGAGCGAAGCTATCTCGTGCAAGCAGTTGATGTTGTGATGAGATCACCAAGTGATGAAATGAAAGCATCCAGGTAGTCATCTTGTTGAAATAAAAACACCTCGGTAGCGTTGGCTTGTGGACAAATTTGGCCCAGGATTGTGAGTATTGAATGGACTGGTTTTTCATGGGCTGTGGTTAGCCAACAACAAGACTTTATGTTAAATCGTTGAATGAGACTTATGACGTCTTCAAATCAATGATCTCGACTTTATCTGCTATCCCGGTCCAGTTATTTTGAATCGCCAGCCGTGGCGTTCAGCAGGCGTTCTACGGGCAATCATTATCCTTAATCAGTTCGTGTAAATACCGGGCATCGGCTCGAAAACCACGGTTGTCAGCAGCATCTCTGTCATTTTCATCTGGTCCCACGTACCGCTTTTCACCGTTCAGCCCTCCAAGCGCATCTAACACCTCGTCCAGTCGTGGGTCATCGCCCGGCTTGGTGATGTGAACGCCGATGATGGTCACGTCTGCATCTTGATTCTCATCCACTATCTTCAAACATTTTGATCTCACACGCCCAATGCACTTACAGTTGTACGGAATCGGCTTCCCTGGAGCGTAGATCCCGAGAATTGGATTCCTGGCGGATCCATCGTGCTTCAGTTCGGCAATCAAGTTCGTTCGTTCGCCTGTGGGAACATACTCCTGCTGGGTGTCCGGCACCTTGTCCGGACCTGACAAAGTCATCGGTGGATTCTCCCTTACCATACGTTCCGCAACCGAATTGCTCGCCGATCTGGCAAGGGGATAGTGTTGAAGCCAATTGATGGAACCGTGGATCTTGAAGATCGGGATTCTTCCAGTCAGCTTGGACAGACCAGGGTAGAAATACGCATGGTCGGGTTCCGCGCTCAACCTCTGGACTGCCTCCTCAAGCAGCAGGTCGTAGTTGAGCGTGATCACCGCAAGTTCGTCACTGAAATCTGAAAGTTGAAGCAGATTATCGAATCTGTCCGGGTGTTCTGGAAAAGAACAACTCTTGCCTGTCAACATGGACCAAGCCATGAGTAGGTTTAGGGACTTTGCTAGTTCACGGTCTTTACGCCAAAGCTCCTCGGCAGCTATCTCGAATCCCAACTTCTTTGCCTTGGCCAGGAACTCCTCTAACCTGGTATCGGTATCGTCTTGCCAAAGGCCAGGAGATGAATAATTGGGGCACCGCTCATTCTCCATGTCGACCCGTTCGAGTTCCTTAAGGTTGTCCGGGTTGTTGGCATCCAGCCACAGCTCCAGATATTCGGCTAGGTCGGCACCAAGAGGTGGCTTGGGAAGTCCGGTGCCCACCCCCCTTGCCCCATATGATGCGCCAGCACCAAGAATCAGAAAGTGTTTTATGATCAATTAATCGTTGTCTCCGTTTTCTGTTGGCGACGCTCCCGGTCCTTTTGTTCGATGATCTCCATCATGTCGAGAAATCCCTTGCAGTAAAATTTCTCAATTTTCATTCTTACACCTGGCTTTGCATAAAGCACTTCATGATCTTCAACAAAAACAGTGACAACACGAAAATCTGGATAGGTGCTGTCCACAATACTGTCGGGATCTTCGTACATGTCCCTGATCACTTCAGTGGGCATCACATAGAACGAGTCTTGTCCTCCGCAGATCCAAACCTCGAAATCCGCACGAAGTGTGTTGGAATTGATGTTGAACCAATACTGCTCCTTTTCTGGTAATTGCTTGGAGCAGAATCGTACGTGGACATTGAAAGACCAAACATCATAGGTCGCACGGCCAGTTCTGAAAAAGTCAAGTTTGTCTCCGACAAAGTCGAGAACCTTTTCTTTCACTTCGGCAATTTCTTCTTTGCTCTTCTTCACGGTAGCACCTCTGTTTTCTAGACATGTTTGCAACATGGACTTAAATAGCAACGTAACTCCCATTTTCCGCCAACCACCGCTTCCTGCCCTCGAAGTCCGGCATCGCTCGCTCGATACTCAACCAGAACTCCGGCGTATGGTTCGCATGCCGGAGGTGGACCAATTCGTGAACCACGATGTAATCGACAACGCTCGCCGGAAGCAGAATGGTGGCCCAGTGGAAGTTGAGCGTTCCCCGCTTGCCGCAGGAGCCCCAGTGGTAACCCAGTTCTCGCACTTCAACGGCGCTGGGTTTCGCGCCAACCCTGTGGGACCAGCGGTCCACCCGCTTGGCGAGCCAAGGCCGCGCGTGTTCAGTGTACCAGCGAACAAAGTGTTCCCTCCCCTGCTCTGCCTCGGACCTGACCAGTTTGAATCGCCCTTGTTCTAGCTTCAGGGGTTTGTTTTGTTTTTTGCCGACCAGGAGCAGCCGGTAGCTCCGACCAAGGTAATGAAATCCTTCTCCGGACACGTATTCCTTGGATGGAACCGTCTGGCGAAGGGATTCTTTCTCAGCCATCTTGGTATACAGCCAGAAGCGTTTGGCCCGAACGGCGGACTCGAGTCGTCTGGCTTCGGTGCCCTCCGGCGCAAGAATAACCAGACCGCCCTCGCGCTCGACGGAAAGCTCTACGTGCTTCCGCCTGGGGCTGTACCGGACCTCGAAACTCAGATCATCTATTCTGAACGTGGTTGCACTAGACAACTGGTGCTCCTGTTACTTGTTCTTGAAGTTCTTAGCCTGGCTTCTTTGCTCGGCAACCAGATCTTCTCGCATCTTTTCGGGAATCTTTTCCACCCGAATTTCAATTCCGAAGTGTTTGATCGCGTTAGCCATCCAGTTTCCCTTGCCGTCCTTGAATTTGCTGGCGGCCACCTTGTCACAAAACGCCAAAATCTTGGTTGTGGATTTCGGCAAGTCTTCTAATTCGCAGACATAGACCAACCGTAATGCGTCGGTCATGACTTTTTTGAATTGACCTGATTTCAACTCACCAACGTGTGCGTAGATTTCACAGACGACGGCGGGTTTTCTGCTCGCCCAGTCCAACTTGATGCCTTCTGGTTCAAGTGGGATGAACGGTTTGTACTTATTCGCAAGTCTCTGCCTGATCAGGTCCTCAACAGACTTCCTTACTGAACTCGTACTTGGGTGTTTCTGAGAACGAGTCACTTTTTTCTTCTTTGCCATTGGCTTTTCTATTTCCCCAACCTGTACTGATTAGCCTTCGCCAGCTCCACCAGCCGGTCAGCCACCTCGGGCAACCGGTCGTATTCAAGAACGTCATGGTCGTCCAGGAACTGGACGATCCAGTTACGGAGCGCTTCCTGCGCCTGCGCTTTCCTCCAGAAGCCGACAATCCGGATCTCCTGCTGGATGTGTTCCACAAGCTCAATGGTGATCTGGGCGAGGGCGTTTAGTTCCTCGGGACTGACATCGCCTTTTTCCTTTCGAATCACGCCAAGGAACGGGGCCTGGGTTTCCGGGTCGAGCCCGGTATCGTCTTGCTGGCGTCCCGCCTGGACCTCGGCCACGAACTTCGAAAGCACCTTGACCAGCTCCGCCCATTGGGCTTTCAGCTCGCTCAGGATCTGGTCCAGGCGTTCGGACAGCTTTTGGTAGTGTTCCGGGTCCTGGTCGATGTGTAGCCGTATGTGATGGCGCAGAGCGTGTTCCATCTCGGACGCCTTGGCCCGGTTGCTCGTGCCCTTTTCGATGTGGTTGCCGAAATCGGCATCCATGATCGACATGGGCGGGATCTTGGGGTCCACGCCCAAGGAGATTATATGGTCGTCGATCAACTTGCGTACCTTCTCGCCTACTTCCTTGCCGATTGGATTCTCGCCGCCACGGTAGCGATTTCGTGTCCGGATCTGGATGTTTGCCAGAGTCTTGGCGTCCCTGACGAAGGGAAGGCCTTCGGGCCTGGGTAGCACCAGGTCCAGGGTAGACAGAAAATGCTTGAGCTTGACCTGGAACTCCGCCCGTAGTTTTTCATCTTCCAGAACCTGGATGCAGGCTTCTTCATCAGCGATGTTTTTGATGTTTCGATCCTGAAAAAGCTTCAGTACCCGCAGGTGTTGATCCCGGAGTTTTGGGATCTCGTCGTTCAGGCTTTGGAGCGCGCCCTCAATGTCTTCCGGGCTGTAAGCGTCAAGGGCCTCTTTCAGGTGACGGGCCACTCCGTAGTAGTCAACGACGAATCCCCTGGCCTTCTTGGGTCCGTGTGTCCGGTTTACACGGGCGATTGCCTGGAGCAGCTCGGCCTCTTTGATGTGCCGGTCCAGGTACATTACCTGCTCGACCGGCGCGTCGAACCCGGTCAGCAGCATTGACTTGACGATTAACATTCCCAGGTGACTGGTTTTCTCCGGGTCCTTCATTTCTTCCGACGGGTAAGGTTTCTTGAACTGCTCGATGCGGTTCTCGGCCTTTGCGCGTTCGGTCCATTCACGCCAGGCCGGATCGTCGTTATTTCCGCCCGATATGACCGGGGCAAACTCCATCTTTCGAATAGTATCGAGAAAACGATGGGCCCGGGCCATGAACTGTGTGCGACTGGGCAGTTTCTCGATTTCTTCCGAGTCGAGCCCGATCAATTTGGGCTCGAGGTCATCAAGCCGCTCGACAAGTTCGGCCTGGGCCTCCTTGAATGCCTCGTGGTAGCGGATGGCCGCCAGGCGGCTGACCGCCACTACCTGGGCCTTGAATCCGTTCGGAAGAATGTTTTCCACGTAGTGGCGCAGCATGTCCCGCGCCTTGGCCTGGATAAGCTTGGGGGCCTCCATGACTTGCCCTTTTGCCGCGTACTTCTGCTTTATCTTCTCCAACTCCTCGGGAGTGCGGTCGTGGAACATGTCCTCGAATACCTCGTCCAGGTCCCGGCCGTCCGCCACGGCTCCCTCGGAGGTCCTGCCCTCGTACAGAATGGGCACTGTTGAACCGTCCTCCTCGGACTGTCTTATGGTGTATCGGTCGATGAACTCGCCGAAGATTTTGTGTGTTTGTTTCTTCTTGCCCATGATGATGGGCGTGCCGGTGAAACCGATCCGGGCGCAGTTGGGAAGCGCCGCGAGCAGGTTGGCATGCAGGGCGCTACCGTGCGAGCGGTGGGCCTCGTCCACCAGGACCAGGATGGACTCGTCTTCGTTCAGAACCGGGAAGGTCTCGACTTGTTGGTCCGGAATGCCCTCGTCCTCGGACGCCATCTCGTCGTCGTCGTACAGCGGATCGGGCTCTCTGTACTTCTGGATCATGGCGAAAACCAGGCCGGGCCCGGACTTGGCCAGCATTTCCTTCATCCGGGCGGTCTTCTTGGCTACCTCGACCGTCTCCCCGGTCAGCTCTGCTGTATCGGCAAGTTGTTTTTGCAAGTTGCGCCGGTCGGTGACCAGCACGACCTTGAATTTTCGCAGCTCCGGGACGGAGCGCATCTTGCGCACCAGAAACACCATGGAGATACTCTTGCCACTGCCCTGCGTGTGCCAGATGATTCCGCCGCGTCGGTCGTGTTCCCCGTCCAGAGTCTTGGTTTTACCTGTGAGTAGGCGTCTGATGGCGAACTGGACGGCGCGGAACTGCTGGTAGCGGGCCACCACCTTGATGGTCGTGCCGGTTTCGGTCTTGTACAGAATGAAGTGGCGAATGATATCCAGCAGGTGTTTTGGCTTTAGCATCCCGGCGATCATCTTCTCTTGGCTGGAGATGTTGTTCTTTCCCAGGATGGCGGCCACGTCGGCCATGGGAGTGGGGATGGTGTCCTTCCACTCCATGTAGTGCTCGGCCTGGGCCCCGATGGTGCCGACCCGGGCCTCGTCGAAGTGGGTGCCGATCATCAGTTGGTTGTAATGGAACAGTTTCTCGTTGCCTTCGTTTTCCTCGAATCGCTTGCGCTGGTTGGAGTAGCGGCGGAGCTGGTCGATGGCTTCTTCCATGGGTGCGGACAGGTAAGGGCTCTTGCATTCGACCACTGCAACCGGGATGCCGTTGATGAACAGCACGATGTCCGGGAGGATGTACTTTTTGGCTTGTCCCCCGGGCTCGTCCACTCGGAACTGGTTGATGGCTCGGAAGGTATTTCGATCTGGATTTTCCCAGTCTATGAAGTGGACGGTCTGGGTTCGGCCTCCGTCCCAGTCGGGCAGGCCCTCAACCGAGATGCCCATGAGAAGCAGCCTTGTTGCCGCCTGGTTGGCCTCCATGAGCTTCGACTGACCCAGGCGCTGAAGGGCCGAGACGGCCGTGGTAACCCGGGCCTCGTCCAGCCAGGGCTTGCCCTGGTCGTTCTTGTTGATGCGAATGATGGCCTTGCGTAGGTCGTCGAGCAGCAAAACCTCCCGGAAGTCCTCCCGGCCGGTAACTGTCGGGTCGTCCACGTCGCCGGCGATGTACTCCCAGCCCATCGACGGGTGGGTTAGCTGGTCGATGAATGGCTGTTCGACCTTCTCGTATTCAGGCCCGGTGGTCATGCGTTCCCGCTCCGTGACATTTCCCGCTCCTCCATTTCTTGCCGGGATTGTTCCGCCTGCTCTTCGACTTCTTTTCTTGTTCGGTAATCTCCAGGATATGCAGTGGCAATCGGCATCACCGGCAACTTGAGATGGACTTCCCTCGAATAAGAATAGCTGAATTTCGCAAAGGATGTGATATCCACCAAATTCTTATCAGGCGGGATACTATCGAAAACAAGCGTGTAGCCCCATGGAGGATGAACGAATTCACTAAAGACGCTGCTGGAGTGATCACCAAATACTGCGAGCCTTGAGGAAACACCACTGTGTCGAAGGAATCTTGATACGCAGTAACCGTTCACGTGGTTTGACTTGTTGACGGCAGCAAAGATGGTGCGGGGTGGCCATGAAGTTGAGCCAGACATGCCTCGTTGAGATACTCGATGACGCTGCGTTTTTGCTGTCGACATGTAGCC
>Ga0307378_10006773_pt1 | contig 15584 bp, 14 predicted proteins | sample UN1MG_FD_202238 | JGI IMG/M metagenome (GOLD analysis project Ga0307378, IMG submission 202238) | Soil microbial communities from Risofladan, Vaasa, Finland - UN-1 | ecosystem: Environmental > Terrestrial > Soil > Coastal area > Acid sulfate soil | place: Finland: Risofladan, Vaasa | collected... | reverse complement strand
AATTTTATCTTGTTTTTACCTGTTTTTGCCAATTTTGGAGAAAAAGTCCCACATAAAGTCCCACATACAATTTTCCGATTGTAACAAAAATAAAGTAACCAGTTAGCCTTGTTTCGAGTCCGGTTTGACTCCCCGAACAGGTTAAAAGAGAGAATTTTCCGCGTAGTACTCATATTCCCCACCAAAGAAGGAGCAAAAGACTCGAAGTGCTAATATAGGGAAATATTGGTTTCTTTAATCGAAAGATGGAGAAGCAAACCTTGTGGGACTTCATAGCTGTACAAAGCCCAGCCGGATCGCTGAAGATCCACATCTCCCACAGTGGCTCTCACAACAAGGCCCGATACGCATGGATCGTCGTTCGTTTCGTCCAGGTATCCTTGATTACGGTACCTGGACAATCATCTGCCCTGGGCTGGTAATCTGGATTACGCCCCCCCACATGCACATCAATTTTGAGGAATTATTGAGTGCGGGCATATTGCCTATCAGCGCTGTCAAAGATCCTGGTATCCAGGGAACAGTGGTAGCAGGGATGCAGGGCATCGGGGTCAATACACCTAATGCCGCTGCTGTAGCAGCCGCCACTGTCGGGTTGGCAGGTGAACTACACATCCCGAAAGGAATAATGTTCACCATGGGAATATTATCCATGATGTTGGCCGCAGGCATCATCTGCAAGACCTTATTCTTGGGAAGAACCATCAATGTGCCGGGAGCAAGACCGAAAGAGCACATGAGCATTGCGCCGCCGCATACCAGTAAACCCATACGAGAACCTCCTCATCTCCTTTAAAGTTCTACCCTGCGCCATTGTCTTACCTCTTGCTGCTCGCTTCGCTTGGATTCCGACCGGCTCAGGATAATTTTTTTCTGTTTCCCAGGCAGATGTGTTCGGTCTAATGCTTTCTCAGGCAGCCAGTTGCCATTCGATAGCCTGCCGTACCACTTCCGCCTCCGTTACCCGAAGAGGGTGTTGGCTTTTTGCTTTAAAAGCGCATCCTGGTGCGCTTCTTTATATACCTGTTTGCGAATTATTATTAATACTCATCACCTAATACATTACGCCATACATCTGATGGAGAGTACCTTAATGGAGACTCCCTATCGGTGTCACTTCGCTATTTTTTACCAATTGCTGGGGTTCTTAATACCAGCCTCTTTGAGAAGGCCCTTTATTATTGACCTTGCCTGATCCCTCTCAGTGTCTTTCTTAGACGACTTGTACGATGAATCATCTCCTTCGATGGGACGACAGAAGCTGCAATGGATGTGCGGGTACCGCAAATTTTTTTTATTCAATTGGTCGAACACGTCACTCAATGTCGGGTCGGAACGAAAAATCCTATTTCTCACGGTGAGAATATCCATGTCAACTATTCGTACATCGCTCATCTGCGCACTAAGGAGTTGACACATCACCAATGCAAATTTTTGTTCATTCCCGTTACAGTCTTGCAACAGCCATTCTTGAAACTCTCTCAACCCCACTTCCTTGGCCCTTGGATTTGCTTTACGGTATTTTTCTACAAATCCGTTAGTGAATTTAACGAGATTGTCCTTTTGTTTCTTCGCATCTCCGATACAGTTGGCAATAGTTTCATAGGTCTCTTTTCCCTTGGTTCCCTTCTTCTGTTGATATTTTGACAAAGGGTAATTCACAACAGGTTTTCCAGGTCCAATCTGTTCATATTCTACATTCTCACTTAACAGGAGGTCTTTCGCACCGGGGTCCGTAAGCAATTTTCCATGCGGGCCGTAAAAGTGTAAAGTTGTCCACTTGGGTACCAGCATTTTGTTTTTCGATGAACCTCCGTGACTCGATATGAGTAAGTGGTTAGAATGCTGCGTCCCCTGTTTAAATACATAAAGCTTATCTCCAACTTCTATAGGTTGTATTTTGATTCCTATAAGGTCCTGCTTACTCATCCTGATTTCTCCTTTAAAATTCAAGCCAATTGCGTCGGGAATCTTTTTCCTTTGAGCTTTATTGAAAAACTAAATGATTTAATATTTCACCGAATCTCTCAAGAAAATCGCCTCAGTGCCGCCTGGCAGACGTGCCACCGTACCGCCGGGTAGCCGACTACTGGTAAAGCAGAACGGTTGGAGGGACGGTCGTCCTTTCTTCATAGATTGCCTTGGGATCGGACTGAACGCCGGTTTTTCCACTTTTAAACCAGCAGGTGAACAGGTCTACCAGTCCATCCGTGCCTGCCTCGCTTACGCGGCTGAGCTCAATCCCCACTGACACGACCAATTTAAAACCGAGGGCGAACTTGACTTGCCCGTAATCGGCAAAATCACAAATCCGATATCGCAGCCGTATTGACTGGAGTTCCCCTTTGACTTTGGTAAAGGTTTTAATCAGATTTTTGTCTATGGCAACGCCCTGCATTTTATGCCCCATTTTATCCGATGTATTCTTTTCTTCCGTCTTGATCATCATATTTTTCGTGACATTGAACGTCGCTTCCAAAATGACCGCACCCGGAGCGAATTCCTCGTCAAACAGGTCTTTGCCCCCCAGGAGGTCTTTTGCCTCTTCCTGGTTTAAAAAAAACTCCACCTGCTCCGGCGTTGTGCGCAGAGCTTTTGCCAATCCATTGACAAAAGCCCATGCACTTTTCTCGGTTTTGGTGAGTTGCTTGAACTGGATGGCAGTTTTGGCACGGTTATAAAGGAGATTTTGCCCCACGGCTTTATAGTAAGATATCAAAGCGCCCGGAGTTATGGAATGGGCAAAACATATACCGCTGCCCGTTCTTGACCGCACAGTTTTATCACTACTATCCACTTCACCTGGACTCCAATAACAAATCGCCGACGTGTAAGCGATCGAATTGAGAACCGACCAACGCTTGGTCTTGCCTACCTGGCCGGTCAACTCTTTGTTCGGTACCTTAATGGTCCCCTCGGCTTCAATGCCGACAACATCCCCGGATATCTGTTTATAGGTGACCAGGGTATCCTGGGTTTTTACTTTATTATATTTGGTGATGGTTTGAAGACGGTAAGAAGCATATTTTATCGATCCTTCGACCGACGGACCTTTAACGGTTACCTTGGCTCCCATTCCTAAACCAGGGGCAAAAGCGCCAGCCTCGGCGGAAGCCGATACCCCGGCCCCGGCACCGCCCTGGTGCCCCCAATACTTGAGCGAGCAATAGTGATTGAATTTATATTCTGCACTGTAGTGAAGAAGTGCGTGGATATACGAAAAACAAAGTTTTTTTTGTTCACTAGAGAGATTGACACTCGAATTATTCAAAATTGCCATGAACGTATTGACTAAATCCTCACTGGGAATATGACCGAACCCTAACTTCCGTGAATATTTAACCTGTACGCCGCTGACTCCCAGTCCATTAATGTATTCGACAGCCTCTTTTTTGAGTTCCGCTTTTAGGGACGTCTTGTAGGCGAACTTCAAATCCTCTTGCAAGGCTTTCTTATCCGATAACAGATAAAAGTTAGGCGAAAGGTCGCTGACATGGATATAGGTCCCCTCGTACTTGACCCCCACGGTCGCTGATGCTTTCGCACCCAAATTAAACCCCAGCGTTTCAGCGGCCATGTTGGTTGGTACCGTGGACGGAAGCCCCACTTTCACCCCGGCTTCGACCTCAAGGGCCGCGGCAAAACTCGTGTAATATCCCTGCATGCACATCAGACAAAGGCGATCGGGATTCGGTTTCATTATTATTTTCCCGTCACTGCCTTTTTTTAGAGGAATGTCTTGAACCTCCGCAGCGATCAGCGTATGCGCGGCCTTTTTCAATTTCATCGATACCCTGGTTTCCAGCAGCAAAGGAGACACCGAGGGAAAGAAAATTTCTCCGAAATCAACGCCTATTTCAACTTTTACCGCTTTGCCGAACGACTGAAACGCCGCGTTGAACTGACCTTTATAGTCCATGCCGGAAGAAATAAAGTGCAGGAACTCCTTGTTCCATAAAAGCTTGCCGGATTGATCTCTAAATTCCTGGGTTTCTGACTTTTGAGCATGCTTTTCCAAAGGGGTTTGCTTAGTTTTGGGAGGCACTATTTTTCTCCTTGTAAAATAGAATCTTCCGCTTTATTTCTTTATGCTGATTTATTCTGGGATACTGAACGCTATAAGAAATAAGGATGGTTTCGCTTATGCACCCATTCTTATTTCCTACCATTCTGATTGATTTTCATCATTATGATCTTGCGAATCTGATGATGACTCGATATCTTCTTCCTCATCTCCCTGATCCGTTCCCCCAGATGACATGGCGGCATCAAAACTGATGCCCTCAAGATCAAACTCAGCAAAAGCGTCAAGGTCAACCTTATACAACTCGCCCAACGCCTTCCATGCAACCGATCCTTTAGCTTCTTCAAACGAGGCCAGTTCTCCAATATGGAGAGCAAATAGCAATGCGAATCTGGAAAAAAGCTTGGGAAAATAAATTTTGGGGTCAAAATGAGCGATAGTATTGTTTATATCATTGGCAACAAGTGCGGCCAGGGGCATTTTCCCTTTTGCAATGAGCTGATCAAATGCTTCAAGTTTCCTGAGCAAGACCTGAAGATGATATGAGCCTTCAGTATAAGCCATACCCCCGCCAATTGAGGCACCAGCTATAGTCCTTACTGATTCAGCCTCCCCCTCCTGCCCCTGCATATCATCAAATTCCGGCTCCGGCTCAGGCTCAGGCTCAGGCTCGCGGTAGACTATCTTTTGAAAGGCGTTAAGCCAGTCATTTACCTTCATCAGCCCATCCAGCACAGGAGCGGCTGCATCTTCAAGTGCCATACTAAGGGAGCGCCGCAATTCGTTCCCGGCATCAAGCGCTTCCTGGACCTGGTCGCTGGAAACCTGATTCACCCACTGGTTCCAGCCGTCCTCCTTTTTTTCTTCTTCATACTGCAATTTTTTGAGCAGCGTCTTCATGAACCAGTTCAAGCTGGTCTGGGTGTGCTTTTCCCGCTTTTTGACAGGACCGACTGCCTGCCAGTTTTCCTGTAACAGCCGTGACAGGCACTGAAAGATGGCAGCTACGGCCTCAACCCCCTGCTCAAGGAAGACTCCATACAGAAAATAGCCGATAATGCGAATATCTATAATATTCTCGTTCAGTGCCGCCTCTGCCTGGGCGGCAGCCTCCAGGTACTCGCCATTCTGCACCAGGGTTGTGATATCGCTGAAGCGGGGATCAAGCGTATCAAGCCCCGGATTTTCGGTTACCTCTAAGGTTCGATCGATAAGTTCAAGGTTCATTGATTACTCCTTTTTGTGGGATGCTGGATGAATGGCTGGTTTCCGGATGCTGGGTGCTGGGTGCCGGATTCGAGTTTCCGGATGCCGGGTTTCGGATGCCGGATACCCCCTCCCGCAACTCTCCCTGAAAAATACGGATGCGCCGGTAACTTACCTGGCCGCCTTGTATTTTGTCATATCCAAGGTAACTTTCGGCGTGAAGCTTGATCCAGCTTTTTTGCGATCGAATGACGAGCGCAATTTCCAAATCGATGCCTATTGAACGCAAAAGAGGAAATATCTCGCAGTCCAGCCGATTCCTGATTTCCCTTGGCCAGGGATCTCCCGAATCAGTGGATTCGCCTTCGCTCAAAAGGGTAATCCGCAGGCCGTAGACGGATGCTTTCTTTGCACTGCCGAATACGGCATCATTGCCAAGAGTCGTCTCTCCAAGACGGATGGAGGTAGTTTGTATTACGCGCGGCACCATAGCCTTTTCAACCTTTATCACCAGTTCAGGAAAGACAAGTTGAAAAAGCCAGTGCAGCGTGCTGCATGATTTGAAGTCCAGCATCAGCAGGTACCGGCGCTTCGTTAGTTCCCAGTCAGCAAAAAGTTTGGTATTTATTTCCGGGTACAAATTGCCCAGGTAATTCAGGATCAGGACGTGGTCGAAATAGCTGATAAAATCGATAAAGGTCAGGTTATCAATCAGTCCTCTGTCCATGTTCTTCAGAAAGTAGCTTGGCAGTGTACTTTGGGCACTCAATAGCCCAAGATTCACCGAGATAATGACCTGACGAATCGGCTCCTGCTGAAATTCGATACCCTGGATCAGACTGGGTTGGGAGCTTATGCTCGCATAACTCTTGAACAAAATTTCTTCCAGTCTGTAACCCAGAGACTCCAGCAGGTGCAAAAGTGAAACAGGATCAAATTCATGGATTTTTTTTGCTATTTTGGCTTTAAGTGTGTCCATATCGTGTGTCCATATCCAGCATCAAAGCTCCAACGCCTCGACCAGATCCTCGATCTGGTTCATTAATTCCTCGATAGATTGGTTAATGACTGTCATGTCATGCTCTGATGAAACGGCTTCTTCCTCTGAAACTGATTCATCCTCTGGAATTGCTAAATTCTCAGGAATCGCTACATTCTCTGAAACTGCTACATCCTCTGGAATTGCTTCATTCTCTGAAACTGCTGTTTCTTCTGAAACCGGCCCTTCTTCCGTTTGAGGAAATCGCACGGTGAGAAGTTTGTGCAGGCTATCCAGCATGATATCCAGAGCTTCACCCTGCTTGCCGGGAAACCGTTGGAGGATGAGCCTCTTGAGCCGGTCAAACTCTGCCGTTATGCCCTGCGGTCCGGCGGGCAGTGTTTCTGAGTCGGAATCTTGCTTTCCATCGGCAGCACGCCTGCTCGCAGCCCAACTTCCATCGGCATCAATATCGGCATCGGCACCAGCAGGCTGATTCCATGTCCGCCGATTCCAGGTCCGGCGCAACCTTTGCGTAGAAAAAAGCTCGTCGATACGACTTGGCATATATCTACCCTTCTCACCAGCCGAAAAACAGAGGCCCTATTCCCCAGCGATTAGCCGCAGCCAGAAACATGAAATAACCTGCCACTATCCCCACAGCAGCAGCCGCATAGTACCAGGCCATTGAGCCCAGAAACTTAATCTGTCCCGTTTCCTCCGGCTCAGCCTGAATATTTTCCAGATTATGGACAGGAATTTTGGCCCGGAGTCTCCTCAGGTATTCAGTGATTTTTACCGGATTATCATTGTATCTGCCCCGGAATCCATGATTGAGGCAAAAATAAAAAACCTCATAAACCAAAGAGAGCGTCTGAGGTTTGTGTAAAATGTCATCCAGTGTCTCGTAAAATACTTCTCCTGCATCGTCGATCTGAAAAAGCTCCCTCTGTAGCGGCGGCCAGCCTTCATGGCTGTCGCTCAGATAATTGGCCTGCACGTACTCATCAAAGTGAGCGACAATGGCAAAAAGGATCAGGTAGCAGTCTCGTTCCGCCAGGGTTTCACCCAGCTTGGCCCGGAGAAATTCCAGTTGAGTGCGTATATGTGCACGGCCCTTGACAATGTCCTCGATATCTTGTTTTCCTCTGAGACCGGCTTTTCGCCGGGTGACGATATCTCCCTCCATTCGAGCTGACAGGGTTGCATCCTGACTGTCAGGAGAAGGACTTTTCAACCCTCCGCAAAGCTGCTCCATTTTCTCGAAAATGTTATAAATTGCTAACCATTGCTCGTTTTTCATAGGTGACCTTTCTATGGCTCTATGGCCCAATGGCTCTATAGTCCTGTGGCTCCATGACTTCTGTCCAGTGTCCACTAACTACCGATCACTAACCAATGGCCATTGGCTACTTCTCTTCCTGTTTTCTTCCCCCGAGATTTTCCATGCGGACCTCGACGGTTGCCTCCGAAATCCAGGCATCGAGAATCCGGCCTACATGAACAATAAATATTTCCACCAGCGGCAGAAGGCCAGGATCGAACTCCCTGAGCTGCAGATAGTACACCAGCTTAAGCATACCACCGCCACCGGCCATTGCGCCTTTTTGAACCTCCTCAACCCTGACATTGGCCACAAGATCCACTATCCGGTTGAAGCTGCCCTGATGCAAGCCTCCCAATGTCTGGAGAAGAGCGATTAAATCATCGATACTCAAGATTGATTTGTTTTTCAGCGTGATAAGATGCAAAAAATCATCCGTTTCGTCCTGGCATTTATTGTCTGCGTGTGGAACGATTCCGCCCACAAGCTCCCACTCCAGGCCAACGATTTTTCGGCTGTAGGGGGCGGCCTGGAGCTTTTGCGATAGGGTTTCTGAAAACCGGGGTTGCAGCCAGAGTGCCTCAACGGCAATGGTCTGCGGCTTCTGAAAGGCCTGCGGCAAGTGCAGGGTGAGCCACTGCCTGCTTTTCCCCTTGTCATCCGGAGCCTGCTCAATCTCATAGGAGCCGCTTCCGCCTGCAATGATACCGGACCTTATCGGAACCAGGGCATGTTTCTCGATCCTATAGACTCCCAGTATGGAATGAAGTTCAAAGCCTTTTCCCTGATCAGGGTAACGGATCGGGTACCGCTCCTGCGTTCCATCGCAGACAAGAGGCTGGGCCATAGCACGTTTGAGATTCACCATAGGGACAGTAAAAAGATGAAATACCTCCTGGTTCAATCTCAGGTTTCTTGGCCATTTGGCATCCAGATCAAGGAGAATGGTAAATTGATTCCAGTTGCGCGGTGGCTGAGGCACCTGGACATTCAGGTATAAGTCCTGCTGAGGAAAATGAAAAAATAACTGCTCTTTCTGCAAGGGATGGGAGCACTCCTCATCCTCGCCGCTCTGCGGCTGGCCAAAAAACACCTCGCATGGCGTACCTTGAGTTGTTTCGTTGGCGTCCTCATTAAAAATCACCGATGCCCTGCGAACATATTTTTTTAGGGTATGGTATACCCGCAAAGAGGCCTGATAGTCATTCAGATGATTAATATGAAAATGTATACGGCCAATCTCGTCGTTCCGGGAATAAGCTGCCTGAAGGCGCAGGGATAACCGAAAACCTTTATCCGGCAAAAGCAGAGTTTCCACCTTAGTCAGCGAAATAGGGAGAATGGACAGATCTAAAAGCGTTCGGAAAATCGCCTTATTTCCTGTTTGCGGGGAAACGATTATTTCAGAGCCTTTGGGCAAAAAAGTTGGCTCGACAAATTGTCCTGTGGGCCTGGCCTGCAGTATAGCCATAGCGGATTTGGGCGGCAAAAGAAACGGAAAAAACTGCTGGAAGATCCTGCGCCTGGAGGCACTGATATTGCGGATTCCCGCTATATGCGTGCGCGCGGCAAAAAAGGCCATAGCCTCAACCAGCCTTTTCACATCAGGATCGTCCCTGTCCAGCGGAACAAAAGGGTGCGCCGCTGTATAGGTTACGCGAAAATTCTCCAGGTCCTGCATTTCCTCTAAAAACGCTTTGTATAATTTATCATCAAGTTGCATGATCTCTCTCTACGTTAGTATAGGTCGCGGGAATTTCCCATGTGCCTATCCTAAAAACGGTAAACTGCTGCTTCACCGCAGGTATAATTATGGACAATTCTCCTCACAAAAGTATTCTATATTATCAGCGTTATACCACGCAAGGTTCGGATGGTTTTTTGCAAGCCACAAACAATCAGCAGTCCCGTAGCAAGCCGTACCATTGTCTGGCCGGTCATGGTCCTCAGTCTCGCACATATTATGGGATAACTCGTGTATGATCGTGCCTGTTACACTATCAATCCCTTTCAGTTTTACGGCCCGCATGACTGTTGTGATACCATTTTTTCTCTCTAAGCTTGTCTTGAAAAAATCTTTGCACAGGCCCAACACCCCGTCTTTGTCTCCTGCTGCCGCTTCAGCGATCCCTTTTATATCTACTTCACCTATTGTAGGCTTAGGGTTTTTGAGTAAATCTGGCGGATAGTCACTGGTCTTCCCAATGAGATCTCTTGCCCCCCTGTAATAAACCTTTACACCGGTGAGCAGTATGCGTTCTATGCAATACAGTATGTTACTCACCCCCTGCCACCAGCCCCTTGGAGTCGTTACTTGGTTGCCAAACCACCGTTTCATCAGGTCTCGGTTTTTCTGGTTCAATCTGGCAGTTTTGGCCGTCAGAATACCTTTTTGAACCATAGATAATGTTTCAGTGAAACGTTCGGTTATTTCTGATTCATATAATTTCTTTTTTTGAACAGGCCAGTGCGTACCTGCCATAGTCATCTTTACAGTATGGTATCCAATAGGCGGTCTTTTTTTAGCTTCCTGAGCTATCTGGTCATAGACATTGTTTATTTCTACCTGACTGGGCATTTTTTATCCTCCTCCTTAAGGGTTTTGGGCTAGCCTCTTAGTACACTGCGAGCGAATTACCCCACCGGTTCCGTAAGCACCATTGATGCTTAATTATGTAGGGTGGTGGCCTTTTGCCCCACCAAAACAATGGTATTGGTGGGGCAAAAAGCCCCACCCTAACATATTACTTGCTGATTCTATCTGGCTGTGTATTTAATGCGCGGTGTACTTAGTACTACAACGAGACTTTCAAAACGTCATTCCCGCGAAAGCGGGAATCCATGCGCAGTCTTCTGGATTCCTGCCTCCGCAGGAATGACGAAATTACCAAGACAGGGAACAATGTCTCGTTGTAGTATTAGTTAGCCGAGTTTTATCAGATTACCCTGAATGTTGGTCATTGCGCCTTTAACCGTCGCTATTCCCTGTGACTCCACATTGAGCATCCCCTTGGCTGTCACTTTCACGCTGGCCCCTTCCATTTTGGCTTCTGCTGTGCCTGACAGTGCCAGGTTGATGCCTTTTACTTCCGCCTTGCCTGATGTGGCACTTACGGTTGTGTTGCTTCCGGAAAGCTCCGCATTGCTGGTGGCTGCGATGGTGACTTTTTTGCTGCCGGACACCTTGACATCACCCGTAGCCTCCTCAGTCAGCTTTGCGCCGGAGTTCATGGTCATATCGCCGGTACTTTTGATAGTCATTTTCTGCTCGCTCTGATGGAGTGTGTCTTTGGTTGATTTGCAGGTTATGGTTTCGGTTTCCAGGGTAAATGTTTTGCATTTTATGGCTATGCTGTCCGGTTTTTGAGTGATGGTACTGGTGTCCTGCTCACCCTTACTGGTGAAGGTGATCGATTCCCCATTCATGACAGCAGTCTGAGTAATCTTGCCATCCTTGTTCTCAACTGTCAGGATGATCCCTTTATCTTTATCAAGCTCTATACGGCAAACAAGTTTACTCATGATGAAGATTAATCCCTCATTTAAGACAGGTAGATAGGCTGTAGGCATTTAGGCTTTTAGCCTAACAACCTAACAGCCTACAGCCTCATTTAAGACAGGTAGATAGGCTGTAGGCATTTAGGCTTTTAGCCTAACAACCTAACAGCCTACAGCCTAACAACCTAATAGCCTGATAGCCTATAACCTTACTCTTCTTCTTTCGTTTCCAAAACCATCCTGCCCTCTTCCAATTTGATCATCTGGGTGTCTATCTCTGAGGTCCGCTTTACGTTGAGCACCGGTTTTTCATCCACATACACATGATTGATGGAAGTCTGGCTTTTGGCATCCTTCCCTTTCCCCATGAGAATATGATTTCCCTGGGTATCCATTGGAAGCCTGGCCCCTGCGCCCCAATCGAGGAAACGCTCGATCCAGCCGGAGTGAAAATTAAGCGATACCAGAGCCCTGGCGTTTTTATAAGCGGGAAAGTAAAAGTGCCCCATAAGGAAATCCGGCTCAAACAGCACGACAACCTCCTGGCTGTCGAAAAGCGGTATAATCACCCGGTACTGGTCTAAAGATGTCTGCTGGTCCTGGTAGATTTGATAGGTTTTTTCATTGGCTCCCCCTCCTTCGCTCTTGATCTTGCCTTCCACATGGAGAGGAAACATGGGCGGCTGGAATGGAGGGAGGCTGACCCATTTTTCCGTTTTCAGTTCGAGTCTGGATTCCATATCGATAGTATATCTGGCAGAAGTCATATTGTGGTCTAAAGTGACCTCATCCTCTGCACTTTTAGCCGACAGAGAAATGTCCCTGACCCGGTAGTCTTTGCCAAATGGCATAAGATTCGGGCTCCAGAGCTGCTCGGCAAGTTTAACAAGACATCCGGGGCGAAAAGGGATAAGAGGGAAATTGCCGAAAGTCAGATGAAGTTCATGCTCGCGGACCTTCAGCTTCCCGGTCTCCAGATTTTTACGGTCTTCAAAGTCGCTGGAGACCGGAAAACGGCCAAGCCGGTCATGCCTGACACCGGCAACCGCCTGCGTCTGTGCAATCGGATCATTCTTGGGATCTTCGGAATAGGCATTCAACAAATTGGCGCTGTGCCGGATCGTTTCAGGAAGCTCTATGGCCAGGTCAGCTACATCCTGCTTGTCCAGAAAAGCCGCCTGCCCATCCTCTGCCTTGACCTTTGAAAGCTTGTAGGTGTTCTCGTTACAATCGTAGGTCAGGACACCATCCAGAGAAGATACAAGCCAGATGACAAAATCGTAAAAGCTGGCATTGTTCAGCCCTGCACCCAGCGGCAGAGTGATGATGGCAAACTGCTTATCCAAAGCATCCCAGTCATAGCTCAGGGAAACTTCGCTCCCTTTGTGCGCATCCAGGAGATCTTTCACCGTTTTATCGGTCATCAGATCACAGGGGAAATGCTGTCGCCATAAAACGAAGGCAGGGTCAGCAAAACTGACCTGGTAATGACGGTAAAGGACAGGGTTCCCCTCCAGATTGATGTTTTCAACCGTAGTCTCGGTCAGTATGCATTTTTGCATCACCAGCCCCTTGAGCTTCATGGCCTCAAGGGTGAGGTCTTTGGGATTATAGTGGGGCAGGATCTCAAGCTGCGCCTTCATCAAGTCAGATTTTACAAAAAGGGGAAATAATTCGTCAGTCGCCTGCTCACACGATACCAGGAAACTCACATCGCAGGTGAAACCGTACTGATGAAGGGCTATTTTCAGAGTCTTGATCTCCCCTCCAGGAATCTCGAATGACTGGCCTCCTGCGGTTATCGTGAGTTTCAGTTCTAAACTGTCTGTAAACATTATTGCCTCTTCGTGTGTCCGTATGTCAATGCGTTACTCTTAATTCTTTATATGGAAGCTGTTAAAAACAGAGTCGAATACCATATTTAATGATTTTGAGCTATCCTGGACTATGCATTCAACTTTAAACGACAACATAAAAGGATTCTCATCGTCTACGATCTGGATATCGATAACCCGCACCCTGGACTCAAATTGCTCAATGTTGTGCTTAACCTCTTCCACCACAGCTTGAACAATATCATTCCGGGAAGTGTATTCATTCATGTCACGAATACCAAAGTCAGCCAGGAATGATCCGTAATCTTTCTTGGTATTGAGGATGTTGTTCAGGTTCTCGACAATACTCAAAAGGTCCTCATGCTCCGGTCTTGCCCTGGAACCACCGGAACCATAGGTAAATTTGCTAAAAAGCGCCATCCAGTCTATACCTCCTCACTCTGTATACCGGATGCTCGCCCGTATCTAAGCAGCTTGCAACCGCACCCTGCCTCTACTCCAGCCGCCAGTATAAATAGAAACTCATTTCCTTGAACTGTTCCTGATGGTAAAACGCCACTGACAGCTCGCGCAGGGCGTAATCCATCTCCTCGCCCTGGACTGCCAGATAGAAATCGACTTCCGGGCCAAAGGAATGCTGGAATGGCGGCCGGTCAATTTTCCTTAAAGGGATACCCTGAAGCGCCAGCTTGTGAACCAGGGATAATCTGGCAGAGCTGGCCAGTTTAAGATCTTCGATAGAAACTTTTTTATTTACGTGACTTTTCTGCACGAGAAAGTAAATTTCCTTGGCCCCTCTGACCTCCGGCGGAAAGGTTATGCGGTACAGGCCATCCTTGACGTCAAAGGGACGGTAAGGAGACCGCGCCTGAACCAGTTGCATCTGCTCCTTCAAAGGCTCCAGGATCTTCCCGAAACAGGATGCAAGCTGATCATGGTTATACGGGTCGGCAACATTTTCCGGTGCAGTGTTTCTGAAAAAACACACCTCGGTGTAGAAGGTTTTCAATGCCTCATACGCATAGTACGGGTGGAAGTGAATCTGTGATCCGAGGTTGGCCAAAAATCTTTGGATGCAGTAAACACTTTTCAGGCATTGCTTGGCACTGAACAGGCCCTCACCGCTCAAGAAACTGGCGGCAATCTCCTGAGTCAGTTTATAGTGAAAAAGTTCAAGGAGCTGAGTCAATTCGGCAAGCTCAGCTTTTAAAAAGGGTGAAGTGCCCAATTGCAGCAAAGGGGGCATAAAGCTGCCTGAGTGCTGCCAAATGCCTTCGGGATCTTTCATAAACTCTGCAATTTTCATTGTTTCCAAGGCACCGGGGCAATTTTGGTCAGAGGAGAGAACCAGTTGGTAAACTATCCGGGGAATGGCATCTTCTTTTCCCTTAGTGATGCCGTTTGCGCTATCGCCGTCCAAAGAGAGAGGTTTGGTTACGTGGAGATAGACAGGCACATTGACCATACCGGGGACATTCAGATTAAAAGAAGACGCTTCGGCATTCCCCGGCACATCCAGGATGAGCCCTGAAGGCATGATCAGCGTCATTGTCCGAATCAAAAAAATGCCTTCACTGATGAGTGTGCCATTCCATTTCAATTCCGCAACTCCATAGGCACCCAGGCCCCTGGTGCGAAACCGTAAGATTGTATCAGTCGTCAGCGCTTCTTCCTGAGCCACAAAGTGCTCAGGGAGGAGCGTCTGTCCCATTTCCCAGCGAACGCGGGCAACTTTATCAGCCATAACTTTTATCTGCTTCTTTATGTTATATTAAATGTTATACAAAACCCTTAATCAAGAAAGAGCGGGCAAAGAGAAGTCGCGTTCTCCTGCCTTGCCCGCCGGGTTTTCCCATTACCTTTTAAAAGAGCTTCGAGTTAAAAGAGCTTCGAGACCATTTAAAAAGGCCTCGAAACCGTCACATAAAACCGGGGTCTTTTCCGGTGGCGGTGGTTGCACACGTTTTAGGCTGCCACCTGAACGCCCCATTTCTTGGCGAACTTATCGGTAACGGATATAGCAATTTGAACAGCCATATCCAGGTCCTGAGGCATGACTCCAAGATTGAAGGAATAATTCTTGGGAGATACGATCTCCATCGATTGGTTTATGTCAATATTAAACGCCAAGCTGCCACCGGACTTAAGAACAAGACCGTTCAATTTGGCATCACCGGAATGAAAGCATTTGAAATACTTCTTTTGCTTGGGGTCGTAGTCATAGGTGGTGAAGGCAAAGACGACTTCGGTATTCTTCATGCTCTTGTGCTGGAATTGGGCCAGGACGTTCTTGTTGTCCGAAGAGACCTGGCAATCTAATTGTATCGGATCGGCATAGCCTCCCGCCCAGTAGATAGAGCTGGTTATCCCGAATACCTTTACCAGTTTGGTATCATCCTCAGGGTCTGTTATGTTCAAGTCAGCCTTAAGTTCTGTCTCTCCGATTTTGAGAGTATTGATATGCCCAACGAGAATTTGTTCATCTTTTTGAAAATTGAACCCCTGCGAAACACTGCAACTGTACGATAATTCAGCCATAATAACGTCCTCCTTTTACTAAGTACACGGCGCATTAAATACGCAGACAGATAGAATCAGCAAGTAATATGTAGCTTTTTGTCCCACCAATACCATAGAATCAGCAAGTAATATGTAGGGTGGGGGGGTTTTTTGCCCCCAAAAAAAAAGTTTTTGTTGGGGGGAAAAAGCCCCCCCCAC
>Ga0307378_10006772_pt1 | contig 15584 bp, 3 predicted proteins | sample UN1MG_FD_202238 | JGI IMG/M metagenome (GOLD analysis project Ga0307378, IMG submission 202238) | Soil microbial communities from Risofladan, Vaasa, Finland - UN-1 | ecosystem: Environmental > Terrestrial > Soil > Coastal area > Acid sulfate soil | place: Finland: Risofladan, Vaasa | collected... | reverse complement strand
GTTGGATTGGTTATATCATCGATCGTGATGGTCTGGGCTACATCTGTGAAGTTACCGCAGGCATCTGTCACCCGGTAGGTCCTGGTTATGACCTCCGGACAGCTGCTACCGTCGCTTACATCACTTACAAAGGTTACAATCGGTACTGCCCCGCAGTTATCATCCTCATCGTTCACTACCGTTATATCCGCTGCCGGCACGTCTCCAATGCACTCTACATTGACAGCTGCCGGATCGCTTGCCGTTGGATTGGTTATATCATCGATTGTGATGGTCTGGGCTACATCAATGAAGTTACCACAGGCATCAGTCACACGGTAGGTCCTGGTTATGACCTCCGGACATGTGTTGCCGTCGCTTACATCACTTACAAAGGTTACAACCGGTGCTGCCCCGCAGTTATCATCCTCATCGTTCACTACTGTCACATCCGCTGCCGGCACGTCACCAATGCACTCTACATTGATCGGTGCCGGATCGCTAGCCGTTGGCAGTGTAATATCGTTAACATTTATTATCTGAGTTATCTGACTTACATTACCGCAGTTATCTGCAATCCGGTAGGTCCTGATAATTTGCTCAGGACAGCTGTTACCATCACCTACATCACTTACCCAGGCAAAGGTTGCATCATTTAGCCCGCAGTTATCACTCGCCGTACCGCCTGCAAACACAAATTGCGGTCTGCTTGGGTAAGGTGCAGGTATATCTGCATTACACTCCACATTTATCTCTGGTGGTGAGGTAAGATCCGGTGGTGTTATGTCATTAATGATTATATCCTGGGTAGCCTGACCGATATTACCACAGGCATCTTCAATCTGATAGATCCTTGTTATGGTCTCAGGACAGCTGTTCCCGTCACTCGACTGACTCACAAAGGTAAATGTACCTGTGCTCAACCCACAATTATCTGCTGCCGATCCTCCCGCTGCTGTCCACTGCACATAATTGGCATATACAGCAGGCACATCTGCGAAACACTGAACATTGATATCAGCAGGTGCTGTCAATGTAGGGTTGGTAATATCATCTATTGTTATAGTCTGGTAGACATCTGTGAAGTTACCACAGGCATCAGTCACCCGGTAGGTCCTGGTTATGACCTCCGGACATGTGTTGCCGTCGCTTACATCACTTACAAAGGTTACAACCGGCGCTGCCCCGCAGTTATCTGCTTCATCGGTCACTACCGTTATATCCGTTGCCGGCACGTCGCCAATGCACTCTACATTGACAGCTGCCGGATCGCTTGCCGTTGGATTGGTTATATCATCGATAGTGATGGTCTGGGCTACATCTGTGAAGTTACCACAGGCATCGGTCACCCGGTAGCTCCTTGTTATGACCTCCGGACATGTGTTGCCGTCGGTTACATCACCCACAAAGGTTACAACAGGCACTGCTCCGCAGTTATCATCCTCATCGTTCACTACTGTCACATCCGCTGCCGGCACGTCTCCGATACACTCTACATTGATCGGTGCCGGATTACTTGCCGTTGGATTGGTTATATCATCGATTGTGATGGTCTGGGCTACATCTGTGAAGTTTCCACAGGCATCAGTCACCCGGTAGGTCCTGGTTATGACCTCCGGACAGCTGCTACCGTCGCTTACATCACTTACAAAGGTTACAACCGGTGCTGCCCCGCAGTTATCATCCTCATCGTTCACTACTGTCACATCCGCTGCCGGCACATCTCCGATACACTCTACATCGATCGGTGCAGGATTACTTGCCGTCGGATTGGTGATATCATTAATAATTATATCCTGTGTCCCACTAATGAGATTGCCACAATTATCGGTTATGTTATAAGTCCGGGTGATAATTTCAGGACAGCTACCTCCATCTGATAATTCACTATCGAGCAGGAAGCTAGCGAAATCAACTCCGCAATTGTCAGTTGCCAATCCACCTGCAGCACTAAACTGCACATAAGATGCATAAGCTGCAGGCAGGTCTCCAGTACACTCTATGTTTATATCAGCTGGCATTGTCAGGACAGGAGTTGTAATATCATTAATAATTATCAACTGGTTCACTGTCTGTAAGTTTCCGCAATTATCAGCAATGCTGTAAGTCCTGGTAATTGTCTCAGGGCAGTTGTTCCCGTCAGTAACATCAGTAACATAAGCAAAGCTCAGGGCATCTATACCACAATTATCAGCTGCACTTCCTCCTGCTGCTGTAAATGCAGGATAATCAGCGTAGGGAACCGGGACATCCCCAATGCAATCAACATTAATATTGGCTGGTGCTATTAAAGTAGGTAATAAATTATCGTCAATTATTATGAGTTGTACACACGTTGATGAATTGCCATTAACATCGCTGACCTGGTATGTTCTGGTAACTGTCTCAGGGCAGCTTAATCCGTCTGATATTTCACTTAAAAATATGAATGAAACCGGATCAATACCGCAATTATCAGTTGCAGATCCTCCTGCTGCAGTAAATTCTGCGAGTGTCGCATATGCAGGTTGCTCACTAATATCGCAAACTGCGGTTAGATCTCCCGGAGATGTTAATGCTGGGGCAATGCTGTCAACTACTGTAACAGTGGCGTTGCATGCGGAAACATTGCTGTTAACGTCTGTCACCGTCAGGGTAACAGTATTTGGTCCAACATTTGAACAATTAAATGACGTTTTATCCAGTACGAGGGTTGCTATTCCGCAGGCATCATTTGATCCGTTGTCAATATCAGCCTCTGTGATGGTGACTCCTCCTCCTGCACTGAGATAGACTGTGATATTCTGGCATATTGCAGTTGGTGGTATCAAATCTTCTACTATGATAGTTACGGGTACCGGGTAGGTGCATCCAAGTGCATCCTTGATTGTAACCGTGTAATTGCCTGCTGTAAGTCCATTAAATGTATTGATAGCAAAGAAATTTGTGCCATCAATTGAATAGGTGTAGGGTTCAAGACCACTGCCAGCTGTTGCTACAACCGTTACTGAGCCATCACTATTCCCGGCACAACTTTCATTAGTCTGGCTGGTTATAGTTCCAGCTACATTATATATGTCAACATCAACATCAGTGAAGTTTGAACAACCAAAAGCTGTTGTAACTGTGACACCGACATTCCCAGGTGTGGTTGATCCCCACAGTATTTGTATAAAATTATCAGTACCTGTTCCTCCGGTTACTCTGGTTCCGCCGGTCCATGTCCAGCTATAATTTGAATATGCTGCTGAAAGAGTATATGTTACAGTTGATCCGGCACATACACTTACCACCGGAGCTACGAATGCAGGAGCGGGAATCGGATGTATGCTAACAGTATCAACCACCTCCGATTCGCAGTCAGTACCAAAACCGGATGGTTGAGTTATGTATGTATTTACAACACCAAGGGTCACACCTGTATCCCAGGTTATATCAACCTCATTGGTATCGGTAATTGCAGATATTATTGTACCACTCTGCACATCCCAGGAATAAGTTGCGTCTATATCGTAATTTACTATGTATGTAATTGTCTCACCCTCACATGCATCTGAATACCTGATTGTAATATTGTCAGGAAGTAATCCACCCTTGTTAACTACTATTTCAGCAGTATCGACACAACCGTTCCCGTCAGTAACAACAAGTCTGATATCATACAATCCATTTGGCAGGAACCAGCTTAAAGCCGGAGATTCAAGTGTGGATGTATTTGACAATATCCATGGGGGGAATGCGAAAACAAATTGCATAAATGGTTCATAGGCATCGTCCAGTCCATCCCAGAAGTATGAATAGTTACCATCTCCGCCAACTACATCTGCTTCGAAATAAGCAGCAAGTCCCAGTATAGAATTACAATTTCCTACATTTATGCTATTGATGTTTAAGCTGCTCTGAACCGTTACATTGGCAACGCAATTATCGGAGTTACCATTAACATCTGTCACAGTAAGTGTAACCGGGACAATACCCTGGTCAGCGCATGTAAAACTTGTCTTATCAGCAACAATAGATGAAATACCGCAGTTATCTGTACTGCTGTCATCAATATCGCCAGCGACTATGGTAGCATTCCCTGTAGGATCCAGAATTACTGTAATGTCCTTGCATATTGCCAGGGGTGCTTCATTATCAAGGATAGTCACATAGAAACTACAGGAGTCTTCCTTGACTGCTCCAGCCATCAGGTAATACTTCACCTGGGTAGTTCCTACCGCAAAGAAGTCACCTGAATTATGAATGCTTGAAAGTGTATACCCAGAGCATCCTCCTCCTATGGTGGGAGCTACCCATGTTACTATTGCACCGCAGTCACCTGCATCGTTATTCTGGTTGATATCAACAGGGCAATTATCTATAGTAGCAACGCAAATTTCTGTATATCCTACCGCATATTCGTAAACAAATTGTGTAAGGTTGTTTCTGCGGAGCAACGGCGGGCCTCCAGCCACATGTGTCCCGTCAAAGAACCAGTCAGACGCAGTAAACCTGCTTAAGATCCTTGTTTCAGCGTCAATTCCAAAACTTGTAAAACCTGCTGGCACAACAGAAAGGTTAAATGTACCACTGAAGTTAAACAGTCCATCCTTAAGCAACGACCAGAATCCCTCATTGAAAAGCTGGTTGATAATGAATGTGCTTTCAGTAAGCGGCAAACCATTTGTTACAGGGGCTGAAGTATCGAAAGTTGCATACACAAAACCAGAAGTAGTAATATCAGCAAAATTAAATGTCAGATGTCTGCTGAATCCTGTTACACCTACCGGGAACAGAAGGTCAATACCATCCTGTGAATCCAGTATCCAGTCTCCAAATGTACCAATTATTGACCCGGTGGAATGGGTCAGAACACCAGGCTGAGCATTATTCAGTCCGAGGATCAGTTTCTTACCACTCAGGTTAATATCGCCACCATTCATAACCAGGTTGTTCTTGACATTGATATCAATTGTGCTGGTTAGATTGGCTGCGGGAGAGAGTGTAAAGTTGAAGAAGTCTTCAGCCAGACCGTCAAACCGCCATATCTGGAAAGTACCTGTACCGTCAAAAATAACAGTGCTGTTTGATTCGGTAAATGAACCACGTGAGAACCATCCACCACCAATATTTATCGTTCTGTTGCCTGCGTTAACGGTTGTTGCAGCCTCGGTTATTGAAAAATTATTATTGACATCGATATTTCCGGCGAGGGTCTTTAGCCCCGTTCCGCCAAAACTGATGTTATAATAAGTCAGATCTGGAATATTCCTTGCAGCTGTTGAGTTGAACAACACAGTACCGGTCTGAGAAGTGAATGTTCCATTATTTACTATTGTCCCCTTCAGTGTCAGCTGGTTTGAAGACATCTGTAATTCACCTCCAAGACTAATTATCAGGCTGTCTATGCCTGCATTTAAGTCAAGTGTAATTACATGACCGTTCAGGATTACCGCATTCTCTGTTAATGTAGGCACGTTCAGGGTCCAGGAGTTTGGATCACTCCAGTTACCTGTCTGCGCAGACACATTTCTGGCTATACCAATCGTAAAATAGTCGCCAGGTTCAAGATTAACGTTTTGATTGTAAACGAATCTTCCATCTCTTAATCTCAGGCTATAGAAATCGAGCGTACCTGTATCAAAATCACCATCCCCGTTTGTATCCACCATTATGACCCATGTATTGTAGGTAGTGGTTCTTGCCGGCAGCACTGTTGAATCAACAGCTACTCTGACATTTCCAAATTCGCCTGATTCATCTACCCTCCAGACCCTGTTAAAGTGTGTTCCAACACCGCTGGCCAGGGGTGTGGTCCATGATGTAATGCTACCATTGTTATTCCCTGCAATGAGGTAATTGCCATTGTTAACAATGGCTGGCTGGTCGAACCTGATAATTCCTGCTCCCTGCGATTTTACATGTACTTCATTATTCTCCATCCCGATACCGAATGGCTTATAGCTGTAACCTGTTTCATAATCATAATGATCATAGAATGGGTTAATCCCAAATTTGGCACCCAGGTAGTTGTCGATGATTATTCTTTGAGGTGTATTAAGAATTTCATTAAAGCTAAGGAATTCCATAATATCACCTGCATAGTAATCTGTGGTGGTATTTCCGGTAGCTCCATCATGATACCTGTGCCGGCCAAGTTTTACACCGAGGTACAAATTGCCATTATCACCATAAAGTGGTCCGGCAGTATCAGTGCCAATTGGTTCACCATTCACATACCCGTTAATAAAACTGGTTCCGGCTGACTGGTCATAGTTAAATTCAAAGTAAATATTGTAAACAGAATTAGTACCCACAGCATAGGTAAAGTATGTATACCCCCATGGTGTCCCGGCACCATCATTAGGTATATTATGTGCACCCATATAAAGCACGCCATTGAGCAGATATATACTGATACCCCTGTTGTCGTCACCCTGCTGGAAGATCATCTGACGGGTATTAATATCGGCACCTGTTCTTACAGATAATATTATTGTTTTTGAGGTGTAAGGACCTCCATTATTCAGATCCGGGTCATCTGCAAATAAAAGGTAATCATTGACACCGTCAAACCTGAGGTAAGGCTGGCCATTGACGAGGTTAGCCGAACTATTGAAAATTGGCCTCCTACTTGCTGTGTTCTGATAGGCATCATCATTATTGATGGATGCATCCTCCCATCTCGGCAGTGGAGTGAGATCTGCAACTGTAATATAATCAGACTTGAGCCATGTCATGTAATCGTTGTCATTGCCAACTCCACCCGGACCGATAAAGCCCAGTGCATCATCATCAACTATGTTATAAGTACATTGGGTAAGAGTTGAGCCTACATTACCTCCATGAACGCTATCGATCCTGATCTGGATATCTTCTATCCCGGCTTCGAGTACTATATCATTAAAAACCAGGAATTTAATCGTATCCTGAGTTAATTCAGGACTTACAATATGAGAGCTTCCATTGAGGATTACATAGTCATATGAGCCTGCATAAATATTGCTTGCTGTACCACCAAATGCACTATAGTATACTGTAACATTACTTGCTGATTGTCCGCTAAGGCTTATTGTAAGGAACCCTGGCGAGAAACTTTCAACCCCACCGAAAGTCGCAAATGCAAAATCTACATCTGGCGGAGTTTCATTATCCTGGATAGTATATGTAAATGTTGTTTGAGGCCCAAGGTTGGCATTAACCGGATTTGACAGAGTTACTATAAAGGTCTCGTCAGGTTCATAAACCAGGTCATTGGTTACAGTAACAGGGATAACCCCGTTGAGGGATCCTGAAGGGATTGTGAGGGTCCCTGATGCGAGTGTGAAGTCCGTTCCATTTATTGCAGTACCCCCTGTTACAGTATAATCGACATCCACATCAAGTGTAGGATGTGTTATATCAAGTTCGACAGGTATATTATAACTAAGAACTGATTCATCATTACTTATTGAAGTAGCAGTGAATTGAACTTCGTAAGTATTATCATCGTCATTTATTGTATATGTATATGTGGTATTAGTACCTAGAATAACACCAGCAGTGGGATTGCTTAAAGTCAGTATGACTGTTTCGTCAGGCTCAGGAGCAGCATCATCAATTATGCTGAGCTGTACTGTAGCTGTCTGCTGTCCTGAAGGGATAAGTACCTGTGTTGCACCGAGAGTGTAATCAACCCCATCACTGGCAGTTCCGCCCTTGGATATATCTGCTGTAATATTTGAGGTTGGTACAAAATTAAGCCTCGCCTGCACGTTTATAGGGCTGATAACCTCCTGTCCCGATCCTGAAACCAATGTAAACTCAATTGAAGGCTGTAGTGCACCTATTGTAAAATAATAGTCACCACTCAGGTCAATATTATTTGCATAATACATGTCTTCACCAGCATCGTAAGATAATTCAGTTAAGGTGCTCCCTGTTGTAAAATCTGCATCAGTATCAGCAATAAGCACATACTTGCTAAACCCAAATGGTACAGGATCAAAATTATTTATATCGACACTGAATTTTATAGTCCCGACTCCGTCACCGGAGGTGGTTTCATCGGTTCGCCAGGTACGTGAAAGCCTGTTAATATTTGGATCATTGCCCGGTACATTAATGCCTGTCCAGTTGAGCCCTGCATTATCATGCCCAACCAATAAATAATCACCATCATTAATTGAATTGGGGTTCTCAATCCTGACATACCCGGAGCCCTGTGACTTGGTATGTGTATTATTAATATCCTCACGCCCAATACCAAATACTTCCCAGCTATGTGTACCATCATAGGCATAAAGATCATTAGTAATGGGTATCAACCACTTACTTGAAAAATAATTATTCAGTATATTTTTCTGGGCCAGGTTATATATATAGAGGCTATTCAGGAATTCACCAATAAAACCTGTATAATAGAAGCCATCGCCACCATCAGGCCCATCATGAAAATAGGTGTCATTCTTTTCCCAGCCAAGACCAATATCTCCGGTATGTGCAAACAGCCTTCCGGCTCCTGGAAGGATATTAATAGTATCTCCATTAAGGTAGCCAACAACATTGCCGGTGCCGGATACACCATCAAAATTGAATTCCATGCCCACTATATATGGAGTATTGGCATTAATTGCTGTATTAACTGCTATGAATGGCCAGGGTGTTGTAAGTCCCCCATCATCATTATTTAAGTTCCACCCTGCTACATAAAGCTGTCCGGCATCAATATATATTACCAGTCCCCTTACTGTTCCACCCTCTTCATATAGCACCTGCCTTGTGTTTATGTCAGCACCCGTGCGGAATGCAATATTCAGGGTTTTTTTATCATATGGTCCGCCGGTATTAACATCAACATTATCAAGAACCTGGAGACCATCGTTCCCATCAAATGAAATAGTAGGCCTCGAATTCCAGATATTATCTATGAATGTTGGCTGACGGGAGGCAGTATTCTGGATTGCATCATGGTTGTTGCCTGACAGGTCATCCCATAGGTTGACTGACGACATATCCGGCAGTGTGGTCAGCTCGGCGTTATACCATAATTTGTTCTGGACAGAGTTAGTAATTCCCCCCGGTCCTTCCCATCCGAGTGCATCATCATCAAGTATTGTGTAGGTATTCTGGTCGATCGCCCCGAGGGCGGCATTAACCGGGTTCGAAATCGTTGTAACAACTGTTTCATTAGGTTCGGGTGAACCATCATCGATAATTGATACCCTGATGGTATCAATTGTAGTGCCTGCAGCAATTGTAACCTGGCCTGATGCGGCAATAAAATCGGAACCGGCTGTTGCCGTTCCCGCCGTAATATCATAGTCCACTGTTACATCAACTCCTATTGCCTGGGTTAAAATAACCAGAAGATCGACTTGCTGAAAACTCTCTGCTCCTGAAGATGTGGAAGATGCGAGCAACACATCTGGCAATACATCATTATCATTGATAGTATAGGTATGGGTAGTCGGAGCCGCCAGACCTATCTGGGGACTACCTGTTCCCGTGAGTGTTATCTCAACAGTTTCATCAGGCTCGTAAAAGAAATCATCAGTAACTGTCATTGTTATGTCCTGGCTGATTGAACCGTTCGGGAATATCAAGATCCCGCTGGCAAGCACATAATCAGTCCCGTTAAGGGCATCCCCACCGGTCACTGCATAATCAACAGTCAAGTCCCCGCCTGACACATTGACAATATCAAGGTCGACAGGTATAACAACCGGAGTTGAGCTCTCATCACCTGAACCAGTAACATTCCTGAAGCTTGCCAGGTATGCATTGTCATTATCGTTTATGGTCAGGGTAAAAACTGATGTCCCCAGTGATCCTGACGATGGATTGGAAAGGGTGATCTGAACATCTTCATCCGATTCCGGGATTGCATCGTCAGTTATTGAAACTGAGAAGGTGTTACTCAGGGTACCGGAAAAAATTGTCAGGGTAGCATCTGCCAGGATATAGTCTGATGGGTTTACTGCTGTGCCTCCTGTCACACTGTATTCAACCGTCAGATCAGATCCCATGGCATATTCAAGAGATACCTGTACATCATAAGTACCCCCGTCTTCGGTTATGCTGGCAGATGAAAGAGCGTAACCGACGACTGGTTCATAAATCACTATTGCCAGCTGATCGGTATCAGCAAAATCGACATCAGCACTGAAAATGCCGGCAGTCTCAGTCATTTCGTAGAATAGTGGATTGCCTGTTGAGAAATCACCATCGCCATCACTATCAACAAGTATCCCGGCATTTGTGTAACCAACCGGTATTGCCGGAAGTTCTGAACGTGGGATATTTACAGTAACGGTTCCAATATCGCCTGTCTCGTCAAAGTTCCATTCCCTGTCGAGCCTCTTCATACCCGTAACCGGGACCTCGGTATCAACCCATGATGAGATATCTCCATTCTGATGGCCAAAGAACAAATATTCTCCATCAGAAAGGTCAGACGGGCTATTAAGCGAAAGTACAGGTCCTGAATAAGGATCTGTAAACTGTGTTGCTGAAGCAGATGCAATACCCGTTACCTCATAAATATGTGTTGTCGAGGAATAGAAATCATTGGCTACTGATAGACCGTATTTCGCAGCCAGGTGATTTTCAACTACAATCCTTTCTGCTTCATTCAGCTGATCGGTATACACTATTACTTCACTGATCTCTCCATCGATATAACCGGTATTATCGAAAGCGCCATCAAACTGGCTGGCACCTAATAGTGCCCACGAGGCCACTGTGTTTGGAACATTTACAAATGAATTTATGCCTGTCAGCAATGTTCCGTCAAGGTATGCCTCATAATTCTGGGCCTGTGACCCATCCTGATTCTGGTAGAGGATTAACTTCCAGGTATTCTGAGTGTGTCCATCATCATATATCTGGTTTGATCCATTAAACCTGACTGCATCGCCGTACTCAAGTCCGTAATCCCTAACTGCCTGACTGGCGCCAACATTCTTCTCGCCAATATATAATCCTGCATTCGGTTCATCAACTGTGGTAGTGTTCTTGGCGACAATTATCACAGTTGCCCCCTCACTTCCTGAAAAGCCCAGCGAACCATCACATCCAAGAAACTGGCCGTTTACTCCTCCATTATCATCAAACACAACAGCAGGGAATCCATTTATACTGTTAGGCACGTAAATGGGGACCTCCTGTCCGCTCACCACAACACTGAAGTTCCGCCCGTGACCAGACTGGTCCTGCCAGATTACAACATTGTTCAAACCGATAGTAAATACATCCTCATCGGCTCTCAGCCAAAGCTGGGTTTTCGAAAAGTCACCAACACCGGCCGGCCCCACCTGGGCCTGTAAATATGTATTACAGGTAAGAAAAATGAAGATCGAGATTGGCAATAAGGATATTAATCTTCTTCTCATAATCTAGTTAGGTTCTCAGTTATAATATGATCTTGAATTGTTTTCCATAAAAAACAGGTATATGCCTGATTGTCCCTAATCCTTTCTGAGATCAAGTCAGCCATTTCTACAGTCTCCTAAAATAGTTAATTCTTTCATAACATGTATTTTACTTCACGCTCATCAGTTCACATTTTCAAGACCTTTAAAGTTAAAAATTAGTTGCATCCATTGGTCAGCCCAAATGAGCTATTTATCACAAAATATACACAGTTTGTAAAAATTTGTTAAGAAATTCATCCTGAGGATTTTTACCTGTTTTTCCGTCTTCGATCCTTGCATTATCAGGGTGCCCGCTTATTATAACCTCTAACTAACTATTTATCTGATTTTTACGTTGCATAAGTTAATACATATAGGCTAGAGCTCAAAATATTTTTTGTAATTTTCTTAATATCCTCTAACTTTGCACTTCCTTTTTGGGTGGTTAGCTCAGCTGGTTCAGAGCACCTGCCTTACAAGCAGGGGGTCGCAGGTTCGAATCCTGCACTACCCACACTGAAAATCAAACGGTTACAAGATATTAAATCTATAACCGTTTTTCATTTGCATAATAATTGCATAATTTGGTCTTCTAATAGCCTATATTTACCCTTCTATCGTGTTAAATACTACAAAGCATAACCCCCGACCGGAGCCAGGGGTGGAAGATCACTGCATGTTCGGCCTCGTGCGTCCAAACGGCAATACAATTTACGAAATATTTGAAACCTCAAGACTGCTTTGAAAGAGATATGGTGAGTTGTTTTGAAAAAACCGTGACAAGTTTATTTACATTGTCCGTGATAGGCTTTCGTGCTTTATTTTTTACTGTCATTGATAACAAAGTTTAAATAGTCATCCAAGTAATCACGATAGAATTTATTTTGAGACCATGTCGGTTGATGTGCTATCGGGTATATTTTTTTTTGTAGATAATTATTTGTTGATTCGATTGCTTTAAAATTCTTACCTGATTGTGTTTTACCTATATAATTCCAAAAATATTTAACTTCTTTCTCTCCAGTATGAATTAGTTGTTTTATTAGAGGTTCACCTAGTGATATTATGATTGTTTTTTTGAAAACACTTAATTCATTAATTAATAAGTCAGCCCATATCTTAAAATGTCGGGTAAGAATAGATTCGTCATCAGCTGGAGGAGAAGTGAAAAAGCATTTATAAAGGTTCGTTGCATAAACCTCTTTTTCAACATTGATTTGGAGCTTATTAGAAACAAGCCTTAGGTAAGATTTTAGACTATTGTTTTTGTCAAGGTTCAATGTTGCAGTAATCTCTTTCCTTGATTCAGGTATTCTGACTGTAGGATCTTGGCCTATGAATATTAGTTTTATATCCTCGCAATTTTTTGCATTTGAATAAGGAAGCAAAAAGGGAAGTGATGAGTCGATGTCTTTGATTAAGACAGAATCTTTTGACAAGGCCTTCCTGACCTTCAACAATTGGTTTCCGATTTTACTTAAATGATTCTTCATTTGTTTGATACACTGTTGTATTTATCAATATTCATATCTAATACATTATATCCATTCTTATACAAGTTTTGAAGAATGTCAGCTGATATTTGATAATTTAACCAAAGCAGAATTATAATCAAGATATTTACCACTAAGTAAGTAACTATTTGGCAGCAATTATCTAAGAATAGGCTAAGAAACAAACCAATTATCATAATTGTAATGGATGTACCAATTCCATTTACAACATTTGATACTCTATCTGTAGTTTCGTCATAACCCTTAGCTTTATCTTCATCATAAAATTTCCAAAGCACATTCATTATTGACCATGCTTCTTGTTGCGTTGCTGTTTTCGAATTGAAATCAATTCCAAGAATCTCGACGCTCTTTGAACCCTCCACAATTTTCTTATAATCCAATTTTGAGAATCTACGGTTTATATACCACTTCCAGTGCATAATGTAATAGAAATTTGATGCTAGAAAGCCTAAAACACCAGATGTAAAAAAGGCTAAGATTGCAACACCTATCTCTGAGACATTATTATTTTCTCCATAGCCAAGAAGAAAATCAAATTTCTCTAATAGTTTTTCTAAAACTTCTGGATTTAATAGGAATACAAAAATAATTTGTATATAAAAAATTAGACCAGGTATAATGTACCGCATAAATCGTTTAGCCTCATCCATATATTATAAGTATTATAGCTGTATTGCAACTACAAGTTACAAAACAATTCAGACATATACCTCCTAAAATCCCTAATTAGGAAATTGAAACCAGACTTTACGATTATTTAAACAGAATTCTTAACTTAGCAATTGCGGCATCTCTTCACTTATCAGACAGTAGTATTACAGACAAATACTTCTATTAGAATGCCGTATTAGGGTGACGCATTCAACTCCACTTTAAAGCAGTGGATATGCAGCGAGACGATCAATTTGCGTCACCCTTTTTCTAATTTAGTTTTTTGGGGGAACAAATAATCTTTTATGGTAAGGATTGAAAATATTGGTGGAATTTCAAGGTGCCAATGTAGATTCCATTAATACCTTTTTGATGCTTTCTTTCCACTTTATTTTTTTATTGTCACAGTATGTTTCATATAACTGAATAATATTATTATCATCATTTTGCCATAGATTAAGATCCTCTGCAGCTTTGAAAGATTTTAGGTCACTTATCCCATTTGTGCGCATCCGTTTTACTAAGAAATTTGCCTTCCCTACCCAAATTGTTTCTGTAATATATGGCAAAAGTTGATCTATAAGTTGAGATGTGTTTTTATCAAGCATTGGTTCACAAGATACACTTGTTTGATATCCAGTTCTAAAGGCATATTGCAAACTATCTAATCTTTCTTCGAATGATGGAGCGCCAGGTTCCCAAAATTTTAAAACATTATTTAATAAAGAACCAATTGTGAACCTGAATAGTATTTTTTCTTTATAATCAAATAATGAATCACAAATTTTTTGAATGCATTCAAGATGTGGTTTAGTAACAATTAATAATTTATTGCCATGAGCGAGAATTGCACCTAGGATTTGTAGCGTCTCATCAATAAATTTTGGTGTAATATCGTGAGACGAAGGAAACATTATTGTCCCTTTGCGTAAAGAATACTTCTTAATAACATCTTTATCTCGTACCTCCTCTTCTTTCCAATTCTCTTTTGTTTTCCTCTTGAATCTAATTGCCATCTCTTTGCTGTAACAATACTTACAGTCATGAGAACATCCATTTATAAAATTATAATTTTCCTCTGCCCATTCATGGGTTCCAAAAAGTAATTCACTTGTATTCAAATTCTTAAGATTTTAGTATTGAAAGTTACAAAAATACTCTTTTACCCGGCTGAAGTTTCATCATTAAATGTGATAAATAATATCTTCTCGGTTGAATATGATAAGTAATATGAATATTTTTTTCTACCATTTGTAGACAGGACATTTATCATCCCTTCCTTCTCGAGTCGGTAAAGGATAGAACTTGCATGTTGAGGCTTAAACCCATTTTCAAGAGTAAATTGGTAAATGATTTTATTATTCTTTATACCTGATTTTAGCCAGCTTGTTAACCTTTCTTCAAATTGGTTTATTTTTTTTATTTTATTTTCTTCTTCAAATATAGACAGTTGTCCAGAGCCAATAATTCTATCGTTATCAATATTAAAGTTTGCTTCTCCTGTATTCTTATCTATACTCCATGCAGCATTTAAAAAAATCTCTAATCCTCTCAAGTTATGGGATCCGAAAATTAGTCCATATATATTTGCTGCCTTTTTTATCGAAAAGGGCGACATAAAAAAACTTACTTTCTGTGGAATAAGTGATATATAATAATTATAAATCACTCTATGACAATCACTAGGTTTAGATTGATCGAAAACTTCTCGTGAAATATCCAAATATGAACTAAATCCAGGCATCTCGGCAAAACGCCTAAAGAATGAGGAAGAAATAAAGAATAAAATATCAGTTCGAATAAGTGAAATCAATTGTAAAAACACTTCTGGGGTAATTTGTTTTATCCCAAACTGATCGAGAAACATGAACCTAGGGAGTTCTGGATTCATTATCATTTTTGGGAAAACTTTTTCAAAGCTATTATGGAAATCTTGATTGTCTAATTCAATTGAAAATGGACACTTCCCGTAAGCGCAATTGTCACAACAAGAATATTCCCTTTTCTCTCTACACTTTATCACAAATTCTCGTATGCTATTTTCCAACGATTTTTTTCTTTCTGGGTCGAACTCGTTAAGAAG
>Ga0307378_10006771_pt1 | contig 15588 bp, 16 predicted proteins | sample UN1MG_FD_202238 | JGI IMG/M metagenome (GOLD analysis project Ga0307378, IMG submission 202238) | Soil microbial communities from Risofladan, Vaasa, Finland - UN-1 | ecosystem: Environmental > Terrestrial > Soil > Coastal area > Acid sulfate soil | place: Finland: Risofladan, Vaasa | collected... | reverse complement strand
CTTCGACCATGCCCTCCAGTTCGTCCCGGGGAATCCAGAGCAGCAACCGGTCCATCTCGGTGGGCGATGCGGGGTAGTAGGTACGTTGCCTGGGTGTGCTGATAGGACTCATCTCTTCCTCCAGATCTGGGCGGGGTGCGGCAAGGCAAGGGGCTACGTTGCGTGTTGGGATTGGCTAACTCCATTGTATGCCCCAAACGTGAGGTTGTCAAGGATCTGGCAACAAGAGAGTGGAGGTGGGGCGAGCGCGACCCTGCGTTTTCGGCCATCCCGGGGCGGTTTGATCTCGCCCTGTTTTGCTGAGGCGCGGCGCGCAGTAGAACCTGAGAAGAGATTCTTCGCTTCGCTCAGAATGACAGGGGTGGCGACCGCGTTGCTCTCATTGTGCGCGTTTTCGCCCCTGGCGTCGAATGAAAGTCGTGACCACCGGTCAGCGCGCCTCCGGAGGCGGGTCGCATTGGCGCTTTCTACTCCCACTGGGAGGGTGTGGAAAAGACAGGGTTGGTGACACCAGTGAGCTCATCCTGAGCTGCGTCCTGAGCCGGTCGAAGCCAGCCCTGAGCACAGCCGAAAGGGATAGGCCGAAGGCCGTATCGAAGGTTGAGCCCACGGGGCGGGGCGCCGCAAGACGGCGCGTGCCTGCTTCTCGCCGCCTCTTTGCAGACCCTTCACTGGAGAGGGTTGCCCGATGTCCCAGGCTCTGATAGAATGTGCATCACTGCGGTATGGGTGACCGCAGGGTTTGGAACACTTGCTTGAGGAGGCTATGTTGAGGCACGAGGATTGGGTGAGAACGAACCTGGATAAGTGGAGCAGGTCGCTGGGCTTCCGCTACACGCCGCGAGAGGAGATAGATCAACGCCTGAAGAAGGTCAGAGAGGGCATGGCCAGCAAGAGGATAGAGGCGTTGCTGGTCGTGCAGAAGATGGACTACTTCTACCTCTCGGGAACGACCCAGGACTCTCTGCTCTTCGTCCCCGTGGAGGGCGAGCCTTTGCTGATGGTCAGGAGGGAGCTGGAGCGGGCCCGGGTGGATTCCCCCCTCCATGAGGTGATGGGGTTCTCGTCCACGGATGAGCTGCCTGCTCTCATAGCCGATCACTGGGGCCGCGTGCCGGGGAACCTGGGGCTGGAATTCGACGTCTTACCGGTGCGCGATTATCGAATGTACGGGGACCTATTCCCCAAGTGCACGCTGGTGGACTCCTCCTCCATCATCAAACACGCCCGCAAGATCAAGACCCCCTTCGAGCTGGAGTTGATGAAGAAGGGGGGCGAGATCAGTCGCCAGGTCTTCGAGGAGGCCAGGGGCTTCATCAAGGAGGGCATAACCGAGATAGAGGTGGGCGGTTTGATGGACCTCACAGCCAAGAGGTACGGCCACGAGGGGCTGACCAGGGTGAGGTCCATGAACTACGAGGCGTATACGTGGCACGTGCTCAGCGGCCCGACGGGGGGCATCGTCAGCCAGTCGGACTCGCCGATGGGAGGATTGGGGGTCTCGCCCGCTTTTCCCGTGGGCGGGAGCCTGAAAACGCTGGAGGAGCATGAACCAATCCTGGTGGACTTCCTCTGCGTCTACCATGGCTACATGGTGGATACGACGCGCATGTTCTCGCTGGGCAAGATGGAAGACAAGTGGATCGCCGCCTACGATGCCATGTGTCGGGTTCACGAAACCGTCCTCAATGAGACCAGGCCGGGAGCGAACTGCCAGGAGTTGTTCCGCAAGAGCGTGCGCCTGGCTCACGAACTGGGCTACGAGGACTCCTACCTGGGCCCTCCGGGCTTGCAGACCACCTTCGTGGCTCACGGCATCGGCCTGGAGCTGGGGGAGTTTCCATACCTGGCCGAGGGGCACGATTACCCGTTGGAGGTGGGGATGACCTTTTCGGTGGAGCCGAAGGTGGTCTTCCCCGGCGAGGGGGCTATAGGCACGGAGAATACGGTGGTGGTCACCGAGAATGGGTACGAGGTCCTCACACCCGTTCCAGAGAGCATCTTCGTCTTGTAATCGCTGGTCGAGACCCAGTGGAGCAGAAAGTGGGGAGGGTGCTCGCTGTGGTCTCTTGACAATCCTTTCCAATACAGGTATGCTGAGGGCGTGAGGATGGGTGCAAGCCTGTGCGCTGAGCAACTTCGCTTGAGGTCGCCGGACTGGAATCAGAAGTGACAAGACAATTCGGATAGAAGGAGGTGTCCAAATGACATTGGGAAGCGCCGAATCAGCAGCTACAGCGACCGCAATGGATGCCAAGTTCAGAGGACTCCGTCGCTTCAACGTGATCATGGGATTCTTGCACCTCATACAAGGCATCTTCATGATCCTGGTGAGCAATGACACTACCTACCCCATCTTCACCAACTACCTGGATTTCGACGTTGCGACCTCCGCTCTGAGGCCGAACCCCCAACTCCTATACGACCTGCGTTTTGGGCCGGCAGTCGCGGCTTTCCTGCTAATCTCGGCCGTGGCGCACTTCTATCTGGGGACCATTGGCTACCGGCGTTATGTAGAGAACCTGACGAAGGGCATGAATCCTATTCGCTTCTATGAGTATGCCTTGAGTTCTTCACTGATGATTGTGCTCATTGGCATGTTGTCGGGGCTCTGGGACCTGGGCGCCATCGTCCTGATCTTTGGTCTCAACGCCATGATGAATCTGTTCGGGATTATGATGGAGTTACATAACCAACATACAGAGAAGACGAACTGGACCGCCTTCATCTATGGCTGCGTCGCAGGCATCATTCCGTGGGTGGTGATCGTGCTGTACTTCCTTGGCGGGATTTCATCCGGTGAAGCCAAGCCACCGACCTTTGTGTACGCGATCATTCCCACCTTGTTTGTGTTCTTCAACATCTTCGCCATCAACATGGTCTTGCAGTACAAGAAAGTGGGACGGTGGAAGGACTACCTATTCGGGGAACGCATCTACATTGTGTTGAGCTTGTCGGCCAAGACAGTTCTGGCGTGGCTCATATTTGCCGGCACGCTGGCCCCGATCTAAGGGGAAACGCCCACACGCGCGTCCAACCGACACTCCGCGCGAACGGCTGATGCGGGCTGTTCGAATGTGCTGCGGACGGGGATCTGACAGTCTAGCTAAGGGACGTTGATCTTAATGAGCAGAGACTGCTGACAGACAAGGCCGCGCCACCACCATCCCCCGGCTTGGTCTCCATACAAGAGAAGTGACTTCTCTACAGATGGGGCTTGCGGGCCCCGTCTTCAAGGGGTCATTGCTGTCTACGCTCTTGGGAGACCCTGTGTGCTCGCCTGATGTCAGAGGCGGCAACCTCCCAACTGCAGCAACAGAATCCTATCAACTCTGTTCGACGGTACCGTTAGATGCTGGAACGACAGAGGCGTGAGGAACAGAATCTGCGTTGGCAGACAGTCAGTTGTTCGCCTGCCGCTGGTGGTGAGTGCGCTGCCCCCGGAGGCGATACGGTCCTTTGGCGGCTTGCCGAAGCGGCAGGGCATCCCGTCCGTGGGCGGCGGGCAGGGCGTTGGGGAGATCCTGTGTGATGTCTGAGATGAGATCGCTGCCAGCTAATGAAGCGCGGCCGGCCGTCTGGCGGGCGCTACTCAAGCGAATCGTCGCGTTGTTCGCCGTCCTCTTGATGATGGACCTCTTGCTGTTCGTGCCGGCTGGCCGCCTGGATTGGCCGGCGGCGTGGATCCTTACGCTGCTCTATGGTGTCTTCCTGCTGGTCTATGCGGTGTGGGGTACGCTGAAAGCCCCGGACCTCCTTGAGGAACGCAGCCAGGTGGCGGAGAACGTCAAGGTCTGGGACAAGGTCATCATGGCCATCTATACAGTCCTGCTCCTGGCCACGCTCGTTCTCGCCGGGCTGGACTGGGGCCGGGTCCGCTGGTCCCAGATGGCCGTGACCTGGCAGGTGCTCGGGCTGGTGGGCATGGTTCTATCCGTCGGCCTGATCTTTTGGACAATCCTCACCAACGCCTACTTGGGCCGGATGGTGCGCATCCAGGCGGACCGCGGGCACCAGGTCGTCACTGGCGGCCCCTACCGCTATGTACGCCACCCTATGTATGTGGGGATTGCCCTGCTCTTTCCGTGCATGGCGTTGTTCCTGGGCTCATGGTGGGCGTCGGTGCCCGCCAGTCTGATCGCAATGCTCATGGTGATTCGCACCGCGCTCGAAGATCGCACTTTGCAGGCCGAGCTTCCGGGCTACGCCGAGTACACCCAGCGGGTGCATTACCGCTTGGTGCCTGGTGTGTGGTGAGGACGTTGGCCCTCCACACGCTGGCAACGCCGCCCAGCCCGCGAGGTTTCTTGATAGTGCTAGCCAATGCACCTACGGTGAGACAATGGCAGTGAGATTCGACGTGCGGAAATGGCTGGTGATCCCCCTATGGGTCGCTCTCTTGGGGGCGCTCCTGGCAGCGCCGCTTTCCGTGGGTGCGTCACCCCGAGCCCAGGGCACGATACACGTGGTGCAACGGGGGGAGCATCTCACCGCCATCGCTAACCGGTACGGGACTACCGCACAGGCCATCGCCAGCGCCAACAACCTGGTGAACATGAACCTGCTCTACGTGGGCCAGCGGTTGACCATCCCCGGGGGCAGTTCGGCGCCCGCGCAGAGTAACATCTACTACGTGGTCAACCGGGGCGATACGCTGACCGCCATCGCTGACCGCCATGGCACCACCACGGAGGCCTTGGTGCAGGCCAACGGGCTGGCCAGCGCCAACTTCATCTACGTGGGGCAGCGGCTGCTGATCCCCGGCGGCGGCAGCGCACCAGCGCCATCCAACCCGTCCAGTACCACCGGCTACTACACAGTACGGGCAGGCGATACGGTGAGCTCCATCGCCGTCCGCCACGGCACTACGGCCTGGGCCATCGTGCAGGCCAACCACCTGGCCAATGCCAACTTCATCTACGTGGGGCAGAGGCTGGTTATCCCCGGAGGGAGTTCGCCCGCTCCCGCCCCAGCGCCGCAGCCCAGCAGCAACAAGCGCATCGTCATCGAGCTCTCAGAACAGCACATGTACATCTACCAGGATGGAGGGCTGCTCTACTCCTGGGTCACCTCCACCGGCATGCCCGGCGCGGCGACCATCCCAGGCAACTTCAAGGTGCTGAGCAAGGTCCCCAACGCCTATGCCTACACCTGGGGTCTCCAGATGCCTTACTGGCTGGGGATCTACTGGGCGGGGAGCCTGCAGAACGGCATCCACGCCCTGCCCATCATGGCCGACGGGCGGATTCTGTGGGATGGGTACCTGGGGCAGCCGGTGTCCTACGGGTGCGTGATCCTCAGCACCGAGAACGCCCAGACGTTGTACAACTGGGCGGAGGTGGGCACGCCGGTGGATATTCAGTACTAGGGCCAAGCCGACTCAGCGAGGTCGCGTGGTAGGTTGTTCGCCCGCACCCTGAGCCCCGCCCTGAGTATGCCGAAGGGCAGCTGCGAAGCAGCGTATCGAAGGGTGTGGGCTATGTGCGAAGGGCCTAGTCGTCCTCTTCGGCGTTGACGCCATAGCGCTCGTCGATCATCTCGCCCCGAATTCCCCTGCCTGATGCAATCAGTTCTTCGAGGGAGATGCCTCGTTCCTTGAGGGCCTTGCCCACTCGGTCCACGGCATCCATGGCCAGGACCTCCTGCGGCGAGATGAGAATGCCGTTCTCCGTCTCGATGAAGGCCACCACACCGCCCTCCTCGATGCCTAGTTTGCGGCGCAACTCGATGGGGATGGTGACCTGCCCTCTCTGCTGGACCCTGCGTAGTCTTGCTTCTCCAGCCATAGGACGTTCCTCGCCCAATCATACTTTCCGCAAGTATGATACCACGCCGCATTGAAGAGGTCAAGTCGGCCCAACCGGACAGGCATTCGCCGTGAGACCCATGAGGACGTGAGAGGGCCGGGTGCGTTCCTGGTGATCTGTAACCGTGAGTGTTGAGTGTCACTAGTCGGGCGGTGCCACTCGTTCGGGGTGTGGGTTTCACGAAGTCCCTACGAATCGCTGTTCTCTTTCCGAGACTACGTCGCTTCTGTGTCCCTTGCGGCTGCGGATCTGGCCACTACTGCCTGCCTTTATGTGGCATCGATCGGTGTATTTGTTGTTGCAGCTTGCATCGACTTGGTGTACAATAGATTTGGCTAAGCTACAAGCCTTTGGAGGCCTCGTGGCGATGCATGCCCGCATGGCGTTTGCAGGAAGGATGTGACTTGAGTACACCTCGAGAGTTGGGAGTGGCGACCTTCAGACACCCGCGGCCGATCGTGGCGCGTGCGAGCAGGTGAGAGGACGATCGTTCCCTGGGCCGTTGGCGGGCAGCGTGAAGCGCACCCCGGGGAGCTAGTTGTGGCGGTGGTCGATGTGAAGTCGGTTTGTACGGTGCGGCTGTGATAGTGTTCGGGCCGGATGGCATCGCTTCGCCAAGATGAACACAGGCACGGATTGCTTCCAAAAGCTGCCTCAGGTGGTTCCTCTGCTCGACTGAGCAGGATTGGGCGTGCAGGATGCGGACACCGCGGCGCCGCGAGCCGCGCAGCGGCTGCAGAGTTCAGGCTTTGTGGCTATCGTTCGGCGTAAGTCAACGCGTTCACGGCATCGCGTAGAAGCGGTTCGTTCAAGGAACACGAGGAGATAGCCCGAATTCGGCGGGTGTGCCAACTAGTCAGACGCCGCGAGGGAGGAGAGCATGCAATATGAAGAAGTGAAGTCGGAATTGCAGAGCATCGTAGAACTTTGCGAGTCCATCCCCCAGTCGTACAGGAACAAGTGTTTCGAGATCCTGCTTGCTGCCTTCTTGTCCTCGCCATCACGCCGCCCAGTGGCTGCCGGACCGAGCGGATTTGGTGTTGCAGCGGGCACACCAGGTCCGCCGGAGGGAGAGAAGATGCCATTGCCGACCCAAGTGCGCGTGTTCATGTCGCGGAACGACATCGATGAGGCGGTGCTGGAAGCCGTGTTTTTGTACGCCGGCGGAGAAGTACACTTCATCAGAGAGCCCTCTCCCTCCAAGGTGGCCGAAGCCCAGATCCAGTGGGCGCTCCTCCTCGCCCTAAAGTCAGGTATGCTCGAGAACACCATTGTCGTTGATCCCGAGGATGTGCGGTCCATGTGCCAAGAGAAAGATGCCTATGACGCAGCGAACTTCGCTGCAAACTTCAAGCGCAAGTTGACTGCCAAGCTGTTCAGGGGCTTGCTTGAGCCCCACGGAGAGTCAAGGGGGCTTACCGATGAGGGGGAGAGAGAGCTCGCCAAACTGCTGAATACGCTCGCAGGAGCCCAGCATTGAAGGGAAGACTTATCGCAAGACTTGGCGCCTTGAAGAAGAGTCTACGCACTCTGAAGAAGAACGTCACGGCGCTTCCCGGAGACCGGGTCTCCAGGAAGGCGCCTCGGGACCTGGCGGCCAGCATAGCGGATACATGGGTGGAGGATCTGCGGAGCCCGTTGGAGCACAAGTTCCTGCTTCCCGAGCGGGTGATTCGGGAGACTTCCGATCAGATGAAGCGACTCCACGTACTGTCACGGCCGAACAATCTGAAGAAGTCGTACATTGAGACAATCGACGCGATCCTCGCAGATTTCGATGACAAGTTTATACTGCCCATCCAGCAGACGTCGCTGAGAGTCGAGGCGGTGTTGGACCTGAGGAAACTCATCCCTGGTCTGTCCGACCCTGACGAGTCTGACTATCTTGTAGAGGCCATCGAGTGCGCGACGTTCGGGCATCGGCGGGCCTCAGTAGTCATGGGGTGGTGCGCGGCCATCGACCGAATCCAGAGAAAACTCCTTAATATCGGCCTGCCCAAGTTCAATCAGGCGAGCACGGCCCTTAAGAACCAGACAAGCGGCAAGTTCAAAAAATGGAACAAGGAATTTGCTGTCTCGACACTCTCCGAGCTGCAGGCCGTCTTCGACTCTGACATCATCATGGTGTTGGAGGGAATGCAGCTCATAGATGGCAACCAAGCTGATAGGCTTCGCGTCGCCTTTCAATACCGGAACCAGAGTGCGCACCCAGGTTCAGCGCCCATCGAGGATGCTCACCTGGTCGCATTCTTCACTGATATTTCTGCCATAGTTCTCCGGAACCCCGCTTTCCGGCTGTGACACTCCTGGGTCGGGGAGGTGGGTACCAAGTGCTGCGTGGAGCTGACCTGGCTTGCCGGAGGCGAGGGCGGAGTGCCTGACCCGCCAAGATGCCCTAGTGTGCGTGGAGATGTGCCATAGCCGCCTGGCATTCTCGACTCGATCCAACAGTCTCTTGGGGTGGTGCGCTCCCGAAGATTGACACCTACATTCGAGATGAAAGGATTCCGCTGTACAACTCGGGCATCGTCGCATCTGTCCCGCGCACCAGATTGCGGACCAGGAACACAGGCAGGAAGGCCGAGATTCGGTGTGAGTCATCCCCCAGGTGTGCCATACGGAGACTATTCAGTCTTACGGCCCAGGTAGCTGGCCCGAAACAGTTGGGTCTAGTGAACAGTTGGGTGGATACGCCTGCTCATTGCTGGCAAGGCTGGGAGGCAAACTGTGCCTACTGTTGAGCAGTATGAGGTTGAGTTCTTGAGAGGGCTGCAAAGAGCTTTCGAGCAGTGGTGTCTCATTGAAGGGATGAGCTTCTCTGGTCCCTCTGACGAGTATGACTTGGTCTCTAGTTACCTATGCATTATCAGGAGATTCTTGAATCTGGAACTTGAAGAGGTAGAACGGCTATACACCGACAAGTACGGTTCCGAGTTGATAAGGTTCTTCATCGACTACTATTCCCCTTCCAAACTGCATCTCTTCGTTGCTCTTGTAGTGCATCTTGTTCTCGAGGAAGACATCAGCCTATTCTTCCCAACAATTGAGATAACTGGCAGACTCTGTGGGAACTGGGCTATCGGGCACGCCCGGGACGACGAAGTGGGGAGACTGATAGAAAGGAGAGTCCAGCACTCGGTTGGGAGAGACGGCTTGGCTGATATTTATCACAGTGCATATCTAGATCCAGCGTATGGCAGAGTCGTACCAATCACCGAGCGAGCCACGCACGACAAGCATCCTCAGGCGACGGAGGACCAACCCGAGAAACTGCTGGCAGGGCTTCTTGGTGCTTCTGCAGCCACAATCCTGCTGACGACATTGGCGAAATGCGCTACTCGGTTGTTCCGAATGTGGGTGCCAAGTGACAGTTCCACGCAGTCGATATTCTCCGTGGGGTGCGTCCCGGGGAGCGTCAAGTTCTATGGTTTCTGCGCTGAGAAGCCTAAGAGAATGCCAGACAGTTCTTCAACTTACAGGCCTCTCTACAGGGAGCACATAGGTGGTGAGCTGGCCGAAGTATACGACAGATGTCCAATCTTTATCCGCTTCTTCACAGCCTTTGCCGGTGTTGAAGATCCTGCACTTCTCTCCTTGACGTCCGTGGACAACGGTGGCAAAATCTGGAGTGTTCTACAGAGGTTCTTTTGGTTGATCACGCAGCCGTATATTGTCAGCCCAAAGAGCGTAGAGGAGACCGTGCAGCATTTTACTCATGAAGTTGTCCTGCTCACAGAGCTGGATGGAGTCCAACCAGGACTTGACGGTGGTCAACAAGTGTTTGGAGCACAAACGCGGCATGAGTTGGATCCAGACCTGGTTCTCCTCACCAAGAGTTGTCTCCACGTGATAGGTCAAGAGGGTATTGAGGTACATAGCGCAAACACACACGTACTTGCTGACCTGGCAGGGAGTCTGAGCTGACAAGGAAGACTCTCATCTTGATCGCTGTTGTAGTTGCAGCCAGCACGGTGCTGAGCATGTGGGCAGGATGGTATGCTACAGCTCTCGGGCTTGGTATACTCGGTGCATGGTTCGGCGGAGTTCTCTGGAGGATCGCTAAACTTAACGCAAGAGTGCTCCTGCTATTGGCAGCAGAGGTGGCCCTCGTTTGGCTGGCGTTTTCCTTGGCGTACCTGGAAATGAGCTCCAATCTCAGCGACGCATTGTCCATAAGCATGCAGAATCTACTGCATTTTGGGTTCATCAACATCCCACATGAACTCTCGGATTCTTGGCTCTATAGGCTTGTAGCAGCACTTGAGGGTTTTGTTGGGTACGTGCTCATAGTCAGCGGCGTGGCACTCCTCATTACAGATAGGCTCAAGGATTCATAGTTCGGTCCCCCTGAGTATTCGCTACGGTGTGAGCTCTTACAGCACCGCGTTGCAGCCGACTCGGCCATCTCCCAGTTTCGCGTCGATGAGGGTGTGGCCGTGCCGCGCCTTCCTCTGTCGGAGTAGCGATAGACACGGTGGCTCGACCCTGCTGTGGAAAAAGACAAAGCCTTCCTTCTCCAGGACGCGAGTGAGCTCGCGGGCAGAGACCCGCGGCAGGCGGGGCATCATACGGCTACTTCGTGGCTCTCTGTCTGCTCGTCGGGGATGGGCTCTCCTGGGGCTTCGAGGTCCTCAAGATAGAGTTCGATGGCCTCCCTGATGTTGCCGAGGGCCTGCTCTCGGGTGGTCCCGTAGCTGAAACAGCCGGGCAGGGCAGGCACAGAGGCGTTGTAGCACCCCTCGAACTCAGGATCGGCCTCCGGCTGGAGGATGATCGTGTAGACTTTGCCTCGTTTTGCGTCCACCGCTCCCCCGTCTTCACTAGTGCCTTGTCTAAGGCCTCGGCGCCCAGAGCACCATCCTGGGCTTGTCTATCTCCTTGGCCAGATCCTCGATGCGGCCGTGCTTGATCACCGCGGCCATGCAGTGTTTGACACAGGCCGGCTCCAGCCCTTCTTTAGTCCGCCGGGCGCAGAGCATACACAGCTCGGTGGGGAAGGGGATGTAGGCCAGGTAGGCCTTGTCCTTGGGCAGCGGCTCCACGACCTCGATAACCTTGATCCCCGCCATCCCGGCTTCCCATCCGTACTCCTGGGAGCAGGCCACCTCGCAGGCGTGGCAGCCGGTGCAGTACTCGTAGTCTATGAGCAGGCCGTGCTCTGGCTTTGTGTCACTCATCCTCGTCCTCCCCTCCACCGACTTTGTAGACCTGGCACAGCATGTGCTTCAAGGGAGTCCCCAGTCCGTCCTTGCCCTGGTATCCCATGGGGAATAGTTGGTTGACGTTGGACTTCCACGTGCCGAAGAGGTGGGGCTTCTCCCCCTTCTCCTCGGGAAACCACCAGCCGTGGGTGGCCATGACCATCCAGCGAGGCACCACCCTGGTCACTTTGGCCTTGTATTTACACTTACCCAGCCAGTTCTCGATGCACACCCATTCCCCATCGCCGATGTCCCGCTCCTTGGCGGTATCGGGGTGGATCTCCACCACGGGGTCGGGGTCCAGCGCCCTCAGCCAGGGGATGTTGCGGTGCTCCGAGTGGAAGTACACCGCGGATCTCCTCCCCGTGGAGAGGATGAGGGGGTACTTCTCCAGCTTGTCAGGCTGGGTCACCGGGGTGAAGGGCGGCTCCTCGTAATGGGCCACCGGCTCCAGGCCCCAGTCCTCCCTCCGGGTGGAGTAGATCTCCATCTTTCCCGACGGAGTATTGAACCCGGGCTTCCCGTCTTGGCGGAGCAACCCCTTCTCGTACCTGCGGTAGGGGGCGCTGGAGCTGCCCTCCTCAGGGAAGACCCAGCCCTTCTCCTGCAACTCCTTGAAGGTCATACCTGAGGGGCCGAGGATCTCATCGAAGAGGTCGTGCACCGTCTCCCAGCGGAAGTCTGGGTCGAACCTCTTGGCCAGGTCGAAGTTGATCTCGATGTCCGGCCTGCACTCGCCCACTTTCAACACCTTGTTCACCGTTTGCAGGGGCACCCACCAGCTGCGGACGCTGTCCTTCTCCAGGAAGGTGGCGGCCGGGAGGACGACGTCGGCGATCTGGGTGGTGGGAGTCATGAACAGGTCTACGGCGGCTATGAAGTCCAGCTTCTCGAGGGCCTCGAGCCACCTTCTGGGATCGAGGCCGATGCCGGGAAGGATGTTGCAGCCTTGAATCCACATACCCTTGATGGGGTAGGGGTCCTCACTGAAGATCTGATCCAGGACCAGGTCCGTCTGGGCCCGCCAGATGAAGGACTGCAGGGGACCATATCGGTCCGCACCTATCCTCCTGCTGGCAGCTTCGGCATCATCGAGCTTGATGATTGCTTTGCCGCCGGGGAGCGCATAGGCGACCACGTCGAAGGCGTGCCGGGAGATGACGTTGCCGCCCGGTACGTCCAGGTTCCCGGTCAGGCACCACAGGTTGGCGATGGCCTGGGTGGTGGGGGTGATGGCGGGGGTCATGTCAATGGGCACGCCCCAGTGGATGGACGCCGGCTTGCTCCTGGCGTACATGCGGGCCGCCTCCGCGATGTCCTCTTGCGGAACCCAGGTGATCTCCGAGACGCGGTCCAGGGGGTACTGGTCCACCTCGTCGCGGAATTGGTCCCACACCGTCCAGCAGGAGACCTCTTTCCCGTCCGCAAGGGTGACGTCGTACGTGCCCCGGGGAGCTGGTATGGCCTCGGGTGGCTTGTACTCCACGTGGGTCGAATCCCAGACCACGGGCACCTGTTTAGCCGACTCCCAGGCCACGAAGTTGCTCTCTGACTCGCCCTTGACGATATCGCTGGCGCGGAGCAGCTTGCCCGTGTCCTTGCGGACGAGGAAGGGGGCGTTGGTCCATCTCTCCACCCACTCGTGGTCGTATAACCCCTCGTCCAGAATGACCTTCAGAAAGCCCATGGCCAGCGCCCCATCGGTGCCCGGCCGGAGCTGGAGCCACTTCTTGGCTCTAGAGGCGAACCAGGACAACCGGGGGTCGATGGCGATGATCTTGGTGCCCCGCTTCATGAGGTCGATGATCCAGTGACCGAAGACGTTGTCGGGGCAGGTGGCGGGGATGTTGTACCCCCAGATGACGATACACTCGGGGACCTGGTACCTGGGGTCGTCGTACCGCTTCTCGAACCACTGGGAGGCGTCGAGGACGCAGTAGTCGCCCTGCACGGTCTCCACAGCAGCGATCCTGGGGCTGTAGCAGGCGATACCGCTGAGGGCGAACATCACGTTGGGGCTGCCGTAGGCGTAGGCCAGCATACAGATCCAGGGTGGGATATCCCGCCCTGTGCCCATGGCGAAGATCATGCTCTCTGGGCCGTACTCCTCCCTGATCCTGCCCATCTTGTCCTCGATGAGGTCGAAGGCCGCTTCCCAGGAGATCTCCTCCCACTTGCCTTCGCCGCGCTCTCCCACCCGCTTGAGGGGTTTGGTCAGTCGATCCGGGTGGTAGGTGTACTGGGTCATGGCCAGGCATCTGGCGCAGAGGCGCCCCTGATTCCACGGGTGGTCCGGGTCGCCCTCGATCTTGACCAGCTTGCCGTCCTCGATGTGGGCCAGTACGCCACAGCCTCCGTGGCAGCCTGGTCCGGCGGACCAGGTGGAGGTACGTACGATCTCCCGTTTCTTGCGTGCCATTGACTACCCCCGTCCTTAGATGGTTAATTCACCCCTTGATGGTATGTGCTGGAGCAATGGTTCATGGGCCTACGACATCAGACTCGCAGATGCAAGCGAGGTCCCATACGTCCACTTCACGATATCCACACGTGTAGCGCCTGGCGGTGTTCCAGTAGCTTGTCGGCGATGTGAGTCCCCGCGAACTCGAAGTAGTTTGCCCCCGCTTGGTCGCAGTACTGTTCGTGCGCTTGGATGAAGCGTCCCCTGGAGATGCTAACGTGGAGCAAGGGCAGCAGGTTGGTCACGGTTGGGTCGAACACCTCGATCCGCTTTCTGAATTCATTCCCCAATGCCCTGGCGCCCCAGTACGAGTAGGGTCTGCTTGGTTCTTCACCCTGGGATCTTCGGGCAGACTCGAAGGCGAAAGCGCCGAAACTGAAGAGAACTATCGGATGGTGCTCCGAAATCGACATACGGAGATCGTCAATCTCCCCCGTCATACTGGGCCCCCACTCGACGACATTGGATCGAGGCTTCTCGTCGGGGTTCTCTATGGCGTTCCTGATGTACAGCGATAGTGTGTCAACACGTTGTCTGCTCTTTCTGAAAGCCGCGTCCTGAATCACGTCGAGTACGGGGGTCCAGATGTTGTGTCTGGCGGGATGGCGTGGATCGAGGGGAGTGCTGAGAACGGACTGCCACTGCTTAGGGTTCGAATCGCCGAGCAGCCAAATCTCAAACGTGCGATCCCCGGCTTCCTTGTCCATCACCACTCCCTTCTTGGCTGTGGCTCGAATTGGCGCCCAGGCGTCCAGCTGATCGAGGCCAGCCGAGACCGCCTACGAAGACTGTTCTCTTGAGACCGTGAATCGCTCCGTCTTTTGTGCCACCCAGTCGGCCCAGGCTTCAACGCCCTCTCCGGTCTTGCAGGAGACCTCGAAGACCTGGACGTCGGTATTGAGACCCACCACCAGCCTTCGAAAGCCCTCCAGGTCGAATTGGACGTAGGGCAGCAGATCTATCTTGTTGATGACGATGGCGTCTACGGCCGCGAACATGCCGGGGTATTTGTACGGTTTGTCATCGCCTTCGGGGACGCTGGCGACCATCACCTTGAGCGCTTCACCCAGGGCGAAGTCGGTAGGACATATGAGGTTGCCCACGTTCTCGATGAACAGTAGGTCCAGATCACCCAGCGGAAGCTGGTTCAGCGCACCCTGGACCATATTGGCGTCCAGGTGGCAGGTGCCGCCGGTGTTGATCTGCACCACGGGGATGCCCAGCGCTTCGATGGTGTCCGCATCGACCCTGGAGGCGATGTCCCCCTCGATCACTCCGATGCGGATCTGGTCCCTGATGGTATCGATGGTCTGCACGATGAGGCTGGTCTTACCTGCCCCTGGCGAGGCCATGACGTTGACGGCCAGAACGCTCCTGTCGGCCAGAACCGCGGCGTTTTCCTCTGCCAGGAGGTCGTTGGCGCTGAGTATGTCCTCCACGACTCTTATCTTCATCGGCGCTACTCCACCTCGATGCTATCCACGTAGAACTCTCGCCCGGCGATAATCTCCACGCTCCATTCTCCACAGTGCGGACAGGCCCACTGCCCGTTGTCCAAGGAGAAGTCCTCGTCGCAGGCCTTGCAGTGAAAGCGGGCGGGGACTCTTTCGAAGTTCAATAGAGCGCCTTGAGCGGGCGTATCCTTGCTGACGAAGTCGAAGTAGAACTGGATGGAGTCGTCGACGATACCTGACATCTCTCCTATGGTGAGGTTGATGGCGGTGATTCTGCTGGAACCGGCCCTCTCTGCGTGTTCCAGAGCGATGGAGAGCATTCCTTGGGTGACGGGGAGTTCGTGCATCGGAGTCCACGAGGCATTATAGCAAGGGTGCACGGCGAGATGCAACTGCAGTGTGCTGGCTGTAGGACATGGTTAAGCTTGTCCTGCGGTCCGGGTGGCAAACGGGTGGCCTTGCATCCCTTGAGGTGTAGGGGGCGTGTAGTCGTGCCGCGGATGTTCCCGTCTCTGGGAACAGTTCTCCCCGTCGTGGCGTGCGGCAAAGTGGTTGACACGGGATGCTCTGTCTGCTATACTTAGCGCAGAGGGTGAGGGTAGTCCCTCTCGCGCGGAGGGATGGCAGAGTGGACGATTGCGACGGTCTTGAAAACCGTAGTGGGG
>Ga0307378_10006770_pt1 | contig 15589 bp, 20 predicted proteins | sample UN1MG_FD_202238 | JGI IMG/M metagenome (GOLD analysis project Ga0307378, IMG submission 202238) | Soil microbial communities from Risofladan, Vaasa, Finland - UN-1 | ecosystem: Environmental > Terrestrial > Soil > Coastal area > Acid sulfate soil | place: Finland: Risofladan, Vaasa | collected... | reverse complement strand
AGGGTAGGCTTAACCGATCCGGATGATTCTGGCTTTTCACGATTTCGACCAACATGTTGTCGATAGGTCATTAGTAAGCGCCTACTGGAAGAAAGTATTCAGCGAGATCGGAGACATTGCGGAGGAACAGAAAAAGAAGATGAGCCGATAAGATCCCGGGTTCAGCATTTCCGCGCTTTTCCGCGTTTCGTGAGCTGGTCCCAAGTAGGTTCGGGCCCCCCAGGCCCAGTTTGCACTGAGTTGTCTTATTTTCCTACTCGGCTGGCACCTCGGCCTCGGGTGCTGGATGATTCCGAACTGGTCGCCAATCCGATGATTAACGAGTGCTTCCGCAGGTTACAGAGTTCGTTGACCTTCCGTTGTTCCTGATGCGCCGGGCCACTCCCATGTTCCGGATACGGTCTTGCGATCTTTCGACAAACTCCCTGTCCCCGTTTGCCCTTCCGGATTGTCCACGATAAACTGCAGTCCGTCCATCGTGCCCGTGATGACGGACCAGCTACCGTCCGGGCCTGTCGCCCCGCCCACAAAGCGAGAACCGTGGATCGCCACGTTCCAAATCCCATGGTCACCTCCGCCGACGGTCTGTGTCCAGGTGCCCTCGAAGCATTCCACCAGGACAGTGGACTGCTCCTTGGCCACCGAGGCACCGATGTCGTTTCCGGACAGGGTCAGGGTGACAGAGGCGACCTTGCCGGCATCGTCCAGCACCAGGATCAGCGTGAAATTGCTGTTCGAGAATGTATACGTCATACCGACCGCTCTCGTGATACTTGCCGTAAAATCGCTACTGTTGTATGTCTGGCCGCCGGTCTTGATCTGACAGGTTCCCGTTGACTGATCGGTGGCGATTGTGGCCTTTACGTTGCCGGACACGCCTCCCCCGAACAGGACGCCCTTGTAGACGCCCGTCGGCATTCCATCGTCAGCTGCCACGGCCTCGGGTGTCATCACGCACTCGGGGCAGACATCCGTGTTTTCCGTATCCCCGGAACCACAGGCCGCGATCCACGAACACATCCACAGTGCCAAGAACAAGCTTCCTCGTTTCATTTTTTCCCCTCACAGTCATGAGATGTCATGCTCAACATGTTAAACCACGCGAATATTCACCAATAATATAACGTAACGCCTTAAAACCGCAAGACGCTTGAGAAAATCCTGCTGAGCGGGCACCGGAACGAGACTTATTGGAAGAAAGTATTCAGCGCGATCGGAGACAGTGCGGAGGAAACAAAGAAGATGAGCCGATAAGATCCCAGTTTACAGGCAGCCACCCGGCATGTTCCCTGAGCCCGGTCGAGTACGAAATGCGTTTCGAATGTCGAGCTGCTATGGCAGCATAAGAAACATGTCCACCAAACCGGGGCAAGGCCAAATTGATAAATGGCCGGCAGAAAGGTACGGAAACAGTTCAAGAGATCGAGTATGGTGATGATGGTTTTCGACGTGGGCCGCTTGAAGAATTTCAAAAATCACAGGAGGTACGAACATGAAATACAATGCAGAAGTGATAGATCTCAAGTCGGGGTTTTTCGGTCGAGAGGGCAAAATAGCCGAAGCGATACAACCCGTCCTGGACCGCTACACAGCGGATGGATGGGAGCTTCATACCTGTTCGATAAGCGGGTCAGATCGTGGTTCGGCTGTCCTGTTGATCTTCAAGAAATCTTCCTGAACAGATTATTCGTCCGGATAAAGGGAAATTGTTTCATCCTCACCAGCATGTCTGTGCCACCGATTAAGTACACCTGCCAGACGGGAGCTTCGTGCCGTTGCCCCGGGTGAGAAGAAGTTACACCGAGGCGCTGTGATAGGTTCACCAAACCATTTGCTTCGCTCACTGGCACTGCTTCGCTGCTGCGCCACAGGGTGTTAGATTGGCTGGTGCACGAGGGCAAGCTTTCCGAGAAACTTCGACGGAGCATGATTTCCTGCCCCCAACCAGATAAGCCTGCTGCTTCTCTTAGGACGACTTCTCCGGAAGCACTTGGGCTTTTCACTGGATGCCAGACATCGGGTTGCAACCGAACGAAGTTGGGAAAATTTGTGGGCGTGGTAGGATGCTCAAGAACGCCATGAAACAGGAGGGATGCCATGATCTATTTGTTGTTAATTGTATTGGTAGCAGCCATCTTCGGTCTAACCAATGCCATCCTCGCTTGCTGGTGGAAGCGCGATGTTTTAGGTTGGTATCTGGCTGGTTTCCTTCTGGGGATCATAGGGGTCATCGCTTTGCTTATTTCGCTCAGATTCAAACGGATACTCACACGCGAGGATTTCGCAATTTCAAACAAGCCCGTGTAGGGAATAGATGAAATGCGAATTATAGTAATTATCTCGATTGTATTACTTGGTTTCCTGGCCCTTGTCATACTTCCATCCCAAATTACGGACTGCCAAAATCGGCAAAAATCAGAAGCAGCATGGGAACAGCAAACGAAGGAACATGAGGAATTCATGAAGCAACTCAACAAAACGTCAAAGGAACTTGCTGAGAAAGAACGTGCATTGATGGATCGTCATCGCTAATGAATTTCCACGCCCAGGTGTTACGTTGCATGCCCAGGGACACGAGTCGTTGCATCGAAGTTGGCATAGAGGCGCTCGGACCAGCCTGAGAGGCAATGTGTGAGGTAAGGGTCTGTTCAGGATACGTGTAAAAAGTAGTAACCTCAGAAGAATGCGACATCGCTTACCGAATTAATCCACCACTGATGGCCTGGATTCGTGGACGACGCGTTGTACGGTGCTGACGCCAATGCCGAGTTCACGAGCAATCTTCTTGATCCCCTTTCCCTGTTGTCGGGCGGAGCGGATCTTCCTCTCCACGTCAGTAGGCGTTCGGGGTCGTCCCAACGTCTTGCCTTGCGCCCGAGCGCGGTGGAGACCGGCCTTTATCCGTTCCTGGATCATGGCGCGCTCGAATTCCGCGAACACTCCGCACATTTGAAACATCGCCTTGCCAGCAGGCGTGGTGGTGTCGACCGCCACCAGCTGAGGACTACGAAGCCACGGACGTCCACAACCTGATAATGTACACTCCGATCCTGAACGTCACTTTGGGATTCGACATCTGACCTAAGTCATTGACCACTGGTGAAGGATAAACATCGTCTTCACCGGTTCGGATGCATCCTGGGGCTTCCTGTGGCCTCGAATTTTTCATCGCGGGTCTTGCCAAGGGATTTTTCGAGAGCGAGCGGATTAGAGGCCTTGCGGGGCACCTGGAATTCGAGTACATATCCACCTGAGCGAACACCAATGTCCAACGTCACTCAGCTTCCCGTCCCTCTCACAATCAATGAGCGTTTTTTGCGCGCCTTCCTGGACGCAGAAGCGTCATGCGCGGCTTTAGGGCTCGTTGAAGAGGCTCGTCAAGTCAGGGGATTCGTGGCTGCACGAATTAATGAGAGCTTGCCGATACAAGCGGCGCGGTCAGGCGGTGATTTTGGCTACGAGCTACTCGGCACCGACCGTTACGAGATTGTCCATTTGATACTGAACTTCCCAGGACTTCAGCCTTACGACATCCTGCTCAATCCGAACAATCCGGTGGTTCGCAAGGTTCTCGATGTCATGCGTGAGACGGCTCAGTACTTTATCTTCGTCATTGTGGCCGATGGCATGACGGCGTTTCACAAGGATATGGATGAGGAAAGCTTAGACTGGTTCAACAGATACGGCAGAGTCGTCCACACATCTACAACAACGATTCAGGAGTATGAGAGGGGACTGCGCAATTTCACAAAGGACGATCGCTTTATGCATGGCAAGCTCCTCAGCTGGGTATGCCGGGAAGATATGGCGGCCCTCGACTCACAAGAAGATCGCTTTGAGGTTCGCTCTGGATGATGCAACGGGCTCGGACCAAGTCCGAGGGCGGAATTTACCCCGACGCCGGCGTCTCCATGTCCTCTTCCGAGGATTCCGCGTCGAGAGTCTGCAGCGCCCTATCGATCAGGGTCTTGCGGTCTGACTCCTTTACGCTCTCCAAGAATTTCTCCAGCACGATAGCCGCAAGCTGCATGGGTTCCACTCTCACCAGGCCGTCTCTGCTGATCTCTTTTGACAGCTTCTCAAGTGATTTGAGAGTGTCTGATGCCAGTGGAACCAGGCGCTTCTTGTCCCAACTCGGATCCGTGGATCTTCCGCCGCTGGCGGGCACCTTGAACCGGGCCGAGATGTCCTCGGCCAGTTGGGCAGCGCCGAAGTAGCCACTGTGTGCAGTTGCCTTTCCTCTGCGCTCAGCGCCAAGTCTTTTTGCGATCTTTTCCATCTTCAGCTTTTTCATGACTCTCTATCTCCTTCAGAGAAGTCCGTTATCGCAAGGTACTCGTTACCTACAATAAGCCCCACTTCTCCCTGTTTCGCTTCTCGCCCAAGCCTGCGGCAGAATATTCCAAGCTGATCCAGCTTGTCATCGTCGTGGATATCCTCGTGAGTTGTATAGCAGTGAAAGACCACGGGCTCGTCCATGACAAGTTTTCCTTGCATTTCGTCATCACGCCAGACGCCTTTTGCCCTGGGATAGGCGGTTGCTCCACCAAACACCCTGCCGAACATCTCAAGCGCCTCGTTTACCCAGTAGTCCTGGTTTACGTCGGTCACTCCATCCCGTTCTTTGCTGGGGATGAACAACACGACCAGGACGGTTTTTCGTCCCTGTTGGAACCAGCTCTTTAGTTGATTTGTCACGATGATTTTCTCCCTTCACGATCAATATAGATCGTTTTCATTCCCAAGTCAAGACCGGTACATTTTTGGGGTAGTTTAATAAAATCCCTCTTTTATTAACAAACTCCCCTCCCCCGCTCCCCGTAACGGCTTCCCAGATCGCCCTTGACAACCAGGCCCCCGGTAATGAATAATCCATCCATAATAGCAGCCTTTTATTAATCTTTGGAGGCCTCCAAAATGGCCGGTAGGCCCAGAGGCACCGGCGGCCGCGCCGAAGAGCTGACGCCGGATCAGATCCACCGAATCGACAAGTGCCTTTCTGGCGCCAGGCACGAGCTTCGCAACAGGGCCATTTTCTACCTGGGCCTGGGGTCGGGCATGCGGATCTCGGAGATCATCGGGCTCGAGGTCGGCGACGTCGCTCCCGGGGGTCGCGTCAGTGGAAGGATCGTCCTGGAGAAGCACAGCACGAAGTCGAAGCGCTCCAGGACCGTTGCCGTCTCGAAGCAGGCGGTCAAGCACCTCCAGGAGTACCTGGACAGCCTCCCGGTGCGCCCGGGGCCGGCAGCTTCCCTCTTCCCGTCCCAGACGAGGCCCAGGCGGCCGATGACGAGCACCAACGCGATCATGACCCTAAAGAGGATGTTCCAGGCGGCCGGCGTCGAGAACGCGTCCAGCCATTCGCTAAGACGGACCCATGCCAATACGCTTCGACGAAACGGTGTCGATCTCAAAGTGATCCAGGATCAGTTGGGTCACTCCAGCCTGGCGGTTACGGAGCGTTACTTCGAGGTCGACCCCATCGAACAACAGCGAGCAATTGACAACCTCAAGTTTTAGAGCAGCGGTGAAGCGTACCTGAATGTACCATAGACACCATGGAAGCGGAACCGTCCCTGCTGCGAAGCAGCGCATAGGGGCTGAGGTTTTGAAAGTCATCCGGTCAGGATCCTTGGAGCCGCGCATTTCACGGCGGAATGGTCATCGACGGGAATCGTCGATGGCAGCTTGGCCATTCATCACTTGCTGTAAAGGAGAAAGGTATGTGCGACGATCTTAAAAAACTTCGCTCTGATGCCCTGTGGAAAACCGGTCAGGACGCTACCGAACGCTTTGAAAAGAGACGATCAAGTGAATGGAAGCTCCTAATTTCGTTCTGGACACCTCTCATGGTTGCATCTGGCTATCTTGTTACCAACAAGACCAGTATTTCGTGCCCGTCGGCAACAGCTACTACTGTGCTGGTAATCGTCTTGGCGTACATCTTCTCGAAATGGAGGCTCTACATCCATGACAGAAATACAGAGGAAAGGAAGAAGGCCATCTACTGGAAAAATCTCTACCTCAGAACTTGCGGAGCCGAGCCACCAAGTGGGTACTACGAAAAGCTCTACCCCGGCTCTGTTCGGATGAAAAAAGACTCGGGCGGATACGAAGTGTTGGGCTTACATGATGGATTCAAGTGGGAAAAGGATTCCCCTTGGGGTTACGACTCTGTCCGTGCACACCTTGCTATCACCTGGCTGCTTGTCGCTGGATTTCTCTTCTTCATCTTGGAAAAGGCATTATAGCTTCACCTCTCACGTAGAATCCACGGCCAACCCAACTCACAACCCGGCGTAATGGTCATCGGCGGGAACCGTCGATGGCAGCTCGGCCACTCCTGTCTGAATGATTAAGAACCATATGCAAGCACAGAAAACAGATTGGCGATAACCGGAGAGTATAAGTCGAAGGGAGAATCGGCGATCCCCGGTTCAAACCTTCCCCGATGGGTGCTCAAGGTGATCCATTGCCCTTATCGTCTTTCAACAAAACAGGATGCTTTCGAATGTAATCCCAGGCCCATTGTTGGATATTGTAGGCACAAAGAATTTCCTGTGCCCCTGCTGGGTAACCCACGGAAGAAAACCTCACGATAATGTTTGCGGCCTCCAGTCCAGCAGCAACGCCGCCCGTTATGTCGAGGTGTACAGTTCTCGTTTTGCCATATAAATACTCTCGAAGAATATCTTTTTCGGCGGGCGTAAGATCGTGGAGACGTTTATGCCATCGCTTCAGTGTCAAATGCCCTTGATATCTCTTATGGACGAGAGGAATGGCTCTGCACATCAGAAGTACCGTGAGTAGAATGAATGCAACTCCAAAATATGCCCTGTCCGTTTTGCGAATTTCATCAAGACCAAATAAGCTCACACAATTGTCAGGCATGAAAAGCACGAATCCTGAACCAAGACTCAGGGCCAACAGGAAAGACCAAGAATCTTCCCATATCTTCTGTAAGGTTTTGACAACCCCCGATATTTGGTCAGTCATTAGATTCTCCTAAAATCATTCATCTAACTCGTCCAACATCAATCCCGATCTTAGGATTTTGATAATGTCTTTGAATTCCCAAGTTGTGTAGTATTCACCACCGCTGTAGTCAAAGTATGTGCCTGTGATTTCTCTCAACGCTCCTTTTGCAGATGCCGTTGCAAGCAGGCCATCGAGATCATTACTTGGTAAACCTGTTCGTTCAGGAAGTTCATCCCAATATACATTGACTGTCTGCAATACGTTTGTCTCCGCATCTCCTGGGTACTCTTCCTCAAGAAGGTTCAACCTGTAGCAAACCGCAAACTCAGCTTCTGAAAGAGAACCAAGTATATTAAGCAGTCTATCAATCTTGTCGTATTCGAAACCTTTACAGAAATCAGTCAACGATCCAGCTACAAATGCCCCATATCTCACAACCTTTTCCCTTGTTGTCGAAAGGCACGATCGTAGACGTGCTTGCCAAACTAGATGCTCGAACTCTTCACTTCTCAAGAAGTCCATATTGATTGATGACGCTTCCATCTTTTCTACTCGTGATCGCAAATCCTGACCTAGTTCTTCGTTACGACGAGTTGCCAGCTTCGAACCCCTGTCTGCTATTAGGCTATCAATTAGCCCAAGCATTGGTCCAAAAGGATGTGGAATAGCAGAAGCAATTTTGGCAACGACATGTGTTTTGCTTTCAGAGTACTTTTCAGCCTTCATGTCGAGTTCTTGAAGAAAACGACCTTTCTCTGAATCCTTGTCTTCTGGTTTCATCCTTTAACTTCCTCAGGTTCAGTTAATAATATTTTCTAATATTGCCGATTGAATGGGTAACTCGGGATCGAGGGACGAGTCAAGTCATGGGTGTTCGGTTCAGATGGATGGTCTGTGGAGTTTCAGGTGGCAGCCGTCAAGAGGTGTTTCAATCCATTGGCATCGAGCACTTCTTCAGCCACTCGCTCAGGCGGACCCACGCCAACAGCCTCCGCCGGAACGGTGTGGGCCTGAAGCTCGTCCGGTCAGGAGTCTTGGAACCGCGCATTTCGCGGCGGAATGGTCGTCGGATGCTTTGGCCGCCGAGCAGCTTAGATTCCGATGTGGATGTTCGAGCGCCGCCGCTTTACTCGCGGTCTTCCCCGAACCTCCGACTTATCCAGACGCACCCTTCCACTGCGGATGCGGTTCAGTCTTTGGGTTGACTTGCAGGTGTTCACCGCCTCGCAAACGGCTCGACCAGGTCCCATGCCCCGAACCACCCTTAACAGACACCGAACGAATCCACAGGAAGCCCCAGGAGCGCTCCGATCGTGTTGACCCGACCCTTACCCTTCACCTGTTTACTAGACTTACGCGCTCCGGTCAGCGCCGGCTCCCGGGATCTGCTCTCTTTCAACCCGCAAGATCACACTTCTATCGAAGCGCAGCCCTCGTCACGGTCCCCCTGTTGACTCTTCCGAAGCCACTATCAGCATGAGCCACGCACCCTATGGTTGCTACGAGACGCAACCTCCGGGTACGCCTCTGAGGCAGCCTGACGAATACGCGCCCGCCGTCACGGTCCCCCTGTTGACTCTTCCGAAGCCACTTTCAGCATTAGCCACGCCACGCGCACCTAGCGTGTCACGTCTCCTGCACCTCGCTTAGCTCCCGGCGGTGTTCCGTACTTGAGCGTTGTCAGCGTTTTGTGCAGCCCCTTTTGGAGTTGCTCAAGTGCCCGCCTGCTTACTCCTCCCTTCCTCCTGGTCGCTCCTTTTCTCCCCTCCGCCCCGTGTCCGGGCTCCAGCCTTTGGTGAGAGCCCGGACACGGGCCGGAAAGGAGAAGGATATGGAAACCGCGAACCAGGTGAAGAAGGAAACCCCGAAGATTTACGTGGCGGATCTCGCAGCCTACGTCAATGGACGCTTGCATGGCCGCTGGATTGAGGCCAACCAGCCGCCCGAGGACATCCACGAAGAGATCCAGAAAATGCTTTCCGAGTCACCCGTTCCTGGCGCCGAAGAGTTTGCCCTTCACGATCAAGAGGGGTTCGGGAACGCCAAGTTGTCAGAGTACGAGGACATCGAGGCGGTGTCCGCCCTGGCCGAGCTCATCGCCGAGTTTGGCGAGATGGTTGCCTCAACTGTCTGGGGCCACGTCGGTGGCAAAGCCGTCGAGGCCCAGCGTCTTCTGGAAGATTGCTACCAGGGCTCATGGGAAAGCCTGGAGGCCTGGGCCGAGGAGCTGCTGACCAGCACCGGAGAGCTTGACCAGGTGCCCGAGCACTTGCGGCCTTACATCGACGTGGAGGCCTACGCCCGTGACCTGGAACTAAACGGTGATGTATTCACCGTTGAAGACGGAATCAGCGTTCACGTCTTCCTTGCCACATAAATTCCTCGAATTTTCGTGTAGTCCGCGTTTTCCCGCCCTGCTTCGGTTGTCGCGGCTTCTAATCGCTTCGGATTCAATCATGGCCCTTCAAAGCTGCTTTTTCTCAGAAACGAATCCATAAGAGCACCCTGTGGGTACGGTTCAATTTATCTGGTTTTCTGTATGTGTTCACCGCCCCCAGGACTTCTTCGATCGGATCAACCCGACCCCTACCCTTCACCAGTCATCAACGACTTACGTGATCCCACGACCTCTCGGCTGGCGTCGAGAACGCCTCCAGCCATTCTCTCAGGCGAACGCATGCAAATACTCTCCGGAGAAACGGCGTCGATCTCAAAGTCATTCGTTCAGGATCCTTGGAGCCGCGCTTCACGCGGCGTAATGGTCGTCGGATGCTTTGGCCGACGGCAGCTCGGCCACTCCAGCCTGGCAGTTACCGAGCGTTACTTCGAGGTCGACCCCATCGAACAACAGCGAGCAATTGACAACCTCAAGTTTTAGAGCAGCGGTGAAGCGTACCTGAAGGTACCACAGCGCGGCTCGATGAATTCCAATCGTGCCCGTTGTCTGGGTGCCGCCGCACCCAAATGACCCGCGCCGGGCTTGCCCGCTACTGAGAATCTTTGCGGGACGCAAAGATTCTCGTGGTTAGTAGTATAGACACCATGGAAGCGGAACCGTCCCTGCTGCGAAGCAGCGCATAGGGGCTGAGGTTTTGAATGTGGGTAGAGCTGAAGGTCATCCGGTTAAGAGCCATGGAGCCGCATTCCATGCGGCGGAATGGTGTGAACGGCAACCGAAAGCCGCCGGATCCTACTATTTGAACAAAGCCTAACGGCAGCAGCGAAATCCTATTTCTAAACCGCTTGAGCGTCCATCGCAACGCCCTGATGTCCGCAAGTATTGAGAAAAATCATAGAAACAGCCACCGCGAATGACTCTTCCATGGCCTGGCATTGCTTCGTCAGGTCCTTGGGGATTGGAGCAGCCGTTCGCACAGGTCGAATAATACGTATTCAAATAATAGTCGTTTACCCACTCCAAGACGTTGCCGGCCATGTCCATCGGACCGAAAGGGCTGGCCCCGGTGGGCTTGGAGCCGACGGGCATGGTGGCACCAGTTCCACAACCTGGCCCCTGATCATTCATCACTGCGTACTCGCACGAAGCAGGCTCGTTACCCCAGGGATACCTTCTTCCATCCGTTCCCCGGGCAGCCTTCTCCCACTCTGCCTCGGTGCAGAGGCGTTTCCCCGCCCATTCACAGAATGCTTTCGACTGCTCCCACGAGACATCGACTACCGGGAAATCTCCCATGGTCTCGGGATCAAAGCCATCTCCTGGTTGCGTACAAGTTCCTTCGATATAACAAAGGTAGTACTGCGCCTGGGTGACCTCGAACATGTCTATCTCGAAGGCGTCGAGGTAGACCTCGTGGTATGGGTACTCCCCAAGGAATAATTGATCGCAGAAGAGATCCACCTCCTCGTTGCAGCCCATCCAGAACGATCCGGCTGGAACCTGGCACATGCCGCCTTCGCATACAGGAGCAAAGCACTGGCCCGTAATGCAGATCTCATCGCCTGGACATGTGCCGCAGTCAATTCCTTCCGTGACTCCGCATTCCCGCCATTGACAGACGTCCTCACAGATGCCTGAATCTTCCCGGCAAACCTCGGTCGCTCCCGGGCAGTCACCGCAGAACTTACCCTCGACTGTGCCACACTGGCGCCCGCTGCAGACGTTCTCACAGATACCAGTGTCCTGCCGGCAAACTTCTGTCGGCCCCTGGCATGAGCCGCAGTAGACGCCCTCGAAGTTCCCACACTGTTTGCCCGCACAAGCGTCCACGCACACACCCTCATCGGCACGGCACACCTCCGTAGGTCCGTGACAGGTGCCGCAACTAGTTCCACATACCGGATCGGGACCGCAATGGCGGCCCGAGCAATCCGGAACACATGGAGTGCAGGAGGCAATTCCATTTTCTTCCTGGCAGATGAAACCAGACTCCGAACAGTCCCTTCCGTACTCCCAGTACAGGCAGCCGTAGAAGTCCCTGGCGCAGGTGAGAATGAAGCTGTCGCCGCAACTTGTTCGACCAAGAACGTCGCATTCATCCTCGCAGATTACTGCGCAGTGTGCCTGACCGTCTACTTCCTCGCACGTCTCTCCGAAGTCGGCGCACTTTGTGACACCAGTCCAGGACAGGCAGCCTCTTTCATCATGGGCGCAAGTCTGAACGACGTCGCCGTTGCAGCGGGAGGCACCTTCCGGGATGCAGGCATTACTACAGGCCTTCACGCAGGCAGCTCCGTGGTCGTTCTCCTGGCAAAAACGATTGTACTGGGCGCAGTCTGTTGTGTCCTGCCACTGGTGACACCTTGGATCTACCGACGTGCAGGTCTGAAGAATTTCACCGATGCAGCGGGTTTCACCGGTGCTCCCGCAATTGTCCTTACAGGGCAGCGGGTCCGACCGGCCGCAGGAGGCAACCAGCATCAGTGTAGCAGAGGCGATTAACAGGCCAGGGCGGTTCAATAGGACCATGATTTAAGTATATGCCCCCCCTGTTTTTCAGGCAACACTCATGATTTTATCTAGACACAGCCTACCTGATTCCCAAGGCAGCCTCTATTTTTGCCAAACGAGCTTCCAACTGGATGTTTCGGGCAGTCAGATCCTTGATAACTTCATTCTGGGCAGCCACCAGAGCGCCAATGCTTAACCCTAGCTTGCCATCAGGCGAAGTCCGTTGTATGAAGGGACTAAGTATTTCGTGGTTCAGCTGACTATGCGAATCATTAGGATCGTATTCACCATCAGGCAAGCGTTCCAAAGAGATAACAGCAACATATGCTGTTTCGAGACTGTCCGGATAAGGTGAAAACTCTACGAAATCATCCGCATAAACGTTACCAGCCGCCCAAACATAACTGTCGACAGTAACTGCAGAATCGAAATAAGTATAACCAGTGAAATAGGCCCTCTGGCTGCACACCTTGAATGATTCGGCTGATGGAGCATAACAAGTCTGGTTCCCGTCACTCCAAACAAAAGAGTTGTTAAACGAAGCTTCGGCATCCTGCCCACCTGCCCATGAATATTCTCCGCTTGCCACGTTGCTGTAGCCGCCTGGTACTGTGCTATAACTGCCTCCTGCCGTGTTGTACATGCCACCCGATACAGTGCTACGATTGCTGAGGGCTTGGTTTCCTTGGCCCCCTCCGACAAAGCCTAGAAAATCGCTTCTGTTGTTAATACCGCCGCATACCACGGCGTAGTCATTAGTCGCATCGTTGTAATAACCGCCTAAGATGGCAGAATAGGGACTTGTTCCTGAAATTTCATTCCCCTTTCCGCCGACTATCACAGAGTAGTTGGATACGTCGCTACTTGTTGGACCAATAATATTTTGGTAACCCCCTCCGATTACTGAGTACATGTTTGCGGAACTAAGCAAGCTTGAATATCCTATCCTGTTTGAATAACCTCCGCCGATAAAGGAATTGGATGCCATCTCCTGAAGGTAGTTGTTATACCCTCCTGCGATCGCGCTAAATCCGCTATAGCAATAGTTGTAACTTCCACCGCCAACAAATGAAAAATTATTTGCTTTATTGTTGCGACCACCTGCTATTGTCACCGCATCGCAAACAGCAGGGTAGGGCGTACCTGTACATTCGTTGTTGGAACCACCGTAAACAGATGGATAACCGTTTTCATTATGAATGTCAAGAATTGCCTTAAGACCAGTAGAAGAAAAGTAGCCATTGATGGCAAACTTGATGTCATCGGCTTCTGGGCAGGATGCGCCAGCTGCAATACTGTAGTCGACGCAAACCTGTGTTCCGTCATCGTACATCAGGGAATTATCATAACCCACCCCTACCGCATCTCTAACAATAGAATAGTTAGTTGTATCGCCAAAAGAGTCCCCGGCAAACAAGAAAGAGAAAACCACAACAAATAGAATCCTTGCTTTCATTTTTTCCTCCTCACTTCAAAAGTGACTGCTCTTGTGTGTACATACTTTACTAATTTAGACACGAAGATCTTCACCCTGGCTCCGCACGCAGCATGGAGATACCCCCTTTCATTCAAGAAAATTAATACACCAGATCCTGCTTTGATAGACTTTGTGAATTGGAAACTTTTTGGAAGGAAATCTAACGTAAGAGAATCGATCAGATCCGTAGCAACCGATCACCCGGAATTCGCAAAACCCGAATGTCACCTGCTACTCGATTCTAAGAGAAATGCTCCTTGCAGTTAATAAGGATACTGCCAGCTAAATCTGCAAGTCAAGGGGAAAAGCAAAAAAATAAGACAAGTAATTTTCAATAGATCAAAATTATTTTCAGACACACCGGCCAAAATGGTGTCGTCAGGTCCTCTTATATTGACGAAGGGTGGGCAGCGGGCCCTTTGGCCGCAGGCGCTCCTTGCAAAGCTACCTGCAGTCAGGGGGGGAGGCTGCGCTTGAATCAAGAGACATGCGTTGCCAAAACCTGCTGCCTGCCCTTTTGGATATAGACTTCATGACAAGACTCTTGGCCGCCCTCCCGGCTGAGACATCTTCTCGAAAGATCTTGCCTCTATCTCCCTATTATTAAAATTCATCAATCACCCCCCCTTCTCCTGCTCAGGGGGAAATCACTCCAAAAACCGCTCACCAGTAATAACTCACCTGCACCGGCACGGTGAAAAAATGTTCCAGCAGGTTTCCGCTTCCGAATGCGTATGTGAACTTCAACCCCAGCCCGACGAAGATCATGTTTTCGATCCGGTAATCCACCGAGATCCCGGCCGAGACGGTGAACATTCCCTGTGCGAAGTCTGAGATATGAACATCGTACTCCTGGCCGGCTTCATTGAAGAGGCGGGAGTCGTTGAAGGTGTTCCAGGCGTACCCGACGGAGGCGTCGAAGTACGGCGCGAGGTTGTATCCGGACACCACCTTGTACCTGAGACCTATTTCCGGATGGTATCCCCTGGTCGAGCACCTGAGCGTTCCCTTGTAGTCGAGGCCTTCTTCCGAATGCGTATAGTTGGTAGCGTCTCCGTCGAACATGAAGAAGGAGAAGGAGGCGACCAGGGAAAGGTCGTCCAGGACCCCGTAGGAACCGTATACGCCCGCCGTCCAGGCGGCCAGGGTAAAGGCGGTCGACGAGGTCGGGCTGAATGCCGGCAGCATCAGTCCGCCCTGCAGGCCCACTGAGATCTCGTCCTGTTCGGCCCGCCCCATGGATGGCAGCATGATTGACAACGACAGAATGCACGCCGAAATCTTCATCGCATCAGGATCCAGTCATTCATTGCCTGGCCTCCATAGAAAGTGTGTCCTTCCGGCAAGCGCGCTTAGTTTGAAATCGGCGTTTAATGTTTTGATGCGCCTGAATTGAAGAGGAAATCCGGTGAAAACCATTTAATGGCACTTATTACACCCTGTTGACTCGATCAATCACCCATTCTCTTCGTATGTCCGGAACCTGCCGGCCCAAATTTCATGTTCGGAGGGAAGAAACCTATCGGACCAAAATCATAAGTTTTAAGACCCAGTTCCAGCATTACAGCAGCCATTTTTTCTCCGGGGCATTTTTTTACAAGAGCATAAAATATCTTTTCAAATAGTTTGTCCTTTTCCAGTTTTTCCTCGGGGCTTTTCTTTGCAAGCATAGCCGATCTTATTTTTGCCAATACCAATTCGCCCAACTCGATTTTAGCCTCCTCTATTTCTTTTGCTTTCGCCTTTACTGCATCCGATGATTTATATTCCCTGGTTTTTTTGAGAGCATTGTCACAACTGTCCAAACTATCATATATTACTTGTTCTAGGCCTTTGTGATAATTCTCTTTCTCCATCAAGACATCAAATGCCATCTTGTATTCCTCTTCATCGAGATATATGCAGTGGTCATTCTTGCAGGCGGAAATTGAAAATACCACCGCAACAAGCACAAAGGCATTTGTTATCGTTCTCATTGCCCCACTCCCCATAAACTAATTGATACGCAGCCAGATTTATTCTCAGAATGGCCCGCTTGTCAAGACCTCGAATCAAGCCATCTAAGATCTTACCTGGTGAATTGTCTTCCCGGTAATAAGTATTTGAAATTCTATGTCAGCGAATTTTTCACATTCATTCCCCGGTAACGACCACCTGGAACTTGGTACCCGCCTTCAGCTCCAGCGTATTTCTCGAGTATCCGCCTTGCGTCGTTTCTTGGGCGT
>Ga0307378_10006768_pt1 | contig 15592 bp, 13 predicted proteins | sample UN1MG_FD_202238 | JGI IMG/M metagenome (GOLD analysis project Ga0307378, IMG submission 202238) | Soil microbial communities from Risofladan, Vaasa, Finland - UN-1 | ecosystem: Environmental > Terrestrial > Soil > Coastal area > Acid sulfate soil | place: Finland: Risofladan, Vaasa | collected... | reverse complement strand
TCCCTTCTCCTTTTAACTCTTTTTTGAATTTTGGTGGGTCTATTTTAAAATAATGTCTGACCAACTTCAATTATTTTTTTCCTCCTTTTATTAAGATACAGAGATACCGATCAATAACCAGTTAATCATATAGCATTCCAGCTTCTCCAGTATCTTCTATGTCCAGTGATTTGCATTTTGGGCATCTAGGTAGTGCTTCAAATGAAAACAATTTGTATTTTTTAATCTTGATTCATTTTACCAGGATGTTTTTTTGAATCGAATCTTCAATATTTACCCATTGTCTTATGAATGTGCATCAATGCCACAATATGGCTTTTGCATTAAAAGAACAAATTAATTTCTTAAGAGTAGATATTTTTAGGCAAAATGGCTGGTCTAAGCTTAAATATAGTGGGTGCATTTGGGCTATCTATATTGCAATCTATCGGCTGGCAAAGCCAATCTGCAATTATATAGTTGTCAGCAGGCTTGGAAATAATGTGACCGTCAGCCCTTGCACTCCGCTTGCTAGAATCCTCAAAGGATTGGATAAGATTGACAGGAAGTTAACAGGGACCTATATTTGGTATAGCGTGTCTTGAAACATACTGGAGGGACAAGATATGGAAGAACTCAAAAAACTCGAAGAGATTACTTTACCCGACAACCGCAACACTTTTTTTGTGATAATTAACCAGCAAACAGGCGATCGAAGGGAATACGGCGTTGAAGACCTTTACGGAGAGATCAAGTTAATAGAACTACACGAAGTTGTTCCTGAAGATATAAGAAGCCAGTTCAACGTGGCACGTAACTTATCCCTTTATACATGGTTCTGCTACTCCTTTCATAATGTATCAACTCTTAAAGCGTACTCGACTGTCGAAATGGCATTACGAATAATATTGGATAAACCTGAGAAAGGCAAGACTCGTCTTCGGAAAATGATGAGAGAGACTGTCAAGAAGGATCTTATTAAAGATAAACACTTTGGTCACATTATGGAACAATCTTTAGATTCGCAGTCCAAGCCTTTTGTCGAAGTCTTACCAAATGTAATAGCTAAATTGCGAAATCTCGAGGCACATGGCAGCACAGCACTCGGATCTTGGTCGGTAATGGTTCTTCGTATATGCGCCGACATCATAAACCAACTTTTCGATAAGACCGAAGATAATTTATGAAAAAATACATTTGCCTCACTTATTTACCCAACGGCTGAAAAATATTTTTATCTAAATAGGGTTAGACCTGTGCACCTGACTCTAAACAAATGAGATCACTCCTTATTTTCCCAGAAATATGGCCTTAATTGAGAATTTTGGGCCGCAAAAACCTCTAATTAAGAGAGAAGAAAAATGGTCCGGGCAGGGATTGTCAAGCATCCATCAGAATGGGAATGCAGCGGTTACCATAAACTCCAGAATGTTCCTGAAAGAAAAAGGAAGGAACATATACTAACCGGGACGATTTCGACCCTAAAATTAGCCAATTAAGGCATAAGAAAGGAGGGAAATAAGAATTAATTTGAAATATATCAGTTACTTGCATAGGTCTGACCCTATTCACTATTCAAAATTGAGTAATTATAATAATTAATATAATATGTCTCACTTTCCTGCTTTAGGAAAATTTAATTTAACATGCTTATTTATCTCCTTACCAATAAAGTTTTGCCCTAGTTAATCCAGTTAAAAATTCATATCAGATCGATTATCCTTATTAATTACATCCATTTCTTTTTGTGTCATTTGCAAAATAAAAATGTGCAGTTCTTTCATTGATTTTGAAATAAAGGACTCTATGTCAATAAGCATAGTTTACAAAGAAATCAGCACCGCCTTTATAATAAATTTAGAGATCTTCAATCTAATACAAATCAAAACAAAGTAACAGATTGTAACTACAATTAAACTGAAAATTTTTCTGTTATTTTTCGGCTTTTAAAACATTTATCATTTCATTTATATCTCTTTTATTTCTAATCACCATAATATTATAGTTTTTCATATTTAGAGCTTTATTTAATTTATTTACACTCAAAAGGCAATTCTGAAAAAGTTTTTTCCGCGCATAACTTTTTAACTTCTTGCCTTTCTCAGCCCCCATTTCTAAGCGATTAAATAAAAGATCATATTTAACAAACACCACCGCTATATAAATAAAAGGAACAAATAATATCGTTAAGATAGGTGCTAAAAGAAAACTTTTTAAAGTAAAGAAATTTAAGAAGCTTTTATAATTTCTAATTAACTCAATCAGAGCATATATTAAAATGGCCAATCCAATAATTATCCAAATTCTTTTCGATATTTTTACAACTGACTCGTTCTTATTATCCATTGTAGCTACCATTTCAATAGCTACGATTAAAGTTAAAAAAGGGATTAGGATTAATTCTATAAAGAAAGAAAATGTATAAAAATTTGCTATAAATTCAATGATTATGACTATCTTAATACTATCTACAATAATTTTTTTAAAAAAATTCTCATCTTCATCTGAACTTACATAACGAAACAAGACAACTATCCCTGTAAAACAAAACCACATAATAGTGTTTTTTAGAAGAGAAGTATTCCAAAAATTCAAGAGATAAAAAAATAATATAATTCCAATAATGTATAAAATCGCAGATAATATCATTAAAAATATTTTTTTCTTAAATACTATTTTTAATATACCAGCTAAGGATTTTCTTATGTTTTTTTTCATGAGAACAAAAAATAGAAAAATTATTATCCAAATTGCTAAAGCTAGCTCTCTATTATTGAATAACTCCATAAATTTTTTCATTTTCTTAAATATTACTAAAAGAATAAAATATATAGCTTATTAATTTTAGTTCCATGATAAATTCTGATCTAATCAAACTTCAATCAAATATAAAAGCAAAACTACTTTTTTTAGACTCCTGGGCTTTTAACGCTAACTCTACATCCTATTAGATTTATCTCTATAAGCAAAATCAATCCCCTCCTAAAAATGATTTTCTGACTCTATCATCTTTAAGGAGGTTCTCTGCTTTATCTTCAAAGGCAATTTTGCCTATTTCAAATACATAACCTCGATCAGCATATTCTAAAGCCATTCTCGCATTCTGCTCAACAAGAAGAATGGTTGTTCCATCTTTATTAATCTCTTTTATCTTCTCAAATACAGTATTAACATAATTTGGAGAAAGCCCAAGTGACGGTTCATCCAGTAAAAGCAGTTTTGGTTTCAACATCAATGCCCTGCCAATAGCAAGCATCTGTTGTTCACCGCTACTTAATGTGCCAGCTCTTTGTCTTTGTCTTTCTTTAAGAACTTGGAATAAATTGAACACTTTATCAACATCCTGGAAAGTCTTTTTATCATTTCTAGTATATGCACCCATTTCCAGATTCTCTAAAACGGTCATTGAAGAAAAAACCCGTCTTCCTTCTGGCACCAGACACAGTCCTTTCTCAACTAACTGATACGGCTGATTTCCATTTATGTTTTCTCCCTGAAATAAGATCTTTCCTGAATTAGGTTTAACCAGACCACAAATTGCCTTTAAGGCTGTAGATTTACCAGCTCCATTTGGACCTATCATTGCCACGATCTCGCCGTCACCAACAGTGAGAGAAACATTATCAAGAGCAAGAACACTTTCGTAATATACAGTCAAATCTCTTACCTCAAGAAGCACTTTTACGCCTCCTGCCAAGATAGGCTTCTATAACGTTATCGTTTTTGACAATCTCCTCAGGAGGTCCTTCAGCAATCTTTTTACCATAGTTTAATACAATTACATTATCAGAGATTCCTGTTACTACTCTCATATCATGTTCAATAAATAATATGGTATTTCCTTTATCTTTTAATTTCTTAAGCACATCCAATATCTTAACTCTCATATTAGTAAAAACCCCTGCTGTTGGCTCATCCAACAAAAAGAGTTCAGCTTCCATTGCCAATGCTCGGGCTAATTCAAGCAATCGCCTCTGTCCATGAGATAGATTCTGCGCAAGTTCGTCTTTTTTGTCTATAAGTTCTACCAATTCAAGATATTCCAGAGCTTTCTTTCTATTTCTCTGTTCTTCTTCCTTCATAACCCTGGATTGAAGAAGTGCAGATATAAGACTTTCACCTCTTTCGTATTTAGTTGAAAGCAGTATATTCTCCAATACTGTTATTTGAGGAAAAAGTCTTATATTTTGAAATGTTCTTGAAATACCTAATCTTGCTATCTTGAAAGGTGACAGATTAATAATCCTTTTATTCCTGAAATATACATCTCCAGATTGAGCATTATAGAATCCTGATATTACATTAAACACTGTTGTCTTGCCTGCACCATTAGGACCTACCAAAGCATTTATTGTGGCTGGCTTAATGGAAAAGTTCAGGTTGTCTACTGCAACAAGTCCATCAAATTCTTTAGAAAGATTTTTAACTTCTAATAACATCTCATCACTCACTTGAATTGATACCTTCCCATTATGCCTTGTGGTCTCTTGATCATAAGCACAACCAGAAGCAGTCCGTAGATCATCTGTCTCATCGGAGCTGCAATCGATGAGGGCATTCCCAGAAACCTTAAGAGTTCAGGGAAAACCACCAGAATCACTGCACCCGCTATAGAGCCTGATATGCTTCCCATTCCACCAAAAATAACCATAAGGAGGATGGTGATGGATTCCATAACAGTAAAGCTCGAAGGGTCAATAAAGGTTATGTAATGGGCATATAGACTTCCAGCAATCCCGGCAAAAAATGCCCCGATCACAAAAACCAGTAATTTATATTTAACTGTATTTTTGCCTAAAGCCTCTGAGGCAATCTCATCCTCTCGTATAGACCTAAGAATTCTTCCAAAAGGGGAATCCACTATTCTATTTATAACAAAGATAGTAATTACAACAAAAACTAAAACCAGTAATAGATAGGACCATATTTCTGACAAGTGAAAACCGAAAATGGAAAATCCAGGAATTCCAGGGAGTCCCATTGGACCTCTTGTGAGAGATACCCAGTTCTTTGCAATGGAGTAAATAATTACCCCTAATCCGAATGTTGCCAGAGCAAGGTAATCTCCCTTCAGCCGCACTGCCGGATAACCTATTACAATGCCTGACATAGCTGCTACACAAGCTCCTATCAACAGTCCTATCCAGGGAGATAATCCCATATTTAATGCAAGCAGACTCGATGTATATGCACCTATACAAGAAAAGGCCGCATGACCCAGTGCTGGTAATCCTGTATATCCCACAATGAGATTAAGACTTAGTGTAAGAATTATGTAAATCCCGGCAATAACAAGTATATGTAAGAGATATTCCATAGCCTTAAATTGTATCCTTTTCTGTTTTAGTACCGAGAAAACCCCAGGGTCTTATCAAGAGGAAAATGATAAGAATAACAAATGCAATACTATCCTTCCATCCGGCTGATATTTTCCAAATACCAAGGTTCTCAGCTAATCCCAGAAAGAATCCACCCAATACCGCCCCAGGAATACTACCGATGCCACCGACAATAGAGGCAATAATTCCCTTTAAGAGAGCACTGAATCCCATTGTTGGCTCAATATTTGTTTCAAAGGAAATAAGTATCCCAGCAGCTCCCGCTAAAGCTGAACCTATGGCAAACGATACTAGGATTATCTTCTCTGGATTTATACCAACAACATTTGCCGCTATGGGATCATCAGACACCGCCCTCATTGCCTTGCCTAGCTTTGTTTTCCGGATAAAAAGCCAGAGTAATATCATAAGAATGATTGAGACCACTAAAATTATGATCTGGATATTGGTAATCACGGCGCCAAGGAAATGGTGTCCTTCTTTGACAGGACCGGTTCTTATTGTAAGAATCTGTGCTTCATAGATAAGCTGAATCAAATTTTGAAGGAAGATAAATACACCAAATGATGCAAGGAGAAAAATCAGGTTAGATGCATTCTTTCGTCGGAGAGGATAATAGACAAATCTATCTATGGCAATACCTAAAAGCCCAGCTAAAATTATCGCTAAAAAAAAAGAAAGGACAAAATTGAGGTGTAAGGAAATGATTAGAGTATAGGCAAAGTATGCACCAGCAGTATAAACCACACCGTGGGCAAAGTGAAAAAATTTCACCGTACGGTAAATTGTGGTGAAGCCTATAGCGATGAGAGCGTAAATACTACCCGCAATTATGCCATTAATAATTAACTGCTGAAACAATCCACTCCTCCTGCAAATCTAACATTCTCCATACGATTAGTATAACAGCAAAAAAAGTCAAAAAGGAAATTGGTCATTGGCAATTCGTTATTGGTTATTGGAGATACGGACGATTGACCATTGGTTATATGTTCATCAGTCTGTTCAGATATTGGTAACTCCTTCTTGCAATAGATACAGGTGAAGTTACTCATAATAATGGTTAGCAAAAATTATCGCTATAGTAGAGCAAAAGAACTTCACTGTCCTATAAATGACAGTGAAAAAACAACCAGGGACGTAGATGTTGCACGAGATTATTGAATTGATGGTTATTTGCTGCCACATTTAATTTGCTTTTCGTGGAAAAAACATGCTTTTAACATATTACCATTTTCATCACGAAGGTGCATATCACCGCCGTGGCATAAGTCCCAATCTGAGCAATTAGCGCACACTTCTGTCTTCTTCCAGTCATATACCCTAAAGGGTTTATATCTTTTTTCCCAAACATCTTTGATATTGTCGGTCTTGATATTCCCTTGAATGTAATGTCTCGATATGTTATTACAGGCTGCAAGTGAACCATCCGCAAGTATGCTCATTACGCTTATACCTGCAATACAATGCCAAATATATGGTCTTACCAACCCTTCATATTCTTTTCCATACCATTGACCGCAACCTAATTCAACAGGGAAACCATCCATCCGATTCTGAATAACAAAATTAAGAAGTTTTTCAGTGTCTTCATAATTTAAAATCTGGTCTTTCAGATTTTTGCCTGCTCGCCCAATTGGTTCAAGTGGGATTAATCGCCACCTGTCCGGACTTAATTTAGCGCTGAAATTTTTCGTCTCCTCCAATTTTTCAAGAGTCCGTTTCATTATTATTGTGCTAATAAGATTATTAACATGTGTCTTCTTGATAAGATTGAATGTTTTAACTGATAACTTAAACGAATCCGAGTTATTTCTTAACCAATTATGAGTTTCTTCAGTCCCATCGATATTCAGCCCAATTCCTCCGATACCAGCTTCTACAAGCTTGTCTATATATCCATTTTCTTCCCCAATTCTATGACCATTAGTCTGCATAGCAATATGCATAAACCCCAAACTCTTGATTTCTTGGATAATATATAATAAATCCTCACGAACAGTTGGCTCCCCACCTGTTATTGCAATGTATTTTATTTTATCCGTACCAAATTGCTCTCTAATATTTTTAAATGCACCGATTACTTCATCAGCAGTTAGTTCAGTGATGTTCAGAGGAGGAGAACCACAATGAATGCAATGAAGATTGCATTTAGTTGTAGCTTCCCAAATAACTATCTCAAGAGGATGTTCTTTTATCTTCTCCTTTAAGAGAAATTTTCTCCTATTATATAATTCTTTAATTTTCTTCATCCATTTTCAACCCCTGTTTGATCCTTTGGATTTTCTTCATTGGATGCCGGCCCATACATATCATAGACCATATAGATCCCATAAAATGGGTCATCCTGATTCAACAATTCATAAATTTGTTGCTTTTCCCATTCAATCATTGTATCACCTCCTTTTTGAAAACCTTTATCTCATTACTTATTATCCTACTTATATTTATAATCTGTTTCACAAACTTATTATAGTAATTCTTTGTTTCATCATTTTGGTTATTATCTGGTTTTTCCGATGCAAAAAGGTATAAAAAGTTTTTTTCACGCAGAGATATATTATTTGAAAACTGAACACAAAAAAAGGAGTCTGGATCATCAAATGCTGGAAATTTTTTAAATCTATTCTCTTTTGGTTCTCCCTTTGAAAAAAGACATACATCTTTAAAAAATTCTTTTTCATGAGTTTTCAAGTTTATTAGGTCATTATTCAGTACATAGGAAATCCTATAATTTCGGGGTATGTCATCTGACTGATCAAAGAAATAGTTTTCTGCAATACTCTTAAGGATTTTCTTTTTATTATGATTTGAAAAGATATCGTCAGGTAATATTAATATTCTATCAACGGTGAGTTTCTTTTCTTGTGTTTTTTCTAAAATTAACTCCAATAAACCTTTTATCCAATTTACGCCTCTATCCTCAGACCCTGTGAACGGGCCCCATTTCTCTATATTGGTTAAATCCCAAGTTATAAATAGATATTTTGTATCCTTAAGCTTACCAGTATCCTTATTAACTACAAAATTATCCCAATATTTAAGAGTCAATCTTGTAAATTCATTAATCAATATAAGGTTATCCATATCCTTTGTCCCAAATACCGGCATTAACCATTGTCTATTATAGTTTAACTTGGCAAATATTGGGAACAACATAGCGATTTCTTTTAAGTTATGAACTTTCTTGTATCCCTCTGTACATGCAATAGAAGTACGGCATAATTCTTTTTCTTTTAGGTTGTCATGAGAACTATATAGGTATTCAGGCGAATATTGTGGCAGTATTGTAAGTAATTCTGTTATTTCTTTATCGTATTTATCGGAAACACAATCCTTTTTTTTGACTTGTTTAAAAACATGTTCAGTTACACTAGAAATATATTTAAGTTTGCTAGGATAACTCAAAAATCGATAACCATGTTTGTGTCCAAATATAAAAGCCACAAATACAATAATCAGAAAAAGGATAGCGTAAAGAAAATTTTGATGATAAAAAAATGATCCGATTGCAATTAATATTCCTAGTGCAGGAAATACCCAATCACGAAAAATATTATTTACTGAATCTTGTGAATTTGCCATTCTTAACCTCCTTAAACATAAAAGGTTTCAGCAAGTCGCCATGTTCGTCGAATGTAATCGGACCATCGGCTCCTGGAAAGTCCTTTAGATTTGCCATAAGATTTCTTACTTTTTCTGGATTATTTCCTACCCTATCAATTGCCCAAGTATAAATTTTTAGTGCATCATAACCTGAGGCTGAGCAAACACCGGGAAGTCTACTACACTTTTCTTTATATTTCTTATTGAATTTTTTTACAACTGAATTATTTGTATCCGGGACTTGTGGAACAGAAAAAATGACTCCTTCAGCAGCATCACCTGCAAGTTCCAGAATAGATGGATCATCGAAACCCTGTGCTGAGAGAATTGGCAATGTAGAATTCATTTCTTTAAGTTGTTTCAATGCAACTGACATTTCCTTGGGCCAACCAGGGAGATATAATCCGTCGGGTTTACTATTGAGTATTTTCACAATTTGTGTTCTCATATCAGTAGCATCTTGTGGATAAGTTTCATAAGCAACTATCTTTCCTCCATTAGACTCAAACACAGATTTGAAAGTTTTGGCAAGCCCAGCACCATAAGCAGCATTGACATATAACACGGCGGTAGTTTTCCATCCTAATTTATTAAAAGCAAAATTCGCAGCTACTTGTCCTTCCAAAGCATCAGAATGCCAATTTCGGAAGATCCAATCTCCCGCATATGAGATGTCAGGGTTAGAAGCACCGGGCGAAAGAAGTAATATCTTATTTTTCTCAGCAATAGGAGTCATTGCCAGAACTCCCGTGCTATTTATATCTCCTATTATGTAGCGAATCTTTTCAGTATCATACAGATGTCTAAGTGCATTTACTGCTTCTTTAGGCTCGGTTTTGCTATCTTGAAAAACAACTTCAAATTTATATTTCGAAGGTTTGTCTACTAATTCAGAAATTGCCAAATTAATACCCCTCTGTGCATTTTGACCATATGGCGCTGCGCTTCCCGTCAATGGTAAAATCGCTCCAATCTTTATCACCTCTGGCTCTCTCTTTGGCTGGGTGACAAAAAGCACGATGGCTAAAGCCACGACTATAGTGATGCCGATTCCAATCCAAATGTTCTTTTTCATAATTCACAACCTCCTTTTTTAAAATATTTTATCTTCTGCATTTTAGAATCTTCCAAATTTCAAGATTCTCATCGATTTTTTCCTTTCTAGACCACTATCGGTAGCAATTTCATATAACGTCCCCAAACATATACGACATTGCGACCAAAGGGCGCAATGTCCCGAAGGGCAAGGGTATAAGCCCCAAGCGTATATGGTGTGTTATTTGCCTACGCCGTGGGGAAGTCATGATATTAATCCCATTTCTTTTAGAAATTGAGATGGTTCATGTTGTATTAAGCCATATCTTGTCTCTTTAAACTTTGTGTAGCTCGTAAACAATGTTCTTTTAGTTCTTGTTATTGCTACAAAACAATTTCTACGTTCCTCCTCTAAAGCTCTGCTCCCCTCTTTTGCTCTATAGTCTGGGAAAATCCCCTGGTTCATAGAGATTAGAAACACGTAATCAAATTCAAGTCCTTTGGCTGCATGCCCTGTCAATAAAGCTACTCCTTTAGTTCTTAAGTTTTTTTTTGGAGATAATGATAAATAGTTTAGAAAGTCGCCTAAATTCCTCTCTTCAGATTTTCTATTATAACCATAATACTGGTTAGTCTCTTCAAATGATTTAATATCTTCCAATAAATCCTCATCTTCGGCATTAATTCCAATAATAACTTCTTTCAATTTATTATAATAGTTCATGAAATCGTCTTTATTGTTTCTAAATTTGTTTAAGATAGTAGTAATATCCTCAAGCTTAGGATTTTTTTTGCTAACATCCACAAGGCTTTGTAATAAGGTCTTCTCATTTTCTACCTCCATAATCCTTTCATAATCAATTTCTAAGGGTTTGCATACATAATATAAATGAACTTTATCATTTTCATTAAATACCAATCTCATAAGGTTGATTATTAAATTCATTTCTCTGGTTGAGAAACGTTCTTGTCCCATCGGGATATAATAAGGAACGGAAAGTTTATCTAGGTTTTCACTTATGCTTTTTAGTAGATATCTATTTCTGGAAATTACGCATGTATCTGTATATTTATTTAGTTCCTTGATTTTGTTGCAAACAAAGCGAGCTTCTTCATCTTGATCTTCAAAAATGTTAACTACAATAGCTTCTTTCGTTTCTTCTCTTTTTGGTAGAAGTTCTTCTTTTGTTTTAATTCTAATTCTGTTGTGTTTAATTAAACTATTAGCAACTTTTAAGATCTGAGTTGGGCAACGATAACTTTCATAAAGTTGAATTATTTCAGCCTTATATTTTTTAATCAGTGAAAGTAGGTATTCAAATTTTGCATCATTCCATTCGAATATTAATTGATCTTCATCTGCTACAATAAACAAATTTTTAAAGTCTTCACCACAAATCGTAGTTATGAGTTTAAATTGAGCTTTATTGGTATCTTGTCCTTCATCAATTAAAATATGTTTGTAGACTGTTTGTACCTGCTTTTTAATAAAATCTTTCTCATTTAGCAATCTATATGCATAAAGAATCAGATCCGCAAAATCTAATGCAGACTGATTTTTTAACTCTTTATCATAGAGTTTAAAAATTAGCCTAAAATCTTCAGAATAGTTTCCCCCAGCCTGACTTAAGTCGAGCTGAGAAATTAACCTATTCTTTAACTTTATATAAGTATAATAAAATCCAGGTACTGTGTTTTCAATTATACTAACATCTTTATATTTTTCAGATAGAATAGTAGATTTTATTTCCCCCTTTAATTCTTTCTTTACCCGGACTCTCACAGCGTCAATCAAGAGTTTTATTAGATCTTCTGGTTTATCATAGATAATAAAATCCTGTGATATTCCTATATAATTACCATAAGCTCTAATTAATTCATGAGAAAAACTATGAAAAGTTCCTATAAAAACCCTCTTCACCTCCTCGCCGACAATCGTTTCAACTCGTTCTTTCATTTCTTTTGCAGCTTTATTTGTAAAAGTTAAAGCAAGTAATTTAAAATGTTCTCCTTTTGATTTACTTAAAATGTAAGCAATTCTTCTCGTTAATACTGTCGTTTTACCAGCACCAGGCCCGGCCAAAACCAACAAAGGACCTTTATCATAAGTCACTGCTTTTAACTGTTGCAAATTTAAACTGTTTAGTATTTCGTTCATTTTTTCACTTCCCTCCCAGCTTTATCTATAAGATTTTTGATTATATCTGGGATGTCTAATTCTTGCTTTATTATGTATAAAGCAAGTTGTTCAGAGAACCTAATTTTTATCGTGTCTAAAAACTGGTGCATTAATTCTTCTTTAGGAAGAGACGAATTATTCGGCTGATTACAAAATTTTTCATATTTTAGTTTGAAGTTGTTTTCTATAACTTTATTTATTTCTTCTCTATAAAAATTTATACAATACTTCTCGAAATCCATTCCATCTGGAAGGTAATATATTTTTTCTTTTACCTTTGTAAATTCGTAACCACTATTTGTTATAGTCTTTTTTAATCTCTCCTTGGTATCTATCTCTGCATCAGATAAAATAAGCCAGTTTAAGTTAAAAGCATCTTTATTTGCTACTTTCAAAAATGGAGAGTAGGTTTGCCCTTCACAACTTATTATCGAAATTCCTAACTGTCCTGTGGTTTTATCAGTGCGATAAGGAAAAATTCTTTCCAAAAAAACTTTCTCAGTATCGCCTTCACATAAAATAAATAAAGAAGAAAAGAACAACTCTGCATTTCTGTACTGAATGTATCTTTCAATAAGAAGTTTTTCATCTGCTGTTAGATACTTATTATTTTTATATGCAATATCGGGAAATCCATATTTAAATTTAAATTCTTTTTTATATTTGGGTATTTTTTCTATTTTCGTCGTTCCATTTTTGGTATTAAACACTAAATAATCATAAATGCTTGCTTGATCAACAATAAAAGGAGAATGGGTACTTATAATTTTCTGCCCCTTCATATTCGATATTTGCCGAAAAACAGCTCTTTGAGCTTGTGGATGAATATGAGCTTCAGGTTCCTCAATACCTATAATAGGTGTAGCTTCTTCATTATCTACAATTTTGGGCAGCAAAATATCTAAATAAGCATTAAAAATAAGCAGGATGGCAATATTCTGAGTGCCCATACCGTGTTTAGCAATAGGTAATGCCAAATTAGAATTTGCTGTTTTTAAATAAATATTTAACTCATTTAATAATTCCCAACTTCTTTTTGAAAAAGCCTGAAGGTATAATGAGTCCGATGAAATATTTACGTTCTTTTCTAAATCTTTAAGTTTGGATATTAGATCATTTACTGTTGTATTATCTTTAAGAAGCAAATTATTAATTTGTTCAACGAGTTTTTTAATATCTTTTTCTTTATCTTTATAGTCTATGCTTGCCTTTAATTTAGCCCAAAAGGAAAACTTATTTTTAATTTCCTTGTTTATATCTCTCAAGGTTGTCAAATAGAAAAAAGGGGAAAATGAAGAATGATCTCCTTTAACTACTGAATCTTTGGGCAGTTTTTTATTATTATGATCTACAAAGTACTTGCCATCTACATATCTATCTCTTTCTTTATCATATTTAACTTCATAACACATTCGTATGTATTTAATTGGATCTTCTGGACATTGTTCTTCATCATATTGAATGGCTTTATCAAATAGATACAATACATTGTCCGAAAATCTATTATCTTTAGTCTCTCTAAATTCCAGAATTATTCTTATAGGGTCTGAATTTTTCGGGTCGAACTTATCTTCACTAGCATAGAAGTCATCCTCAGAGGGTAATTCTTTCCTCATACCAATTGCATAATTTATTGCATCCAAGAAAGCAGTTTTGCCGGTATTGTTTTGGCCAATCAGAACATTGGTCTCAGAAAGTTCTATGAGTGTATTTTTATGACTCCGGAAATTGTGGATTTCAACTTTACTTATATACATTCTCTTTTACTCCATATTTTCCTAACCCACGGCATGGTAGATAACGTTCGCAACATATATGAAGTTTCGGCGTAGCTGAAATTTGGGCAAACAGAGTAAGCTGTATATGCTGTGTTATATGAAATTGCCGTGACATGAAATTTCCAATTCCAATATGTAAGTCAATGATCTTGGGCCATGATTCCGACTTTTCTCAACCGTTCCTTAAGATATTGCTCACCTCTATTCAATACACCATTGAAGTGTTTCCTTACCACAATATCAAATTTAGGACATAGTTGACTTTCCAAATCCTTCATCCGGTTAGGCCTTAAACTATCAATCAATATCTTTCCTGTTGGAATTTCACCTATCGGGACTTTCGCAAGAATCCAGTTTTCAAGAGGCACAAGACGTAAGACTGCTATAACAGGTTGGTACCCATCATAAGTACGGTCACGAAGCGCTTGCACATTCTCAGGGCTAATAGGAATTGATAATTTCTCTGTGGTTTTTACCTCAACTGCAAACTTTCGATTAGATTCCGATGTTATATCAATATCAACTCCTTGCACGCCTCGTTCTACAATATTAGTAAAGCCCATTTCATGGAAGCTCAGAGCCAGTAGTTTTTGTACAATTTTGCCAAAAGGTCCGGATGGGGTACCCTTGATTCCAAACTTTTTCTGTAACTTCTGTAAAAGTTCAAGAGTTTCTACTTTCATAATTATGTTTCCTTCGAAATTTTCGGGCCGGAATCCGGGGCCCAGTCCGAAAGATTATATATAGTTTTAACTTTGGTAATATTATCCTTTAAAAGCTGTTGCATATCAGTATCCATAGTAGAGACTATAATGTTTTTTATATTGCTGAGTTCATTAAGGATTTCTACAAGACGAGTTTTTTGCTGTGAATCTAAACTTTGCGATGAGTCATCCATTAAGACAAATCCGAGAGGATGAGAATCTCCAGATGTTTTAGCCAAACCTAAGAAAATAGACAAAGCAAGACTATTCAGGTCTCCTTGACTTAGAACAGGAACGGGTCTCTTGCCGTCTTGGTCTTCGAAAACATAAAAGTTTCCGCCAGTTCTTTTATCCTCTTCGACTTTAATATTGAATTTTTGAAAAGCCGGGTTATCGGTTATTCTACGAAAGTAGTAGTCAATTGCACTCCTGGCTAAATCAATTTTTTCTTCTGCTTCCTTTAGCATACAAGATTTGATGATTTTACTAAGTTTTTTCACATCTCTTACTAGATTTGAGACATCGGTTCTGATTTTCTCTTGTGTCTGGTATTCATTGGTTTTTTGAATTTGGTTTATTTCTTCGAGTTTACCCTTCAATAACAAAACATCGTAAAGTAAATTCATTATGTCTGTTTTTTTAGAAATAGCCTCAATTTCGAATCGCTTGCTCTTAATAGCATCTTCAATCTCTTTTAGACGTGAATCAATGTTTTTTATTTCTATGGATAATATTGCAGCAGGGTCATCTCTAACTCCCAATTCTTTATGTAGAAATTCTGAGATATTATTGATTGCCCCCTTTAATCTCTCTTTTTCTCCTTTAGTATCTTCCTCTAAGCGGAGAAGTTCCCTCTTCAATCTTTCAAAATCAGTTTTCTTTTTGTCCAATTCCGCCTGTTGTTTCTTTAACTCCTGCACTTGGGCTTTAATTTTTTCTTCCCATTCCTTTCGTAAATGCTCAAGCAAGTTG